>Ga0180071_1000001_pt1 | contig 81686 bp, 98 predicted proteins | sample EasRiv93A_16_10D_FD_123015 | JGI IMG/M metagenome (GOLD analysis project Ga0180071, IMG submission 123015) | Soil microbial communities from meander-bound floodplain in the East River, Colorado, USA - East River metaG ERMLT293A_16_10D | ecosystem: Environmental > Terrestrial > Soil > Floodplain ...
GCACGTACGGTTCATAACCAGTATCACTACGGGCATTTGTCGGGGTCGTGAAAGTATTGGTGGCCTTTACAAGGCTACGGGGCACAGCGCAGCTTATCGTGATCTGCTTGCTGTAATCCAGGATGCCGAAGCCGAAGGGCAACCCCCCAGAACCAGACAGCGTGGTCTTCAACTTCTGCCAGTTGGTCTGCTTCAAGGCGCTGCCTTGCATCATCCTTATGACCGAAGCGCCCCCTATCACCTCGTAATTCTGGTTGAACCCAAGGCAGTCAAAAATATTGGCGCGGACCTCGTTTGTGCCATCGCTCAGCTTGAACCACCTAGCGTGGTCTTGGATACCCATCAAAAGCCTCCTATACCCTTAAAATTCAAGCCCCATTACTTGGGATGTCTTCCCTACTGCTGTCCTGCGGGCTTTCTGGAACATGCTCAGGGGCAGGGGGTGTGGAGGCAATCACGGCATCGACCATTTTTTGCTTGGCTACCCGAGCTTGCTCACCCGATGCCCCTAGCAACTTGCCTTCGTTACGCTGGGCCTCACCATGCTCACGCAGGAAGTCCGTCAAGCGGCTGTTAACGCTGAGGTGCGTCTCTTGGGATTTCAAATACGCAGCCACCGCCGCAATGGTCGGCAAGGCGGCCTGGGCAATGTTGCCGAGCAAGGCCACGGCATCGATTTGTGGCCTAAGATAAAGCAGCGCCAAGAAAAATACCGCCGAGATCAGGATAATGATAACCGTCGTGTATAAGTACGGGGCTGGGTTAGTGGGCGGGATGGGGGTGTTCTCTGCCATTAGTGTTCTCCACCTAAAATTTGTAGTTACAAAAAGTAATCATTTCCTACTGCCTGTCTTCAACCGTTGTAACCTGACCTGGGACTGGAAGCTAGGCACTTGGTCAGGTTCCGCCATCGCGGTCAAGGTTGCCCCGCCCACATCTATGATGACCGGTTGCAGCGTTTGTGTCACTGTCCTGTCGGGCCTAGCCAACCCTGGGCTAGAGGGCTTGCTGATCCTTTGGGCCACTTCTGGGTCGAGTTGCAACGTACGCAACTTGTCCATGAAGTCCTTACCGTAAAGGTTGACCGCGCTGGCGGGTTGCATGTACTCACCATCTGAACCCCACAGGGGCACCTTGTCCTCTGTAGGTCCTCCAGGACCCTGGACTAGCCCACCTTGGGCATAGCCTATAAGCGTAGTATCCTGTGGTTGTTCATTCTTCTTGCGCAGCTTATCTGCAAGGTCAGAGACTTGGGAGTCGTTAAGCGTAGGGTTATTTTCCTCACCCCCCGATGCCCGGTCTTGGGCGGTCTCGGCTTTATTAGTCCCACCTGTGGGCGTACCCCCTGGAAAACCATTCGCCAAGGTCTCCTTAAGTTTTTCCAAGGTAGTCGTCAAGTTATTCACCGCATCTGTCAACTCTTGTTCGGCATACCTGGAAAATAGCAAGGAACTATTAAGTGAATTTACCTCATCTGTCAGGTTGCTGACAAAATTTGACTGTTGGTTGATCTCTTGTGAATTGATAGCCAAGGCTGTATCCCTGGCTTGCTCAGTCAAGGATAGTGCCTCATCCTTGCTTATGCCCCCAGAGGACAACAAGTCCTTGATGTCGGACACTGCCCCTTTCGCAAGCTCCACCGACCCGGATGCCCCTGCGGCAGTGATCGTGTCCTGGATGTCAGAGACTGTCAGCTTCTCCCCAGAGATTTCACGCAGGCTCTTGTTGAAAAAATCCTCTAACTCCGCCTGCTTCTCATACAGGCTGGCAAGCTTTTCCCTTGCGGATTGCAAGCGTGAGGACGCATTCTGCAGGTTATTCTCCAAGGAAAGTGTACGGCTCTTTTGCTCCGTAAGTTTCTTATTGGTGTCCTGCAACTTGCTGTCCAACTCCTTGCGTTGGGCATTTTCAAGGTCAGCTATACTCTCTTCCCTAAGCGTCTTTTCCTTCCCAACCACCTCAGATAAAGCCTTATATGCGTCCGCCAAATCCTTAGACCCGGCCAATGCCTGTCTTCCCACATCCCCGGATAGCGCTTTCAATAAGCCTTCTGGACCGACATCTTTGGTATCGAATAGGGCTTCCTTGTCCACCTGTTTGCGTAAGGCTACGGCCAACAACTCTTTTTCAGAAGCAAGTTGCTTCTTTTGTATTTCATAAATTTCCTGGATAAGCTTGACCTCATCTTCCGTAGAATGCACCTTGGTGTTGTGCAAGGTGGCTAGCCTGCCTTTCAGGTTTTTGACTTCAAGTTCCCCGACCAGGGACTGGCGTTGGGCTGCTTCCAGCTTCTGCTCCGTGGTTTCTTCCTCGACCGCAGAACTTGCCAACAAGTCTTTAGCCCGGACTAACCGCTCCTGGTGGGTTATGAGCTGTTTCTTTAAGTCCTCTAATCGGGCATCAGTAACATTTCCATCAGCTACCTCCTTCTGGGTGTACCGGATAAAATCTTGCAGGCTCTTCTGCTCCTGCTCCACTACTTTCTTCTGCCCTTCCTTAAGCTGAGCTGCATGTTCGTTAGCTTTTTTACGGTCTTCAAGGCTTTTAGCAAAGTCTTGTTCAAAGTTCTCTGCCGTGGGCAGTTTCCTGTTTATGGGCACTTCATTCTGGGATAGCGTCAACGCCTTTTGGAACTTTTCCAATCCTAGGTTAGCTTTATTTTTGGCCGCATCTGCCAATATTGAGGGGGAAAACAGCTTACCCTCCTTAGTGATACTTAGGATAGCCTCTACCAACTGGGTTTGCCCATCCTCTATAGCTGAGAAGGTTTCTGCTTGCAGCCTTGCATAGCTAGGCCCCTGGATGCCGAGTGGATCCACTTGGAAAGCCTTGAAAAATTGCTCTATCTCTTTTTTCTTGTCCTCCAGCTTGTCCCCTTTGAGTTCTTTCTGGGACGTTTTAACAAACTCGGTCAGGGATAATTTACTGCCCTTCAATTCAAGCAACTTGTTAGCTTGCTCAATGTCCTGGGTACGTGTGTAAATAAGGCTGCGTTCTTTATCGGTCAGCTTACCGAACGCATCAAGCAGCAGCTTTTCCTGCTCAGAAAGGCTACCTGCCTGCTGGTTTGAGAATGCTTTCTTGAGGTCTCCTAGCAATACTTTCCGGACCCCTTCCGCCTCCTGCACAGCCGTATTGTACTTCTGCAAATCGGAAGCCAATTGGTTCCTGTCTACAGCCCCCTTAGCCAGCCCTGCTGACTTTTCCAACTCTATGGCGACGTCTTCCAACGCTTGGCTACCGACAGCCACAACCTCATCAGAAGCTACCTTGAACAGCTCAGTAATCTTGTCCTTATTGGCATCGTTCAAATACACATCCAAGGCAGAATTGGCTTTGGAAATTGTGTCTTTAAAAGATTGGACTTGTTTGGCTTCCTCTTCTGCGGAGGCCTTCAAGGCGTCGAACGCTTCCTGCGCCTTTTGGTTCTCTATGCCAAGGGCTGCCAACGCCTTGGCCTTTTCCTCCTCGATGCGCTGCTTGTTGCCGAAAATATCCGTCTTGTCTATGACGTAGTTAATGCCTTCATAAAGACCATAAATAGCCAAAGACCAAGGGGCCAATCGGGTAACTATAAGGGTGCTGGCTACTTTTATGCCCTCCCATAACTTAGTGGCCGAAGTGGCGTAACCAAGGATAATACCGGCCACCGCCTTGGCCTTGGAGGTGATGCCACCGATCTTATCTTTTGCCAGCTGGGACAGGGTGGCCAAGGTGCTGACAGTTTCCTCCGCCAAAATCACTCCATCAGGACCTACAGCCGAGGCAACCTTGCCCGCCCCCTTGGCTTTGGCTACCGCTTTAGCCTTGCCTACCAGTATGGAAATCCCCGCTTGGGCAAGCAGGGCGGTGGTGATGACCTCTACAGCCGTGGCAAAGTTCTTTACCGTTTTATTGGTGGCCCCAAATACAGTGGACACCTCCTGGGCAATACCCACCAGCAGCCCATACACTAAAGCCTTGCCAATAGTGAATTGTTTAAGCAGCAGGGTGAGGGTAGTGGCTATGCCACTCTGGGTGGCCCCGCCTACACCGGTGTCCCCTGTCCCTGCCCTCAACTCATTAAGGGAGTGCTTGAATTGGTCAAGGAGGGCCGTGGCGTTCTTGACCACCTTAGTGATCTGCCGGAGCGTACCCTCAAAGGCGCTGAACAAGGTGTTCGTCAGGGTTTCGGTCAAGTTCTGGAAGGAGGCCTGCAAGGACTCCATCTGTATCTTGGTACCCTCCGCCGCTGTGCCTGTCTCCTTGATAGCCACTGTATTGGCAATATAAGCATCCTTGTTGGCAAGCAGGGTCTTGACCACGTTCTCCGCCCGGATGTCCAAGACTCGGGTAAATTGGTTTTCACCAACACCCCCTACGCCGATCTTCTCCAACTCATTAAGGACTGCCAACAAGGGGTCCTTGGCATTGGCAAAGCCAGCAAACATGGCCCTGATCGTGTCTTGCGATAGGTTTTGCCCTATTGAAGCGTACTGTTTTTGCAAGCCTTCAACCGTCTTCTTGTCCGGCTTGAATAGCTCCAACAAGCCTTGGCGTAAGCCTGTACCTATAGTGGACGCCTTGATGCCTGCATTACGCAGAGTGGCTGCGGCAGCCGTGACGCTATCCACCGACAGGTTAAAAGACTCCGATGTCTCCAGGAGGAAGTTGGATATGGTGCGTAAGTCACTGACGCTAAGCTTGGAAATATTGACTGCATTGCGTAGCTTGTCTGCCAGCTCGCCTGGGTCGGCGTCCTTGAACACTTCTAGGAAAGTGGTCAAGATGTCGGAAGTTTCCGACATGGATGAGCCAGTGGACGATGCCAAGTCAGCGGTCGCCCTCAGGACGGTGTTGAAATCCTTGATCTGTACGCCAGCCTGCACCAAGGTCTGGCCGGCCTGTGCAACGTCCAGCACACTGAAAGCCGTGGTCTGGGCAACATCTTGCACAGATGCGGTGATGCCTATCATTTCCTGGTTGGTTGCCCCAGCAACCGCCTTGATGGAAATCAGTGCGGCTTGCAGGTCTATGATAGAGGCGATCGCTGTCCTGATGGAATCAGCCACCTTGTACATGATGGTGTAGAGGACAGCGTAGCGGAAAAACAACTGCAGCGACCTGCCGCTCTGGACAAAGATGTTATCCAGGTTGGACATTTCACTGGTGAGTGTGGATATGACCGCTTTCTGTTCCTTAAGCAACCGGTTGGTGCCTGCTGTGCTGACACCCATCTTCTTTTGCTGGCTCTCCAAGGCAATCAATGCCTGGATGTACCTTTCCTCCGCACGCAATAGCTGTTGCTTAGTGCTTAACTGTTCCTTGAAGGATGAGTTGTATTGCCTCGCAGTGTCTGCCAACTGTCGTGCATTCTCGACCGCATGTTGGGCCTTGGAAACATCTTCCTCCCTGCCCTTCAAGATGACATCCGGTTGCCTTAAGGCTGCCTGTGCTTCTGCCTTGCGCTTGATACGGTCAGCGTCTGCCTTGGCCTTACGGTTTTCTGCCTCGTCTGCCTGCCTGTCGGCAGCAGCAGCCCTCTTTTTGGCCGCATCCTCTTGCTTGCGGGCTTCCTCCACCAGTTTTAAAGTTTGTTTCCTGGCCTCTTCCCCAGATTTGCCGGCCTTTTGGATAAGTTCAGCTTCTAGTTTCTCGGCCTCCTTCCTCCTACGTTCAGCTTCCTTGGCAGGGCCTTCCACATCTTCCTTCCTAGCCCTGCGTAAGTTGGCCAGTCTTTCGTTCTCCGCCCTTACCAGCTCTTGGTTCCTGAGAATTTGGCGGTCTAGCTGCTTTATCAGCAGGTCACCATCAGCGATCTGGGTCTTGAAAGTGTCTGTCTTGGCAGTACCGTCTACCTGCTTACGTAGGTCCAACAGTTCCTGGACAGCCGCTCTCTGCTTTTGCAGGGCTTCCACAGCTTGCTTGGTGCCCTCGTCCCTCTGCCCTGCACGGAAAGTCGTTTCATTGACTTTTAGCTGGGCCTTATTGAGCGCGCCTACTTGTTGGGTGAGGAGTTGATACGCCTCTGGTGTACCCTTTAAGGAATCCTTTAAGTTTTGTGAAAGCTTGAACAGCTCAGGGCTGACCCTTTTCAGCTCCTGCCCGAGCTTTGCCAGCTTCTCCTGTACTTGGTCTTCCGAGATTGCCATTTCCTTGCCGGACTGCTGGGCAAGGCGCAACTGGGCTATCTGGTTTATCAGTGCGGATGTGTAAGTGTTAAGCGCCTTGATCCTACCGGAATCCCCAACGCTGGCAGCCCCCTCACCCCTGGTAAACTCGAAGGCTTCCCGAGCAACGGCAGTACGGTTGTCCAACCCGGACAAGGCCAGCTCAGAGGCTTTTATTTGGTCTAAAGTGGCTTTCTTCCTTACATTGACAACATCCCCCACTTGCTTGAGGGTCTGCGCCACCTTGCCGACTTTAGACTTGGCTATTGCATCTTCCCCCGCCGCAAGCACTTCCTGTACGGCCTTCTTGTACTCCGCCGCCTCTGCAGTCAGTTGGGTAGTAGCTTGCCTTAAAGTCTTGCCTTCTAAATCAAGGAAAGCCTTTAGTGGACTTTTGCCCCTAGGCCCTAGCCCAGAGGCATTGCCGGTCTCCTTGGCTACTAGGGTCAGCAGTTCCCTCAGCTTGGCCCCAACAATCTTGCCGTCCTTATCAAGGACATCGGTAGTTTCCTTAAGCTTCTTCTTGACCGCCAAGGCAAGGTTGTTTTTCGTCCCTGTTTCCAGGGAGGTGCCCAAGGTTTTAAGCAGGGCATTGACTTCTTTATCAATGATCCCCTTGGCTTTGGCTATTTGTTGGGCAAAGCCTTTTTGGTCAAATTGGTAGTCTAAGGGTAGCTTAGTGGAGGACTGTACCTTTTTAAGTAGGCCTTTTAGCTGCTTGTCTATCTCGGCAGCGAGCGCCTTGGCTTCTACCTTTCCAGGTTCGAGGTCTAAATCAATCCCAAGCTTGAGGGATGCGGGGGCTTTGTTTGATGATGCCATTTGGGATTCCAAGTAGCTAGGTTACTCAAGTCCCCACAAGCCCCGTAACCAAAGGCTTGTGGGTTCAACTCCAGTCTTCCTTATTGGTCTGCGCCGCCGATACGGGCACCCATAGGGTACAGTTCGATCAGGCTTGCTACGTTGTTTAGAGACCCACCGACACCTACGTCAGTATTGGACGGTGCAAGGATCTTGTAGTCCATCGCAAGGCTTGCGTAATCCGTAGCGGAAGTGCCTTGTTCCATAGAGCCTGTGTTTGCTGCCTTCCAGATCAACCAAACAAGAGGGCGGCCAGAGACACTTTTTTGTTGGATAACCGAAGCCGTGAAGTAGTTGGTCTTGGTCACGTTACCGGCTGCCACGCCATGCGCCTTGAATACGTGGTACTCACGGGTGGAATCGGCCAGGGCTGGATAGGCTACCAGCGTCCCCATGCCTGTTTTCAGGGTAATGGCATTGACTGCAATAGAAGCAATCTGGCTGACTGTAACATCCTCCGGCTTACCCTCTGGGTAGATTACAATAACGTCATCAACCGCAAGGCCAGCAGCACTGATTACATCGAAAGTCACTGCGTTGGCCGCCACATCCGCCGTATCTACCAAGGTGGTCTTCACGTCCGTGATTACGTCTGTGCTGACCGCATTGCCCAGCATGATGTCAATATTCCTGCGGGAAAACTCCCGCGCTGTAGCCTTGAGCGTGCCGGTCTGCTCCGTAATCTGCGTGTCCACAATTTGCTGTGGAAACATACCTTTCAAGTCAACAGAGGTATTTGCAAAACCTATGGTGACATTATCCACAAGGCCGACAGAGCGACCTTGTGCCAGCCTAGCTGCCTCTGTCATAGGCCCTACACGTAGTTCTGCGGTACCAATAGAAAATTCGTTTGTTTGTGGTGAACCTAATCGAGCCATGTCAGTCTCCTGCCGGGTGAAAAAATAAGACGAAAGAATCTTAGCACAGTTGCGATAAGCCGTTAAATCTTTTAGTGGTTTTTACCCCTAAACCCATGCTAAATTACCCAAATGCACTCTATTTTTTTACCCCGCACAGACTTAAGGTTCAAGGTACCCTTGCTGGCCTTGGAATACTACGCCTTGAATATCACCCCTGATACGCCCCAAGAAGACAAGGCTTGGCATCTTGATTATATCCTACGGGTGCTGTGCTTGATCCGGCCTTGGGTCACCAAGGATGCAGAGTACCTGATCCAGAGGATTAAGGAAGCCAATGAAAGGCCCACCTCCCAAGCTACCCCTGCAACGGACAGGTTGACGTTTAGCTCCCGGTTCAATAAATGGATGCAAGAGCTGCCCACTGACGCCTTGCTGGCCGAAATGACCGGCTATGATACCCAGCGTATGCGGCAACTTTACTGCGTGGAGGATTACGTGACTACGCAAAAGCTAATCAAGCATTATGTCGAAGGTTTGCACCAAAAGAACCTGATGGCTTACGAGTGCGCCTTGTACGGGGCAGGGAACAGTTATAAAGGGGACCAACCCAAGGACCCCAACACCAAGGTTTGGGATGCCAACACCAAGGAGGGCATGGCGGCTATGGGGCAATTCGGCTTCGGGGCAATCAAGGACCCTTTGGCATTTGGGATCAAGTTGGATATTTAAAGGCAGGCCTGACATGGACCCTACGATTTTCGACATCGACACATGGAGCAAGGCCGGTATTGTGGGCTTGTGCCTGATGGGGGCTTTTACCTGGGTTTTTACGGTCACGCGGGCATTCTTACGCTGGGGGGACCTGGCTGCCCGCATCTGCCAGTCGCAGTACCTGCCAAAGGTGCTGCACGAAAACTGTAAACGGCGCCGGGCCAAAAAACCAGAGCTGCCTTGACTGCAATAGGCATAGGGCATAAGATCACCAAGTCTAGTAATGACTTTCAACTTAAATTTTACTTTAGGAAACAAAGATGGATATAGGTGAAGCTTTTAATGCTGTGCTTTCAGGTGAATACGACTACGCTACCAACCCAAGTTTCGCAGGGTTCAAGTACCGAAAAATAGACCTTTCTGCAGTCCCGCCAATCCCAGGGTTCACTATCGAATCCTACTGCCTGGGCCGGGTGACCCCACAAAACAAGATTCACATGAACTTTAGCCCTGACCACAAAGAGATTATCAGCCCTCTGTGGGAAGTGCATAACGACCCTGCATAATTGACCAGCAAACCCAAGCTGCATTGGGGGTCGGCCTCCAATGAAGGCCAAGTCAAAGCCCTGTGTGGGCAGGTCGGCAAACTTATCCAGTATGCGGACACCCTAAGGGCCTTGACTTGCCATGCGTGTTGGAAGAAGCTGAAAAAGGCTAAGCAGGTTTAGGGATGCCTTACCTAATAGCCGCCCTCCTTGCCTTTTCTTTCGCCGCTGGCTTCGGTACGGCTTACCGGTTCTACTCCACGAAGGCAGAGCTGCTCCAGCTCTCAATAGATACAGGCAACACGCTTGCGGGCCAGGAACTTAAATCCCTCCAGGTAGCCTTAAGGTCAAGCCAGGAAAAGGCGCTGGCCTTAAACACCCAGCTGGAGGATGCCCATGAGAGCGATATTCAGACTATCAATTATTACGCTGGCCAGCTTGCTGCTGTCCAGTTGCCAAAGCCAGCCGGTCATCAAGGTTGTGCAGACGCCTTGCCAAAAACCAAGCATCCCCCTGTCATTGCAGAAGATGCAACCCACCGAACCGACGTTCCAGAAAAACTTGCTGGATTTCTACAGGCAGAAACTTACCGGGCAGACCAAGCCGCCCTAGACAAAAACATGCTGCTAAAGTTTGTGTTGGCTAATTGCGGGGTTTCAAACTAGCCGGTATTTCTTTATGCCCCGGCCCCACTTGTCCTCCACCCTGTTCACTAGGATTTGGCGTAGTAGGCGGCCACGGGTGGTCATAAGCCGGGTAATGAAAGGTCTCGACCGGCTGTCGTTACCCAGCTCGTTGTAAGCCAAAATCTCCATACCGTGCGTCTTTGTGCTGGCATCCCCCACCAACCCTGACCTGTCCAGTAGGGAAGGCCCCCCTTCTCCCCCCGTGATGTATGCTGCCCTAAAGATAAGATCCAGGGCTTCTGATTGCCTAATGGGTGGGAAAGTGAACTCTGCTTGATACCTGTAGACCCTGCCCCGATATTTGTATCCCCTTGATAATACATGGAAAACTACCTTGGTGCGGGTGGTGGAGGATTTCCTGGCGCCTGCAAACTGCCTGTAAGCCTTGTACATATTGCCCGTGAACTTCCAGAACAGTTCTTCCGTACCGGGTCTCTGCTTGAATTTCTGCAAGTAATACTTGCGGGTGAAAGGATGGAAGCTGACGGCCACATTCTCCCCTTGGGCATCTATAGAATCTTGTAGCCGTAGGCCTTGGCGTAAGACATTACCTACAAGGCCAAAAGTCTCCTTATAGTGTTGCTTCGCCACTAAACCTGCTTCTGGCAAGGTAACCTCCAACAGCTTGTCCACAGCGCCTTCTAGGGCAGTGTCAAAAGACCGGTTAAGGACTTGCCTTTGGTCGGGGGTGGAGGCAAAGTCAATAAGCACCCTGGCCTTCACCTGCTCGGAAACGAGGTGGGAGAAGTTGGCGGATTTAATTTTTACGCTAGGCATTCAGGTAAGGACTAATCCAGTACAAAATCATCGTCACCCCCACCCCTTCGATGCGCACTCCCTCCCGCTACCTTTGGACAGGCTGAGACTCTATGCTTCTTACTCCCACAGTAAGCACACCACATGGTGTTTCTGTTGCCCTGCCCTGCCCAGGTCTTGGGGCAATTCACCTGGGTGTGCTGCCTAGACCCGCAGTTACTGCACCACATCAGATCAACAACCTCTGTGCCATGAAAGGCACGGCGATCATCCTGAACCCTGACAACGTATCATATGTTTGCTGCACAAGCCCCACTTGCCCAGGGACAAGTATACCCACCAAAGGCCCTTGTGTGGCTTCAAACTCTTCGTGTATCAGGATACGCCCTCCCTGGGGGAACATTTCAGACACTGCACCTGCCAGGGCCAGGATCTTGTAGTTGGAAGGGTCATCCGATGTCCTGGCACCGATATGGAAGACCCCGGAATACAAAGGGTCCTTGGGGGTTTCCTCCAAAGTGCCATACTCCAGCACAAGGGCAGGGGTGCTCTCCGACAAGGCTTGTGCCGTGCGCGTTGTGTCGTCCAGGTCTATGTAATCTATAGCCAGTGATGAAGCCAGGTCGAAAGCCACCTTGTCCAGGGTGGACTTGAAGGCCAAGGAAAAGGTTGACAGGCCGCTCATTCCTTCTTCCTCCACCTAAGTTCTCCCAAAGTGGAAGCGGGAGAGCACGCAGCCGTCTGCCCACAATAATCACATACCCTGTAATCCTTACAAGCGAAGGTCAAGGGGGGATTTTCTGCATACCTGACCGTACATAGCAGGCAAACCCAAGCGGGGGCTGAATCCAGCTCAGGGACTACAGGTGGAGGTAGTTCGTTGTTTAAAGTGTCCATGAGTTACCTCTGCACTAAGGTTACGTGGTAAAGGGAGAGTTCGGGGTAGACTTCCTTGATGTCATATTCGTAAGCCCTGCCCTCAGGGCTTGTCCAGCGTAAAATGTGCTCAGGCCTTATCGCGGAGTAAGTTGGGATATACCCGTTCAGCTTGCTTTGGGTAACGTCCCTGGTGTATGTCCCGGCGACGCCAGCATACCTGTCGGTTGCGAAGGGGAACAACCCTAGGGAAGCTTCCACTTTCTCCCCAGAGACCCCTGAGGCCTTGATTTGGGGCACCAGGTTGAATAATTCTGCATAACCCACCTCAACACTCAGCAAGGTGTACTCATAAGCGTAACCCTTATCCGCTTCAATGTTAGGCTGCATACCATAAATCAAGTACTGCTCGGGGCTGGAGGTGAACCGGATAACTTGTGCCCCTGTGGGCAGCAAGGAAGGCGACAATAAGAACCTGCGGGCGAAGAAGCTTTCCGTCCTGCCTATCCAACGTCCGCTCGTAGGCAACTGTACCCTAAAGCCTAGGGGCACCCAAAGCTGCGTGGTGCTGTCAAACACCTCTGCCGTGTTGCGGCTCAGCTTGCCAAAGGCCTGTTGGAACCACACTCAGCCACCCCCGGCAACACCTGTCACAGGGTCGTATTCTGGTTCAGCCTTGCTCACCAAGGTGAACATGCCTGTGGGGTAGATTGCCCCTACTGCAGGGTTAAGTTCCTTTTCCAAGGCACCTATCCGGCGTTTCAGGTTTTCTACAAGGGCTAGGAAATCTATGTCAAACCTCTCCATAGTGTCTTGGTTTGCCGCATACTTCTTGGCTACGGCCAACTGTCCTGTCCCAATGAACATCAAGGCCCCGTAAAGCTGCGCCCAGACCGTCAACCTGAGTTCGCCTTCCTCCGTGTCGAAGACCGCCTCATGGTTTGGGAGGATAGACATGAGACGCAACAGCATGAGCTTGTCCAGGCCGGCATTGACCAGCATTGACTCCTCAACGTCATACCCGTCTACCCCGAGGCAACCCCGGATGGCATCCGTCGTAGTGTACAATATTTTTGTAGCCACAAAACCCCCTTAGGCGCGTGCCTTATTGTAGCCTTCTATCGACCCGCAAGCCAGCCGGTAGAGGATGCCTATGTCGGACGCCGTGGTCCCTGAGTTAGAACAGACTATGCCATTGCCGAAGTTGTTGGCGGCGGCATTGGGGATATTGGTGGTTATTGTCTGGTCGTAAACAGCGGTGGTGCTCGTACCTGCGTAAATCCTAAAACGTACAGAAGTACCTGCGGCATTGGCTTCCACGTCAAAGGTGTAGGCGGTGTCCAAGGACGCTGAGTAAGTGGTGCCGTGCGTCGTCCCCGTACTGGCTTTTGCAGTCTTGGCACTGATGACGCCGCTGCCGTCGCATTCAAACCATGCCCCGTTGGCCACCGCCGTCGTATTGGCTATGGCGTCGGAAAACCCTATCCTGACAGTGTTGTTAGTGAACGCGGTACGCCATAGGAATTGACACTGGAACTTTCGGCTGATAACCCCAAAGTAGTCCGCCCCTGCTATGGACATATACCGGTAACCGCCGTCCGCTATAGTGGAGCTACGGATCAGCACACCCCCTGAGTTGTACCCAAACTGTGCCGCCGAGGGTAACCCGGTATTGTTGTTACCCGAGCTGAGCGCAGCCCCCAACCAAAATTGCCCATTGGCATTGGTTGTATAAATCCTGGACTCCATCCAAAAGTCCCATAACCCCAGGACGGATGGCACTGCATAATCCGTACCTGCAGTAGCGATGCTAGCAACCCCGCTACCATCCACCTTGACCAACCCAGTGGTACCTGTAAAGTCAGACGCAACCTTGTTGGCCCCTGCACTCACTTTGAGCTTGCCAGATGCTGCACTGTTGCTTGCTTGGGTTACCATGTCGGCAACTGTTGCGCTGACCCCGGAAGGTGTGGCATAGTCCGTATCTGCGACTGCAGCCCCGATCTTGCTGTCAGCGCCTACCTTAAGGATATGGCTAGTGCCCGCGTAGGTTTTCAGGAGGTGGCTGGGGCCTGCGCTAAGCTTGATAAGGTCTGCTGTCGCTGGGGTGCCAAACTCATAAGCTATGAACTCACTCTCAAGCCTGGTAGGTGGCCTATTGACGCACAAGGCCACCCAATTGACCCTGACTACGCTGTCCAGGCTGTTGGCGTCCCCCAGCAAGGTTATTTGCAGCGCCGTCAAGCTGCCTGCTATCCAGTCGCTAGGCACAGTGGAAGCCCGCATGTCAAAGTCCAATACCCACTCGTCCCCTACCTTCAAGAAATCTGGGGTGACCACACTTTTCTGGAAGCTGCCTGAAAAACCATGCGCACCTGACCCGCCCGCGCTGGTGGAATACTGGCAAATCACATTTTCTGACAACGCCCTGGTGCTGGCCCCCAGGCTAACCACCGTGATGCTCAGTTTGACGCGGGAGTACGTTACCCCGGAAGGCCCTATGTTAAAGCTAGGGGTTATGAGCCTCGTCTGCCCGCTCACCCCATCGTTGGCCACCTGTATCCCGGTCTCAAAGACGGAATCAAAGGTCACCTCGTTGCCTATAGGGCCTGATGTGAACCCTTCCTCGTCAGAACGGAAGGTCCATATAAGGAGGTAGTCTGTGCCTACGCTATCCTGTTGCCCTTTGACAATACCCAAATCCACAACATTGCTACTGGAATCCTTTTGGCACAAATGCCCAGTAATCGCATCCACGAACAGCCTGACCTTGCCGGACGGGGCTGCAGCAATGTCCGCAGCCGCAGCTACGGGGAGGTCTATCTTGCCTTCTTCAAACAGCATGGCTTAGCCTATAACGGTTGCAATCCTGGAGTCTGTCGTAGGGGCGACAAGGTAAGGCCCCACGGTGACCGTGTTGACCGTTGCCGCCACTATCCTGGGATACACCACCTCATCGGTCGAGGCGTCCCTGACCGTCACGGACACAGCCTTGGTGCCCAGGTTATGGGTCAAGGTGTAAGTGGTCGTCGTGCCGTCCCCGAAAGTAAAGGTCTTGGACTGGGTGAAGCCGACCAGGGCGGAAGGCACCACTGCCTTGGTGGTGTTGCTCTTGGCAAGGGCTTCGGCATTGGTTGCCAAGGCTACAAGGCCCAATACGGACTCCGTGGCCTGGTCAACATTCGTTTGCACCACTGTCCAGTTAGCCCCTACAGCAGCCTGTGTTCCGGCAGCAGAGGTGACAAAACAGAAAATCTCATCCCCCACCTGGACAGGAAGGCCGGAAGCTCCCCCGATCAAACCTGCCACGGTGATCCTGTAATACTCCCCGGCATTGGCTGCAGGGTAGTTCGGGTTGGTGGAGGCGTCAATGCCACCCATTGGCTTTGCCAGCCCAGTGATCGCAGACGCAATTGCCTGGGACACCGCTAAGGCAGAAGGTAATTGCGTACCTGTAGCCCCCGACAAGGTGGAGGAGGTGTTGAGTACCCCTGACGCCAGGTCAGCAGTTTCCAGGTTACTGATGCTGTTACCTGTGCCGTTGGCATCAAAGGTCTTGTTTGTGAAGGTGTTGGTTGAACCCGCCGTGACGTAATCAGTGCCCGCCGAGGCGGTGGACGCCACCCCGGATGCCGTCTTTATCAGCCCGTCTGAGCCAGCATAGTCCGTGATCGACTTGTCTGCACCTGCAGATACCTTAAGCTTCCCAGAAGCAGAGGAGTTGGATGCCTGTGTGACATCCCCCGTCCCTGCACCTGCCCCTGCCTCGTCCCAGGTAGTCCCGTTGTACGTACGCATCCTATTGGATACCGTATTAAAATAAGTACGGCCTACGAACAGGTTGGTAACAGGGTCAGCCGCGAGCTTTTCAAACCCCCACCCCCTAATCTCATAGCCCCCGTCAGCGGCCTTTAAATGGTCTTCAATTATCATGATAAGCTCCTAACTTAAAATTAATGTGCCGCTGAACAAATTGGTAAAGCTGACTGTGACGTTGTTCAGGTCAACGTAGTTGATTGTGCCGCCAAACCACTCGGTACCCCCATTATCCAGCACCCTGATGGCAGGTTTCTTTTGCATGTTGTGGGTGCAGGAAATGTTGGTGGAGTCGTTAAAGTCGAAGGTGAAGGACAGGTTGGGCTTGCCCAGTATGGTGTTCCAGTCCCCGGTACCCGGCCCTGGCGGGCCTTGGCTGCCCGTGGTGACAATAGACACCTGCGTGCTGGGGGCATTGACCACCTGCTTTTGGGTTTGAAGGACAACAGCGACTTGTTCACTCATACGGCAGTGGTGACCTCATCACAAAAAGTAGCAACGCCTGAGATCAAGGGGTCCACAATACCTGCAGCCGTGACCAGTTCAAGGTCATAGACACCGGTATCCTGGGTTATGGCTGACAGCGTGTCAGCATCCACTGACAAGACCACCTTCTTGTTGGTGGTATCCAAGGTGACCCTGCCATTGGCAGTGGTGAGCAGCAATATTTCGGTGCCCCCCACGGCAGTCTTGACCTGCATACGGGCGGAGGTGTAAGCCGACAAGTCCACGGGAGAGAGGTACACCAAGTACCCCGTGGATGCCGTGTGTGCAGGGTCCTCGAGGGTTATCTTGGCATTGAACTCTATAGTGTCGGCATCTATTACGGTCGCCTCCCTAAAGTCCTTGTTCTTTGGGGGAATGTTCAGGCTGTTCAAGCTGGTCAGCCCCTGGGCGCTGAGCACGGCAACCCTCCATTTATCTGGTAGGCCATGCGCAGGGCATACAATCCTGGCAGGGGCGGAGTTCTGTATAGTGGTTATGGGCTTGTAGATGTAAGGCATAGCCTCATACCTTAGCTCCCTGTAGAAGGAAGCCCCCCGGCAAAATTCAAGGTCAAGCTGGCCTGCACAACAGCTCACGGCTTACTCCTGGGTAGGTGGCACCACTACCCTCAAGACGCCTGCACGCACCTGCCTCTTCAACCAAGAGTTCTTTGGGTCATCAAGGTCGGCCACTTCAAGGTAGTTACGGTCGGTTATCAGGATGCCTGAAACGTGGTCCCGCAAGGGGTACGGGCCTGTGCATTGCAAGTGGACGGGGCCTTTCAGTACCTCGGTTTCTTGCTTGGTTGCGGCTTCCTCGATGGTGCTTTTTTGGGTGCTTTCATTGTCAGGCTCCGTAGGAGGTAACTTCTCAGGTTCATTTGTGTGTATTTTTGGGTTTGCCATTGGGGGTTAGCTCCTTTGTGTTAACTTTTTGAATTACAGGGTGTATAGTACAAACACCTGGATAGCTTTGCAAGGCGATAAGCGGTTCGTCACCGTTTCCAGGAATCCTCGACTAAACCTATAACGTAAGGTGTCTATATGAGTAAAAAACCAACAGGTGCCCCGCGCCGCATACAGCTTAACAAAGGTGACCGGTTTGGTAAATTGGTTGTCATCAAGGAAGCTGAAAAATATTCCCTGCCTTGTGGCACTTCCCAAAGAAGGTTCCTTTGCAAGTGTGACTGCGGGAATAAGTCCGAGGTGTTCCTGAGTTTGTTGAGGAGTGGGACTACCCAGTCTTGTGGGTGTGCGGGCAAGCATGGGCATAGCAGGACGCCGGAGTATGACGCCTGGGACGCAATGGTACAAAGGTGTACAAACCCTAAGAACCCATCTTATCCAAGGTACGGTGGCAGAGGTATTACTATAGACCCCCTGTTTTTGGATTTCCCTGCTTTCCTTCTTCATATTGGAAAAAGACCCTCGAAACTGTACAGTTTAGACAGGGAAGATAACGAAAAAGGTTACATCCCCGGCAACATTAGGTGGGTTCTTAGAAGGACCCAAAATTTAAACCGCTGCAACACTAAGCTCTATGAATACCAGGGACTATCCTTGGCCCTGTGCGAATGGGCTGAGCGCACCGGCATTCAAGAGAAAAGCTTATGGAGTAGGTTAAACGTCCTGGGGTGGTCTATAGAAAAAGCCTTGACCACTCCCGTCAACAGTGCTAAATTAAATATACCAGCCCCATAAGCTTACTTAGTACGCTTAGCCTTAAGCCCCTATAACCAAACCAGTAAAGGCTTCTGGGTAAAGCTTAAAAATGGCGGTCCCGTAATCAAAACGAAGGCCCTGCCCCCTTCTCATCACGAAAGTCTCAACCGCACTGTAGCTCGCACTGATGTTTGTCACTTGCCTTAAGGCATACCGACGGTCAAAGCCCACTACCCGGTCTGCACCCACAACAGCCGTAGGCACCAACAACAGCTTAGGCAAGGGCATCCCCATGTTCTCGATAGAGTAATCCGCAGGGAACCGGTTAGCCTGTGAGCTAGTGTCGGTAAGCACGGTGGGTTTACCTGACCTGGCCTCGATAGCCAAGGCTGAGTCGATGTCCGTAACTACGTCAGTGACGGACATTGTTTGGTATTTTTCACGCAGCCATTTTACCCAAGCCAGTTGGGTGATAGGGTTGGCAGCATTGATGGTTGCCACCGTGTCGTAGGTGGAGGCATTCGCAAAAGTCACTGCAGCACTGCCAGTGTCCACGTCACCATTGATGATGCCAGCCATGTCAGATTCAATACGGCGGATACGCTCACCACGGGCCTGCGAAGCCAACATCACAGCCACAAGGTCAATTGAAGTAGCTTTCAGTGCCTCATCCGCCACCATCAAGCCAATGCTCTTGGTAGGGATAGTGTAAGAACGCTGGCTCAGGGTAATGCTCACCATGACCGCAGGCTCTGCCAATTGTCCAATAGGTTGGGCTGCAGAAGCTTCTGGCCCGGTCACGTTAATCAAAGGCTGGTCAGCGCGTGGGCCAATAATGTTGTCCTTGACGGCAATCGCGTTTTCCCAGGGGATGAGATAATCATCCTTATCCTCCATAAGCACCGCATTAATCATCTGCATCATGATTTCCTGGAACAGGATGCGGCCTGAAATATTGTCTGCCCCAACACCTTGCGGACGCACCAGCGCCCCTGCCGACAAGTCGGTTACGCCGTGCATGATTTCCGCCATCGTGGTTGCACGGATACCCCTTGCAGGGTCAGGACGTACGCGGATACCCGCACAAGCGGCAAACTGCTCTAAAGGGGTGCCGTCTGGGTAAACTACCCGGTCCCCCTCCAAGACCTGCTTGACAGGGTACTTTTGTGCATAATACTGGGCCAACGACAGCTTGCTCTCTGACGCTGCCCTGTAGTCCGAGACATCCAAGGTAACTTCTGCCCTGTTGTCGTTCCTGTCGATAAAGCTTACTACGTCTTGTGCTGACATTACGGTCTCCGATAAATTAATTGAATTGTATAACCGTAACGGTTAAACCCTTTCCATTAGGATAGTGTCACCCACCGCACCGGTACCGGTAACGATGCTGAGAACCTCCCAGACGAACTTTGCAGGCGAGCCTTTCTTGACAATAGGCAGGGCGTCTGCAGTGCCGAGGGCTGATTGTGCCCCAGCAACCAAGCCGTCACCCACCACCACTGCAAGAGTGCCCCCTACTTTAGCCAGTTTGCGCTTATTTTTCTGGACGGAGCCAAAACTAAAGCCTTGGTTAACAGTGGCAGTTTCCATTGCGATGACGAAGCCCTCAATTTCATCGCCATCCGCAGCAAGCACGTAATTGTTGGCAGTGCCCTTCTTTACCAGCTTGCCCTTGTCGGCATCGACGAACTTGCCTGAGGAGTTTGCACCCAAGGCAGCACTTACAATGTCCGCCATAGGTGAATTTACTAATTCGGTGAATGCAAAAGTGGTCATATCAAATACCTTCTAATCAGTGTTAAGGGGAAATTTCTAAAGGCTTAATGCCGGCCAATACGGGACAGTGGCAGTAAAACTGCACGCTCCAACTCTGCCGCCGCTTTATCAGTTTGGGCATCAGCCTCTTCATCCCCTCCCGTGGCGGCGTGCTGCCCACCTTTACCAAACTTCTTGGCCAACAAGGCCTTGGCATCAGTATGCTGCTTGACCAGCAGGGAAGGTGAAAGGGCCAGCAGTGCATCCCCTGAGGGGGCTTGCCCTCCTGCGGCCACAAACGACCACTGGATTGCCTCGACCGCAATAGCCTTGAGGCCAGCCTCGCTGGCTTCTGCTAGGGACATTTGGGATTTTAAGGTTTCATGGGCCAACTTCAAGGTGGCCAATTCGGTGCTGGCTGCCACCAACTGGGCTGTCAACGTTGTAACGGAAGAGGCCAACACCCCTAGGTCTGCCTGGTCTGCCTGGGCTTTCACCTCGGAAGGTGCAGGGGTTTCGGGTTCAGCCGGTTCGTTTTCCACCGGGTCTGTTGCCGGTTCACCCTCCCCACCAGCCTGGAGTTGTGCAGAAGCTGCCGCCAATGCAGCAGCCGTTTCAGCGTTCAAATGTAGTTTAGCCATGTCCGAGGTCTCCGGTAAGTCATGTGAAGCAGCAAGTTTTAGTTGCTGTGTAAAGGGTGTCTGGGCTTGTCGCTGACTATTCTGCGACACTTTCTTTTGCAAATCAATAACTAGCTGGTCAAGAGTGATATTTTTATTGACAAGCTTCTTGGCTAGGGCAACATCCCCATACCAAACTTCCCCGGTAGCCAGTGTGGACTGGACATAAGCCAAGTCCAGGGGCATCGACGTGGCTATGTGCTGGTTGAACCTGGAGCCTGCCTGGGTGACTTCAACGTCCAGCATGTCCGACCCTAGGGAGGACAGTTTCTCGTAAGGGTTGCCTGCCCCCTTGCCTGGGTTGGATTTAAACACACGGCGCTTGACGCCATCCATCTTATCCATTTCAGTAATTTCGTAAACCATCTTGATAACCCCTATGCTGCCTAGCAAGGCGTGCTGCGAGGCATAGAAGTTGCCACTGGTGACGGCTGCCCAAACCCCTGCGGAGCAGCACAGTGTGTCCGTGTAACCATACACGGGCACGAGCTTGGCCACAGTGCCCTTCAAGAAGTCCGTGAAAGCCCCAATGCCCGTGACCATGCCACCAGATGTGTTGTAAACAATCACGATCACCTTGCACCCCGCGTTAAGGGCCGCAATGCAGGCATTCCTTATGTCTTCGTAGCCACACATGCCTCCCCAACGCATTTCCCACCAACCACAACAACCTTCGATCAAGCTCCCCTTGACGTAGACCATGCCTACGTCGCCCACCTTCTTTAGCAGGGGGTGCTCAATTTCCATGTCTTCCTGCTCCTCCTCCCACTCATCGGCCATCGCAAGGATGTCAGGGGAAGCGTGCAGCACCATCTTGTCCAGCTTGGCCAGGGAAGAAAGGTAGGTGTCGAACCCCTGGGCAGTGCCCGCCCAGGGGATGACATGGAGACCCCCACCTACTGTAGCCTTAGTTATGTCGCTCATCTGTCAATTGCTCCCGGTCTTCTTGCTAGGTAAGGACTTGCCCCCAGGCTGGCTGGTCGGGCTGCCCTGGCTTGTGCCTTCGTTTAGGTTACGGGCTTGCCCGTCCGAATTTAATTGCATGTCCGTGGGCACTGTCTGCTGCTGGGGGTTAAGGAACATGCTGCCCGACAGCACCGGGGCAGTTGGCGACCGTGCCCCCGCCCTGACCACATGGGCGAACTCGTCATCTGTATACAGGCCAAGGCTGAGCTTCTGCAGGTGCTGCTGGAACATGACGCTGTTGTGTGCAGACAACTCACTGGCAGGCCTTATGTTGATGTCGTCGAAGGCAAACTTACAGTAACTGTCTGTGCCCGCCTTTAGGCGCACGGCAAGGGTGACCGCCCTGGACAGCACGGTCTCGACCGGCACCTGGATGGACCGCACCATCTTCAAGTACACCAAGGCCTCCGTAGTGGCCAGGTTCTGTGAACCCGTGCCCAAGCCCAACACGGACGACATGGACTTCAAGGAGGACGCCATCATGGAACCCAGGATCTCCAGCAAGGAAGAGTAATCCGCCTTGTCCCCCTTCCCCGACAACACGTCAGCGTCCGCCGTATCATACATCACCAGGGCATCCTCAGGTTCCAGGCCGCGCAGCAAAGCCGTGACTTCTTCCCTGACTGAATTGAAATACTTGGCCATTTCAACAGGGTCTGACTGGACTTCCAGGCTTGCCGACTGCTTGACGCTTTCCTGCACCAGCTTCACGATCAGCCTGGAATGGCCTGACCTGCGCAACACGCGGGACAAGTCCTCCAGGAACTCCGTAAACACGAAGATCATCTGCAGGGCAGCTTCCAGTGGGCTTCTTGGGTGTATTGAAGAGGATTGCTGGTGGGTGGCGGCGTAGAAGAAGGTGGGGATGTCCAGGGAAATCGGCTTGGCTTCCCCTTGGGCCACCTGCTCTGGGAATATAGACCCATCCCCCCGAGGCTTCCAACGCAAGGAGGGCACTGGCACGGGTATCATTTTTTCCGGCAGGATAAAAGGGTTGAGCACCAACTCCAAGGCACAAGCCCCAGTCTGCATGACTTCCTTTAACAAGGATTCCAGCAAGCCTTTTGTTGACATCTTGTCCCCATAGCCCACCGAGTAGTCATAGAGCGTGTCGGCAGATGCCAGCACCTCCTTTGCCACCCTGGTGGCCACTGGGTCGAACTCTTCCGTGCCCGCCTTGTAGGCTGTGACAAGGTACCCGCTCATGGCTAGTTGTATATAAGAATGGACTGCCGCCGAGAAAATCCCGTTGAACCTGGTCAACGCCCGGATCGCGTCCACCGTGGACAACTGCCTAAACTGCTGGATAGACGTATTGAGCAGCGACTGTTCCAGGTCGGCAATGGCCGTGCCCGTGGACTTGGAGAACCCTGGGTCCGTCACCCTGGCCTTGCTGGCAACCACACTGCGGGGCACTATGACCGTGGCGCCCGCCTTGCCCTTAACCTTGGACTCTGCCATATAAACCCCCAAACCCTTGTAATGTGTGGAATATTAAACCCTTTTAGGATAAATTAGTAAACATTATCTATTGAGGGGGCGTAAAGACATGGCAGGATCAGCAAATTTCAAGCAGTGTTGGCTGAGGCTGAAGCTGGACGGGCCTATAGGAGGCAGGGACATTGTGGACTCTTCCATGTACAACCGGAAGATCCTGCCCTCCGGCACGGAGTTTTCCCTGATAGGCCACAGCACCTCACAGACCAAGTTCTTTTCCTCCAGCCTGTTCATGGACTCGCAGTACCTACAGTACGTTATGCCGGGCACACAGCCTTGGTGCTGCCCAGTCAACAGCTTCACCGTACAGTTTTGGGTGTACCCCACGAACGCAGGTGGGGCCACGGCCAAGGGGCTGTTGGCCTTTTCTTGCCGAGCGGGGAACTTCCAGGTCAAGGAGACCAGTTCCAACCGGCTGGGCATGGTGTATATCCGCAACGGGGTCACGGTCGGTTCCAACTCCACCACCACCGGTCTAACCAACAATGCCTGGAACCATATTGCCATCACCTGGGACGGGGCCACCGTCCGGCTCTACAAGGACGGCACTTCCATTGCCAGCGTGGCGGCCACTGCAGCGACCTCCAATTTCAGCATCTGCGACCAGCCCGACGGCAACCACATACTAGGTTATGATGGCGTCAGCACCAGCCCCACTGCAGGCTATTACTCCGACATCGAAGTATACAATGACCTGGCCCTGTACAGCGGTACTTCCTTCACCGTGCCGACGGCAGCCTCAGTGGACTACTACCGGGTCATCAACGGGACAATCTCCGAGGCGGAAGCCATCGTAAAGTGGAGGATATGTGCGCATGACTGGCATACGGGGCAGTTGGTCGGGGCCACCTACTCCACCGGGACCACCTACAAGGTAAAAGTTGCCACCGACCAGTTGTGCTATGTGGTCATGGCCCCGGCAAACCACCTCATTGAGTCCGACTCCGCCAACCAGATGTCTGTAGGGGACCTCCTGATGCCTAAAGCAGCCCCCACGAACCCACACCTATGGTCACTCTCAAGCGGCACGGGGTACTATGTCGAGAACCCAGGGCTGACCATGACCGCCCCAAACGACTTCGTAGACACAAACAGCAACACATGGGGCTACCTGGGCAGGCTCGTGCAACCTGTCTGCCAAGGCCCCTTACTACCCGTGGATGAATAATGCCAAGCCCAAAAGTACGCATGGACCCCTTGTACGGCCAAGTGCCCCACACCCCCAACACCGCCCTGGAGGTCGAGCTGGCCCGGCAGAACAACGAGCTGCTGGCAAGGCTTGCCCAAGCCACCGCCATGCCCAGGCCGGACTTGTCAGCCTATGAGAAGCAGGCCACCAAGGAAGCCATCCAAGAACTGATTGCCGACCTGCAGGACTTGGCCCCGGCCATCACCGACGCCCAGAAGGCCACCATCTTCGACATCTTGGGGCCGCTCTATGACACCCATGACGAACTGCCTGGGACAGGGCAGGTGGACATCGACGCCGTGACCGAGCAGTACATGCTGGTCAAGAGCATCAAGCGCAAGGTCATGGACCCGCACGGCACCCTGCATTACCATGCCTCCGCCCGTGAACTGACTTCCCTGGTGAACGCCATCAACAGCGTCATTTCCCTGTTCATCCGCCACCAGGACAGGATGGACACGCTTGCCCAGGTGCAGGAACTCAAGAGGGCGATCAATGCCGCCCTAGAGGATTCCCCCGAGGAAGTCAAGCGCAAGTTCCTGCAAGCGCTTGAAGGGCGGTTGGCTGAAAAAGGCTAAGAACCCTGCTGCACTGGCAGCGCACCCCCACCAACCCAAGGCGCCCCTATGTCGAACCCACTCCTTATAGACCTGATAGACAATGTGCGGTCGTCCATAGACCGCACTTCCGTGGACTACGCCACCTGGCTGTGCAACAACTTCCAGAACCCCAAGAGGCCTCAGGAACCCTGGTCGTTCAAGGACCATGAGTTCCAGGTGGAGATTGCCTCCGCAGGGGACGACGTGCATACGCTTGACGCCCAGAAGTGCGCCCAGGTCGGCCTCTCCACCATAGAGATACTATCCCTGCTGGCGTTCGCCGCCCTGCACGACTCCCTCAAGGCCGCCTATGTCCTGCCCACCGCCAAGTTCGCCCAGGATTTTGTGCAGTTGCGGTTCGACCCTATCATCCGGCAGTCCCCAAGGATCTCATCCTTATTATCAAACGCCAATGATAATAAGTCGATGAAGCAGGTCGGCACCTGCCACCTTGTGTTCAAGGGCACTTCCGGGGAGTCCCAGGCCATTTCCGTGGACTTGGACATGCTGATGGTGGACGAGGTCAACTTCTGCAACGCCAAGGTGCTGTCCAGCTTCTCTTCCCGCCTACAACACTCGGACTTGCGCCTGTTCCGCCGGTTCTCCACGCCCACCCTCCCAGGTTTCGGCATTTCCCTGCTGGCCAAGGAAGGCAGCATGGGGCGCTACCTTGTCAAATGCCTGCACTGCGGGCACTGGTGCGCCCCCAGCTTCTTCCGTGACCTGCGTGGCCGCAACCTGCAAGCGTTCCTGGCAAGGTTCGAGAAGTCCGCCACCGACATCCGCCCAGCCGACATTTCCCACCTGCAGGACTGGTTCAGGGAAGCCCCAGGGGGCAATGACGCCCACCTGGTGTGCGAGCACTGCCAGCGCAACCTTGAAGCCTCCCTCAGGGACGCCTCCCGGCGGCAGTGGGTGCATGAGTCCCCCACCAAGTTCAAGGAAGGCCACCGCAGCTACTACGTGAAGCCCTTCGACCTGCCGAAGTACAACGCCACCCCCGAGGTGCTGCTGTCCATGAAGGACTACACCTATGGGGATTTTGTCAACTTCCGGCTCGGGGAGGAACACGAGTCCGCCGAGAACTCCTTCCTGGTCAACCTCATCAAGTCCTACTGCACCGTGCCCCCCACCCCCATCGGCAACATCCTGGCAGGCGCTTCCGGCCACGCCCCCGGCACGCTCTACATCGGCTCCGACCTTGGCAAGACCAACCATGTCGCCATCGGCAGGGAAGGCGCTTCTGGGCAACTGGAGGTCATCTGCTTCTGTACGGTGGACGTGGCGCAGCTCCGTGAAATGTTCGGCGAGGCCAACTTCGGCAAGTGGCTGGCCAAGGTGTTCCTTGGGGGCAAGGCAAGGCGGATGGTGCTGGACTCCGCCCCTTCCTACGAGCCTGCGCTTTTCTGTTACGGCCAGCTCCCCCTGGACTGCTCCTTCGGCGCCTACTACGTCCAGCGCGGCGTCGGCAAACCGGACATCTATGACTTCAAGTCCGGGCAAGGGGTGGTCAACATCTGCCGCACGGAGGCCTTCGACGAGCTGGCAGCCGCGCTCAACTCCGGGGGCCTCCTGCTGCCCTCGGACTCGGAGAAGCTGGGCGTCCTCGACCACCTCGGCAACTTCAAGAAGGTCAAGACAATGGACAGCAAGGGGGGCACAAGGGAGAGCTGGCAGGATGTCGGCGGCCCCGACCACTACGCCCACGCACTGCTGTACCTGTGGGCAGCCTACACGTCGATGGTCAACCGGCGCAAGGCATCGAATGTCCTGGCCTTCCCTTCCGTGGGCAAGGCCAAGATGAAGTAAGTTTTAATCCAACCTTTAAGGACCATTTATGAAAAAAGTATATATGTACTTGATTTTGCTAAGCTTATCCGTAACACTCCAAGCAGCCCCCCAAAACCCCAACGCCCTCTACAACATCTACCTGTCAGAGACCACCGACCAGCCCAAGGACATCGGCGACCCCAAGTTCCGCAACCGCTGCGAAATCGTCAAGGACGCCAACGGGGTGGTGGTGTCCAACCACACTGACTGGATCGTGTTCCCTGGGGTTGCCAACGGCTCCATGCACCGGCACGTCTATGCGGGCGTCACCGACACCGACGAGAACACCACGATGGCGGACTTGCCTGGGTTGCCGACGACCTGCTGGGGCGGCTTCATCAAGGACGCCATCTGGACGGTCGGCCTCCAGCACGCAGGCGACCTGTCCGATACCAACCCCGACCACTTCACGATCTACTACGCCCAAGGCTCGGGCGGCGTGAACTGGCCCTCGATGGCGTCCCTGATGGTCAATCCCCTGCCGAACGGCATGGTGCTGATTGCAGGCAAGGCCTCCGACCCTGCCTACGCGCAGTGGATGGTGACCAAGAAGAAGCTGCTGCTGGGCTGTGTCAGTGCCTCCGGGGGCACGTACAACAACGCGACCACCACCGACATCCCTGAGTGCCTCCCCGGCGACGAGCTGCAAGTGAAGTTCGTGTTCCCTTCCTGCTTCCGTGGCACGTCAGCCCTCCTGCTAGACAAGGACTCCCCCAACCATATGGACCACGCCGCCTACCCGCAGACAGGCGACTACCTGACGGCAGGCAACAAGACCACCTCGCAATGCCCTTCCACACACCCTTACAGGTCAGCCACCATCATTGGCCTATGGCACTACAAGGGGGTTGGGAAAGTCATCACCGACGCCGGTGCACAACTGCACATGGACTACGGGAAGCAGATCAACGACTACCTGTTCGACGCCCCCTTCAAGGACTGCGTGGTGGGCGGGCTTGACTGCGGCGTGGGCCTGCTCGGCAAGTCCGGCCTCAGGTCCGAGTTCCCTGGGTTCACCAACTAGGCCAGGGGTGCCCTGGCCAGCTTATAAGCCCCTATTCCAGGGAACGCCGTGGAATCCACCCTAGAGTGCCCCACGGCAATTGGCTGGTTCCCCGCATTGTAAAAGGGCAGTTGCGCAGCTTCCCTACACCACGGGATTTCAATGCTGCAGTCGGTGCAGGCCTTCTTGTTGAGGGTCTGCATCAACAGCAACTGGGTGTTGCCACAAAGGGGGCAAGACTTGGTTGATTGCTTTTCTTCTTTCATGGGCCAATTTTAATTTTTACTAAAGTCAAGGGCTTGGCCAGGCGGTGGCCCACCCTGGGATAGCCTGCCTCGCCCAGCCTGGGTGGCTTGAACTCAACCGTGTATGGACTTCCTCCCACCCGTCCCTTGCAAAGTCCGTGGGGTTGCCTTGGTGGTTGCTTATGGCAAGGTCAGGCATTTCCACTGGCAGCCCTTGCTCGGAGGGGTGGGTGTCCTGTTGGCTGCCCTGTGGGCTTATATGCCCTACCCGGTTTATATGCACTACAAGTAGCGCCCTACCCGAGTGGGCGGCGTAGGCTTCCAGGGCAAGGCGCTCTTGGGGGAACCTGAGGTCGTCGATGATTACAAGGGGGTGCAGGGGCAGCCGGGCCACCAGGATTTCAGACCACAAGGCGGGGCTTATGGTGTTGTGCGCCCATTCGGTCCCAAGGGTCTGCATGAGGCGCCTGCAGGTGATGTTGAGGAAGGGGATGGTTTCTTCCTTGTGGGTGAGGTAATGGCTTGGGGGGTGGGGCAAGGGGACTTGCCGGAGGAAGGCTGTTATTGTTGCTTTCAGGGGGGCGGCAAAGGAGAGGATGGGGGGTTGTGGGGCAGGACGGGGCAGGGATTGGGTGGGGGAAGTGCCCGATGGGTGGGCAAGGAGGGTGGAAAGTTCCTCCTGTATGTGGCGGGCTAAGGTTGACTTGCCGGATTGCTTTGGGGCGGAGAGGGCGATTATGGTCATGGGTCGGGTTCCTTTTCTTTTCAGGGGTTGGGGTGGGTTACTTTTCTTTTTCAGGTGTAAAGGGGTAGTATAAGGTATGGCAGGGTGTAAGGTAAAAGGTTTGGAGGGGGGTTTGGGGGGGGAGGGGGTACAGTCATGGTGTGGCCCCCGGCCACCGGCCAATAAATCCCCCCTGGGCCACACAATTTTGTAGTTACAAAACCCATCTTGAAAATAATGCTTGACATCTTGCCAATCATTATGGTAAGCTGTACCCACGTTGCAAGGTTTACCGGCCTTGCCCCCGCAACCATCACTTTTTGTGATTACAAAAGGAATAAGACAATGCTTACTGAATTTTTAATGTCAATGCTGGCGCATGGTGCCAGCCTGGATGACACAAGACTATTCTTATCCGTGGCCGGCATGGCCCCGGATGAGATAGACGCGGCCCTAAGGGCCATGCTTGATGCGTTAGTTCAAGCAAACAATCAACTTAAACTTAACTAAATAGGAAAAGGACAATGGAAAATCAAATGACAATAAAACTAACCTTCTCAAACCTACCAGCGGGGATCACCTTACCTGAATCCCCAACCTACGAGGATGTGGCCGAGCAGGCCCGCCTCTTTGGGCTTACTGGCAAGGTGCAAGCCAGCAAGTTATTCTTTGACGCCTTGGCATCACAAGACGTTAACAGTTTTGTATTTTTTGCAAACGCGGCCAAGGTGGCGGGGGCCGATGACGTTTTCGGGCCAATGCGTAATTACGCTACAAACTACCTTATCGGCAAGGATAATAAAATTCTGCCTGTTGGGGTGACAATTGGCAAAACCAGGGACGGCCTCATGCGCCTGACACATCAAACACCCAGCATGATTGAGAAGCTGGCCGTCCTGGACAAAATCGGCCCTATGCTTAAAAAGGTTACGGATGAAAGCATCCGGGCCGAATTGGCCGCCATGTCAGAAAGTAGCCTCAAAGCAGCCCAATACAAACTTGACTCTGTGGCCCTTGCCCTTGCAGACCAACAAGAGTTGGCAACCATGCAAGCTGAATTAGCCAAGCTAAAGGCTAACCGCACAGAAGAACAACTCGTGCACCTTGCCAAGCTGGCAAGGATTGAAGACCAAATCGATTGCTGCCTTGAGTGGGCAGAGGCTGAGGCGGCGGCGAAAGCCGAAGCCGAAGCCGAAGCCGAAGCCGAAAAAGAAATGGCCCCCGCCGCTGACAAGGGCGCCATTACGGCCCCCCGCGAGAAAGACAGCGGCAAGGTCAGCCCAGCCGCCACTATAAGCCCAGACGCACGCAAACGGGCTAAAGACCTGCTGTACTGGCTACTAGAGCAAGGGCCCAGCACGGCTGAATTGCTGGCTTTGGAAACACTCTTGCACGATTACGTGCAGGAACACGTAATCGCGGCATAACCCTAAGGCCCGCCGCAAACGCGGCGGGCCACTTATAACCTAAAGAGGGAAAGACAATGAAACTTTACTCACCACAAAAGGCCCTTGCCACTGCAAGGGATTTAAAAACTAAGCCAAGGTACGCCCACTGTTACCAAAAAGTGACAGCGGCCCAACTGGCATTCCTGATAAGGAATGCCGTCACAGTCATGGACCGGCCCCGCTACCCGTTCGGGTACCGCCGCTGGGTTTATGCCATCGAGAAAAATTGCTTCCGCACGTTCTACGGGCGTGACATGGGGGCCTTATGAAAACCTTAAATCCAGTAAACCTGGAACACAAGAGGCACGGCCTAAAAAGGCACGTTTTCGGTGGTGCCTACCACCAACATGGGGCGGTTATAAGCAACATACGGGCCTTGTTGCATGGGCTAGGTTACGACTGTAGCCTTCTCATGGATGCGGAAATTTTGGCCTTTTGGCCCATCGTACAAGACGTGGAAAGTGGCGATGAAGACACGTCGGCCCTGTTGGAAGTGTTGGACTTCAATTCAACAGGGGGCAAGGCATCAAAATAGAAATTAAGCAGAAACATGGGTTATTTTTCCTGGCCCGGACATATCGCCGGGGCCTTTATCGAATTGGCGGTTGAAAATTACAGGGAAAATCTAGGTATCACACCTAACTTATAAAGTCAATCATTCCCACTATACCTAGTATGCAAAAAAGGGGCGAAAAGCCCCTTTTTTTCGTTTAATTTTCGTGCCAAAAATAATACCAAGTATATAGAAGTCCTTACCTTGCCCCCCCGCAAATTCCATGCCATAATAAAAAATTGCAATCACAAAAAGTGACTGTCTATATAGGGTAAGGCGTTACACGTGCTTTTTCCCCAGAATCGCAGCAATTCAACAATCACTTTTTGTAATTACAAAACGAGAGTCAAATATTTGACTAACTTAAAAGATATGCTGACTAGGCTCAAAAATCAATCAACTGCTTGAAAAACAAAATCTTTTAAAAAGTCAATAGGCGCGTGAAAAGGGCCTGAAATGGTCGGTTTTTACTTTCTGACATTAACGCTTTTCTGGTTTTTGAGAAAGCGGGCAGAAAAGTGTCATTGTCTAATAGAGCTTAATTTCAATAACTTATCGAAAAAGTTCACCCAACATAGACGTAGGTATCCTTACAGCTTGTAAGGCAAGTCTTGGCAAATTGTAAGTTACATAACTTACAATTTGTAAATTATTAGCTGGCACAGTAATTGCATACAAACCCCTGAAACGCACGTCGTTCTAACATATTCGACTAAAAAAATCAGTTGACGATTTACAAGGCACTGATATACAACAACAAATAGTTTAAAAAGCCACTGAGCTTTTTTGTGGTCAAAAACGTAATGTGTGATGAACCGTGCATTACAGACCAAAAAAATCGGTTTTTTCTTATCAAACGCCGGAAGTCCGCCGGTTTTTGGCCGTTTTTAGCCGAAAATCGGGCAGGTGCTTGGCAAGGGGCATCGTATAAATACCCCTTTATTAGTACTTATTAGAGCTATATACCATTGACGAAAAAAAAAGTACTTCTTTACAGTGTAAAGTATGTGCCTGACTATTGACGCTTTTTTGGTCAAGGGGCTGTAAGTTATTGATTTTATTTTGAAGGCTCTACAAGGTAGATGTTAGCTTTTCTTCGATAATAGCTAACCGCTATTTGTATACAAATTGCCATGTACCTGCCAGCTATCTCAGAATTGCCCAGTTGGCAAAATGTAAGGTACGATAACTTTTTGAAATTGAAAGAAAAATATTTTTGTAATCACAAAAAGTGATTAATTGCCTTGAAAATAGGGGGGGGGTCAAAATTTTTTCTAATATTAGGAGGCCAAAAAGTATCAAACCGTCGGAGATTTATACAATCTGCCCTCTCCTACGCATCGACATTTTTTGGCCTTCAAAATTTATATTTTTTTTCTCCATACTGCCACAACCTAGCCGTTAGACCCTTTAAAACTTTATTTTCACTACCCGCAAAACCGCATTCTACCTACAACCTCACCAAAACTACGCGGAAGTGGTACACCAAGCTCCTGCCCCTTGTCAACCCCCCTCCAGCCGGCCCAAAAAATCCAGTCCCCCCAGCCCCCTCCCTAGAAAAACCCCCCAAAAAACCCAACCCTCCCATACCATTCCCCTTTTTCTGCAAATTGGTTGAAATGAACCAATTTTTGAAATTTCAAAAAAACAACGTTCAATTAACCTCTCCTTACCATTCCCCTTTCCTTGCCCATTTTCCTCCGACCATTCCCCCTGTACTGCCCCCTTTTCCCAAAACCTCCAAAAACTACCCGGAAGCATTTGTCAAGTTTATCGTATATCCCCTTCCCTTAAACCTCCACAGGAAGTGTTAATGGACTATACTTTATTTTTTGCCAAAATCTTCTGACGGTTGACAAAAGTAATACCCAAGGGTACTATGCCCAGCAAGCCTAGTCTGACGGATACCCCAAACGGTATTACAGTATATTTTACATATGTATTTGTAAGCTTTTGATTATTATAGAAAGTGCTAGTGACCATTTTTGTTCAATCCGTCGAACTTGCTTTACTCCGTGCCAATACTTTCCAAAATCCGGCACAACCGACCAAACTATTATCAACCAACAGGAAACAATAATGACCACAGAACCTGAAATTCACCCTAAAGAACCAATGCAGAACTTAAAGCCAAGGTATGCCAACCTCCCGGAAGCATCCTATCCGGGAGGCTACCAGCCAACCTTGTACATAGCGCCAAGGCCAGCCTTGTACGACCACAGGGCGGAATCCACCACCCCCCTCCCCCATGTGCCGTCGCCCCCTCCCAACCCCTTGTGGGGACCCGTGTTCGACTGGGTGCAGCGGCAGGCGCCCTTCAACTACACGCCTGCCCACACCCACGCCTTCGGGGCGTCGGGGCCGGAAGCGCCAAGGCTGCTGGGGAGGGCGTCCAGCCTGCCGCACGGCTACGACCACGCAGGGGCGCTGCCGTGCGGGGCGTTGAAGTTCTTTGATGTCCTTGCCTTCTTGGGGCAAACCGGGATGCCGCACGCACAGGCCAGGGTGCGCACGACGGGCATTGAGTTCGGCATGGCGGTGGCGGAATTGCCGGTGGCTTCAAGACTGACAGAAAACTTCAGTGGCAAGGCGCACAAGTGTGCGAAGCCGCCACGGAAGCGGGTGCTGAAAGTGTGCAGGTACACCTTGACGTGCGAAAGGTTCCTGCGCTTCTTGTGGGCGAAGCCGCCAAGGGACTGGGAAGGCAACGCCAAGCCGTTGGGGAGGCCGGCCAGCACGATGTCCTTGCAAGAACTTTCGGAAGCGTACCGGAAGCCGTTGCAGCGCCTGCCGGAAGGCCATTCCGCAAGGTATGTCCCACTTGACGAGCTGTCCTTGCCGGAAGAGGTGCGGCAATATGCCTGGGAGGCCCATGCCTGGATGGCGTCCGAAGGCATGGAAATCGAGGGTTCCCCGGAAGAGGACAGGTTGAAGCGCGGCGTGGACGTGCAGCCCGACCTTGTGGATTGCCGTGGCGGCAACCTGCGCCTTGCCGGGAAGCTGTTCCTGAACCCCCTGCCCTACCCCGCCAGCATGGCCTACACGTCATGGGAGGCGATGGCGGAATACAATTCCCTTGTCCCGGTGCTGTTCAAGGCGGCAGGGCACCACACGGGGATCTGGGAGGCCCACAGGACGGCATGGTCAGAAACCCACTTGGGTTACAAGGCAGTGTTGAATGGCGGCAGCGGCAACCTGCCGGAAGAGTGGAGGGCCAGGAGGTTCTCCAGCCGCAGCCCCTTCCGGGATGACCCTAAGTTTGTGGCCCAGGTCAACCAAAACCTCACCCTCTCCACGGGCACCCTTGTCGGTGCGGGCTTCTGGCACAAGGGGCCTTGGAAACTTGGCTTCGGGCAAGGCAGGCTGTATTGGAAGCCGGGGCATGTCAACAAGGTGGTCAGGAAAATCATGGAAAACTTCGGGCTGCCCCAATATGAAAAGCGCATTTCGTCCCTGCCGATGTCAGTGGAAGACCCTGCCGCGTACCTTGCGCATGGCTGGGCGGAAGACCCGTTCAGGCGGGACGCCACGGGCAAGGCGGCCAAGGCGTACCACTACCTCAAGGACGGCTGCGTGAGCCTGTCGCAGAGGCCGTCATGCAAGGGGCACCGGGAGAAGCTGCCTGCCGTGCACCCCATCGTGTACGCGCTCCTGTTCGGCCACAGCAGCCGGAAGCAGGAAGTGCTGACCTACCTGCTGCTGCCCACGGAAGAAGGCCACAGGGCGCTGGGCTTGCCCCCCTCGGACTATTACGACTTCTCTTGCATAGGGGCGCTTTACAAGGCGTCCCTTGGGTGGGCCGGCGAGGTGGAGGAAGGCGAGGTGCGCTGGGTTGAGCAGCAGTAATCACTTTTTGTCATTACAAAAACTGTGCCTTGACGGCAACACTGTCAAGGTGTAAAGTATGGCTGTGCCCCCATCCAGGGGGCACTTACAGGGGCTATCGGTATGCCGGTGCGGGCGAAATACCGATAGCCCCAAGGTTATCGCTCCCCCTTGTGGCGGCCCCGCACAGCCGCCCCTGGGGGTTTTTATGGGGGATAAGATGGGTAATTTTTGTAACTTTATGTTGGGGGTGTCCATTGCCGCCGTGCTGGCTGCCCTTGGGTCCCTGGTGCGGGTCTTGGCGACCAGGGACCCAAAATTCAGGCGCGTCCCTGAGGCCCAGGACGCGCCCAAGTCTGTCCTTGCCCAGTGCAAGGAAGGCTACTCCCCCGCCCCGTACGACCCAGTCAGGTTCGTGGACATGGAAACGGTGGAGAAGGCGGAGAAGCCGCCATACCCTTATGACGGGTATGTCAAGCAGGTGGTGGGGTACAAGGTCGACAAGGGCCAACCCTTGGTGGACGTGGCCTTAAGGGAAAGTTTGCGGCAGCCCGGTGAGTTCCGCAGGAGGATGTGCGGCATGGCACATTGGGATGGCGGCGGCGAGTGACGGTCAAGTACGTCCTTTGCCCTTCCACGCAGGTGGATGCGCGCACGCTCGCTTCCTTATATGGGGTGGACAGCAAGGAATGTATCGTCCTGCCCAACCTGAACGCCTGCTGGTTCAAGCGCTGGAAGCCGCCGCCCAAGGCGGTCTTGTTGGTGCCTGACCCTACCGGGCAGTATAAGCTGCCGGACAAGTCGCCTTGCACGGTGTATGATCTGAGGAAACAACAACTTGAAAGTGGAGGCCAAGATGAAAAAACGTAAGAAATGCCACACGTGTGGCAAGAGGGCAGTGCCCGTCGGCCTTGACCTGCTGGGCAGGGCCTTTTGTTCACGAGCCTGCCACGGCAAGCACTGCAAAAGTAAGGGGTTTTGACATGGGTGAAATATTCCTTAATGTGGAGGGCGAACCCTCCAAGGTCTATGCAGGCACCCGCATGAAAGATGGCAAGGTCAGCGGGCCTCACAGGCAGGAGGTGACAATGCAGGTATTGGGTGCTGTTGTGTCCCTTTTGCAAGGGGGCGGGAACATAGACCTTTACAGCGAAGAAGGAACTAACCCGTCCTGCCGGATCACGGTGGAAAGCTTGCCTGCCAAGGGGCTTCCAGAAAGGGGCTGATATGTTTGGATTCAAAGATGAACCCTTGTTTGAGGTTGATAGGTCTAGGTGTCCGCCGTCATGTTTACCAACCAGCCTGGATAAAACAAGTTTAGTAGACATAACGGCTGTTGGTGATACCTGGAGAAAATACATGGATAAAGAAACAGGGAAGGTTCACGATGGGGCTGAATATTATAGGCAGGCGGTTAAATGAGGGTTACACATGCAAATACAAACTAAATTCGGCCTTGGCGAAATAGTTGCCAAAGAAATCTATAAAGGCAATGAGCTTTTAGGCGATGAGCTGATGGAAGTCGTTGCAATAAGCGTTTCAAAAACCGGAACAGCTTATTTATGCAGGATGCCTAAAACAATGCACCTGATACAATTCGAGGAACATGAATTGATTGGGGACCCTGATTATTGTCAGGAAACGGCTAGCTACCCTAAGGAGGAAGACGGTGCGTAAAACAAGCTATTTAACCTACTTTGAGGAATTAAAATGAAGACTTACCTGATAATCCTTGCAACGGCATTGCTTTCCCAGGTCCCGGAAGCGGGGGCGTCTTCGGCAGCCCTATCCTGGGACCCGTCCCCTGGGGCCACCGGATACAAGGTGTACTACGGCATCGCCCCCAGGGAGTACACCAATTCCACGGATGTGGGCAACACTTTGTCCACCCTGGTCACTGGCCTGGAACCAAGCAAGGGGTACTACTTTGCCGCCAAGTCCTACAACACGCAGTGGCAAAGCGGCTACTCCAACGAGCAGCACGCCACCACCCCGCCGGCGCCCATGCCGGTAGGCCCCGTCACCGTGTCCGCCCCTGTCGCCGGGACAGTGTACAAGGTGGTGGCCACCCCTGCCCCTGACCCGGCAGTCACCAAGTGGGCATGGAAGTTCCCCGGCGCGGTCAACCCACTGCAATCCAAGGGCAGGCCGCTGCCGGTCACGGTGTACTTCCTTGCCCCTGGGGCGTACCGAGGGGTGCTCGTGAAGTATGTCGGCACGGCGGTCAAGGAGACAGTTACGTTCGACGTGCCGATACCATGAAAGTGACTTACCACGGTATCCCAGGCCGGAGGATCCATGAGGAGATCGTTGGGATGACCTTTGAAATGCCGGATGACACGAAGGTCAGCTTCGGCACCACCCTGCGCCATGAAGGGGTGTCCTACAGCGTGACTTGGTGTGAGTGCAGCGTGGAGTACGACGACCCTAGATTAAACGAAATGTACCGGGTTATACCCAAGGAGAAAAAAGCATGACAATGGTGCTGAAAGACAAGGTGTACAGTTGGATGGAAGTGCGTGTGGACGGGGAGGTCAAGTGGGCTGGAGAGGCCAGGTTGGAGTTGTCGGCCACCCATGTCCCTGGGTTTTCAAGGGTCGCTGAGGTTTGTTTCTTGTTCGACCAGGGGGAGGTTGAAATGAGATACCCCAAGGTAAGCCCTGGGCAAGCCTTGCGCGTCCTTGTGTTGCCTGGGACAGGGCAAGGGCCTATCAAGTTTGAAAACTCCTTGATAGCTAACCTGGCCGACTTGAGGGCAAAAGGGGATTCCTTGCTGTTTGTGGTGCAGGCTCAGCACGGCCCCAAGGTCTACGGGGTGCCAAGCTCCCTGCAATTCGACCCCCTGACCAGGGGGCAGGCCCAGGGGGCTGCTGCAAGCCTGACGGGCACCTCAATTACATGCTGCCTTGGGGGGAGCCTGTAAGGCTGGGAAGGTACCTCTCGGAGGACGGTGCGCACCTTGTTGACTTGCAAGAGGTTGCCGACCTGCTCTCTCTGCCCTTGGAAATTGTGTTCCCCGATGTAAGGAAATTGCTGGGTGTGGTCGTATCTGGGGTAATTCGGGAAATGGCCGGTGGCAAGAAGTACCTGGAATCCGGTGCATTCTATAAGTCCGTGTTCCAGTGGTTCGCCAAGGTCTACCACGACAGCCACTACGTCAAGAAGGCTTGAAAAACACGCATAACCTGTTAAGCTTAAAGGGATTTTGGCTTGCAGGGGAACGTTATGACTACACCTTTGGATGTGCTTTGTGACCTTGGATGGGTATTGGCCGCAGGGGGGTTTGGGGCTGCGGCCTGGGCGGTGCCGAAGTACCTTTGGTACCGGGCGGAGATACAGTTCTTTGCCGAGCAGTACCAAGAAGCCTTTGTCGAGCTGCAAGCATTAAGGGACAAGCTGGGCATGTCCAGGATTGCCCATGCCCTGGACGACCTTAAGTCAGGGCGCAAGCAATGCGTCCACTACTTCGACTACCTTTGGAAGGGGCCTAAGTGATGGTGCCCATGAACCCGATCACCATCCCGGTGCCCACCATCGTCGAGTGGGCGCAGTACGGCATCACCCCAGGGGTCATGATGTTCATGATGGTCGCTGGCTGGCTTTTCACCGTGGCCATCGTGTGCAGGATGTTCATCCTGTTCGTCAAATGGCACACCTCGGAAATGGGCAAGGTGGGGGCGGCACATGCGGTCGAGCGGGACAACTTCTACAACAAGCTTGACGCCTTGCGGGACTCCCATGACAGGGAAATATCCAGGCTGTACGACCTGATCGGGGAGCTTTCTGACAGGGTGGCACGGGCCTTGGATAATGCTTGACATATTGTAATTACAAAAGTTAATATTGATCTGCCAGCGGAAAGCAGTGGGGGCTTTCCGCTGGCGATTTCAAATCACCACCAACCCCGGAGATGCAAGGCGCCCCTCGTAGGCCTTGCACCGGGGTTTTTTATGGGGAAAATTATGGGGCCTACTTTTTGGAATTTCTTCTGGCAGGCACACCTTCCGGGTGTGCTGGGGCTGTGTGGTATCTTCAATGTGCTGTTTTTTAAAGGCAGCCCGATAGGGTTGGGTTTTTCCTTGCTAGGCTTCTACTTGTCCGTCCTGGAACTCAAGTCCTTGATGGGCAAGTGCAGGCAGGGGTAGGCCATGCCCTGCGTGTGTGATTACACTGCTCCCCAGGTTTACCTGGCTAAGCAAGTCAAGGCCAGGAAAAGCCATGTTTGTGAGGAGTGCCGCAACACGATAAGGGCCGGGGACGCTTACGAGAGAGTTTCAGGCCTATGGGAGGGGCAATGGGAAACTTTCAGGACTTGCCTTGGGTGCGTGTCCTTGAGACAGTACACCGAAGGGTACGTGCCTTGCGTCTGTTGGCAACATGGCAACATGGTGGAGGACTGCCTGGAAACGCTGCAAGAGTATGCCCATGAGTTACCAGGGATGTTGTTCGGGGCTTATAGGTTGATAGTCAAAAATAAACTTAATAGGAGAAACACATGCAAGACCAAGAATACATAGACAACGTACTGCGCACGGAATCCCCGGTAAACCCGGAAATGTTGGCCCGCATGGCCAACCCGGAGACCTTGAGGTTGCTCCATGCAGTGATAGGCATGGTCACGGAGGCCGGTGAACTGGCGGACGCCCTCAAGAAGCATATCTTTTATGGCAAGCCCCTCGACCGCATTAACGTCCTGGAAGAAGTGGGGGACAGCCAATGGTACGCCGCCCTTGCCGTGGACATCTTGAAGTCCACGATGGCAGAAGTCAGGCAGGTCAACATTGCAAAACTAAGGGCCAGGTTCCCTGACAAGTTCAACGCAAAGGATGCGCAAGACAGGGACTTGGCTAACGAAAGGGCGGTCTTGGAGCAAGGGCATGGACAAGGCTGAACTATTTTCCTTCCTCCTGTCAGGTATGGTGTCTGGCATCTGGGTCGGTTGGTTGCTCTGGGGGCGGGGCTGTTCCCGCTACCAATGGCTGCGCCAGCAAAGGTGTGTGGACGGCACGCTGGTGGTTGTCAAGGCAGGCACGTACATGCCCTTCCAGGATGCAGTCAGCCTACCTACCAAGGCCCTGGTGCGCCTTAGGGACTTGGACGACGCCATTGACTGTCACTTGGACTGGCATGAACCCGAGGAACCTGACGATGCTGACTAAAGAACAACTGGATAACCTGTATAAGCTAGCCCGGACGAAGCCGGTGGTGGCCGCTGCAATGGCTAGCTACTCCAGGGCCAATTCCGGCGTCTCAGAGACGGAAATGCTATACGGCCTTGTGGTTGCCTTGCAGTCCCAGGTGGACACCCTGGAAGAGGCCTTGTTGAAGCAAACGAAAACCCAAGTGCCACAGTTCTTGCTGAAAGGGGTTGATCCCGGACTGTTGCAAGGCAGTTCTCCCGTGCCTTATGAAGTGCCCCGTTGCTCTTGTTGTGGCGCTACAAGGGACGAGGGAGTTAGGTTGCAGAATGGGCCTTACAGATGCAGCAATTGTTTATAGCGGGTTACTATGCCAAAGGTTTTGAACAAATTTAAGGAGGGCGTGCCCCAAGGGTCTGTTTACATAGGCCGCCCTAGCAAGTGGGGCAACCCCTATGTTATCGGTAAGGATGGGTGCAGGGACGAGGTTATCCACAAGTACAAGGTTTGGCTGACTGCACAACCTTCCAAGGTGGCGGAAGCCCAAAGGGAGTTGGCAGGCAAGGACTTGGTTTGCTTCTGTGCCCCCTTGGCTTGTCACGGTGACGTGCTCTTGGAGGTTGCCAATAGGGGCATAACTGTTGGGGACACCTAGTGCCTTTTCAGGAAACGGAGGAGTTAAAATGAAAGTTTTAAAATGGCAATTGGAAGTCAAGGACTACCAAACCTTGCTGCTGCCCAAAGGCGCAAAGGTATTGGATATACAGCCCAAGGGGGAGTCCGTTTATTTGTGGGCATTGTGCGATTTGGAAGCAGACAAGGAGCCTAGGAAGTTTGCAATCTATGGCACGGGATACCCGGTGCCGGAGGAACCTGGGCAGTACCAGGCAACCGTGCAGCTATATGAAGGTTCCTTTGTGGGCCATATATTTGAGGTGGAGCAATGACAGACCTTATCAGCCCGGGGGACAGGGAAGGCCACCGGTTTTACCACGCAGAGGACTACGCCGCCCTGCTGGGAGTGGATATGCACCATTTCAAGGGGGTGCTGATGCAGTTCCCCTGGTACGGGAAGGTCGGCCCAGGCTTGCCTTGGGTGTCGGAAGCAGACCATAAAGAATACCTAAGCCCCTTGCTGTCCTGGTGGGTGTGGGATGACACGTGGGTGTGGATTAAGTTGCTGTCCGCCAAGTTGGAGGAACTCAAAGCCATCCAAGACAGTTGTAAGTTCATGGGCAGTGAAGACCTTGTGGATTGCGGGGCGGCTGACGCCCTGCACCAAGTGGGCCTGGAGCTGAGGGGGTTGGCTACCCCTCCCTGGATACCTGTGGGCGTGCAGTTGCCTAAAAAGCGGGGGTATTATGCAGTGCAGTCGAAGGACTCCCGCAAAGGCATGTGGTTCCGGTACAAGTTTGTCCCCGGCAAGGGGTTCCCCGACTTTATCACCTGTTGGAAAGAGTTATGAAAGTTATAATCATAACTATCCTCTGGGCACTCCCAGGATTAATGGTCACAGGGCTTCTAGTGTCCCTGGCGTTCCGTAAGCACAGGCTTAAGGCAAGCCCTACCCCAAAGCCGGGTAGTATGCTGGTAAGGCATATACCCACGGACAACTTGGGATACTGGGGGTATCCTTTGAAGGGTTATGGCAAGGCTGATGCAACCTGCCCTGTAAACCAAGAAATCCCCCTTACCGGTAGGGCGTTTATGGTGGTGGCCTATACGGACGAGTATGGCCCGCTGATCTTGTCCAGCCATATAGGGCTGACCAGGCGGGCCGTGCAAGACTCAGTGATGGCAAGGGCCAGGCAGGAAGGTTTCAGTGGTAGCCTGGAAGAGCGCTTAGAAGAGCTAGGCTGGGAAATTTGTGAATTTGATCTAGTCCAGGTGCCGGCTGACCCGGTAAGTACAATTCAAGGGGAGTAAACTATGAATAATATACAAGAAGACCATAGCGCTGTGCATTGGTTTTGCTTTTCATACACTGGGAAGTGCAGCGAGACAGGGGGGCCTGCTACGGCGAGCGCATATGTGGGCTACCTTGGGAGGGTGGTGACAAGACCCATGATAGAGAGCAATAAAGCGGTTGCTGGAGTAACCGAGGACTCAGCCTTGATAGCGGTGTCCTACCTGGGAGAAATGACAAGGGAAGAATTTTTGGGTCACTAACAGAGAAAATTACGAGTGGGACTAGGGGCGGCTGTGCAGTTTTGTGGGTGCTGCACCCGCCCCTTTGAAAACCCGCGTAGGACGGTGGAATCAGTACTTGACAAGATGTAAAGAATGATGCTATACTATTATCTCAAGTTGGGTTGTTGACTTGTCCTCCTACTGACCTGCCCTAAGGCGGGTCTTTTTTGGGTAGGTGAATAATCACTTTTTGTAATTACAAAACTTAGGAGAAGGCAATGGCCTACTGTGCATACAATGGGGTCAACCACCTGTACTACCGGGCGGACAACCTGGTTGACTTGGTGAAGTTGTTCACCAAGTTCCACATAGACGGAAAGACTGGCAAGACTGTGGTTAAAGTGGCAGGCTATGCAGCCTGTCCCGGCACACGCTACAACATGAAGGAATGGACAGTGGGCGAGGTAGAAATCGACCTTGTTAAGCTTGTCCTTAGGGATATTAAGCGGGGGGATTACAAGATCACCCTATACAAGCAACTTTAACGGGAGAAGACAATGGAAAGAATATTGAACCATATAGAAGAGGGGGGTGTAGAACTTACCCTCTGGGCGTACGAAAACCCACCCCAGTGGTGGTACATCTTAAAACATGAAGTTGGCGGGGAGTTGATAAGCAAGTGCCGTTATACTGACCAGTTTGAGGCCAGCGAGGCATACGAGGCCAAATATAAACAACTGTTCGCACAACTCCGGTTTAAGCCTTGCTGGGACAGCCAGCCCGAAATAGATGGGGATACAGGGGAGTCCCAAGTGGTGCTGTTGCTGCACACAGAAGCCAAGGAGTACAGGGCAGGTGTGTTCGTGTCCTTTGCGCAGAAACCTACTGTTGAAAATACACAGTTATATTTGACAGGGCACGGTGACGGGGCAGTTGACCGGGCAAAGTTCCTTTGGAGCCCCTTGCCGGACGCAACCCTGTACATCGCATCTTGTAACTACAAAAAAGGAAAAGACAATGGAAAAATATGAGACAAGCGGGGGCTTTGACATTCAAGATGACCCTAAACAGTACCAGACTGAAATAGAGTTTTATAAGGATAAGATAACCCTGGCACGTACGCTGTTGGACGACGTAGTGTCGGCAATGGTGACTTTCTTCAACCCAGGGGAACCCGATGGGGCTGGCTTCCTTGGAGGCCTGATGTGGCAGCGTGGGAATTATGTCAATGACCCTGGACGGGTTTCCAAGGGGCATGAACTTTATGCCCGGTGGGACGGGCCGCACCTGAGGGTGTATAAGGATTTTTCCCAACTATATTGGACAACCCCCGAAACAGGGGATGAGCTTTGGGTGGACATGCCATTTTGTAATGACAAAAAAGGAGAAGGAAATGGGGATTAAAAAGTTGCAAGCGCTCACCCCAGAACAAGAGGCCGCAATGCCGGGGTGGGCTGAGAAGTGGATAAACATAGGGCTTTGCACCGATGAGGCGGATTGGGAGGTGTCAAAGCAGGCCATAGCTGAGTGTTATGCCCTTGCTGGGCTGGAACCCCCTAAAAAGTACATCAAGGTGCAATCCCCCTTGGTGCTGGCGTTGGCCGCCCCAACTGCTGATTTCATCTTGGGGTCCCTGCCCCAGGTCAGCCCTGTGGCCTTGGCAAGGGTTGGCGCTGTCAAAGAAGCCGTCAGCGGTGCCGTCAGCGCCGGCGTCAGGGATGCAGTCAACAACGCCGTCAGCGGTGCCGTCAGCGGCACCGTCAGGGATGCCGTCAGCGGTGCCGTCAGCGGTGCCGTCTTGTATGCCGTCAGCGGTGCCGTCAGCGGTGCCGTCTTGTATGCCGTCAGCGGTGCCGTCAGGGATGCCGTCAGGGATGCCGTCAGGGATGCCATCGTGGGTGCCGTCAGCGGTGCCGTCAGGGGTACCGTCATGGGTGCCGTCAGGGATGCCGTCAGGGGTGCCGTCAGCGGTGCCGTCAGGGATGCCGTCAGGGATGCCGTCAGGGATGCCGTGAGGGGTGCCGTCAGGGATGCCGTTAGCGGTGCCGTTGAGGGTGCCGTTTGGGATGCCACCGCTGATACCGTCAACGGTGCCGTGGGGGATGCCGTCAGGGATGCCGTTTGGGTTGCCGTCAACGGTGCCGTGGAGGGTGCCGTCTGGGATGCCGTTTTGGGCACCACCAAGGAGGGTGGGGTTAAAAACCCACTGGGCAAGCATATACAGGGAAATTGGGCCTATTACCTTGGTGGGCAGTCTTGGGCGGGCTGGAACTCCTTTGAATCCTTCTTCTTGGAAGTATGCCACTTAGGGATACCGGATGAAATGAAGGCAAGGGCGGAGGCCTACAGGAAAGCCCAGTCTTCCTCTTTTTGGTGGTGGCCCCACAAGGATTTTGTGATGGTGTGCAACCGCCCCGTCAAGGTTAAACTAGAGGAAGGGCGCCTGCATTGTGCCGATGGTTTGGCCTTGCAGTGGCCAGATGGTTGGGGGATAGCTTCTTGGAAGGGCACAGTCATACCTAACCAGTGGGTGTTGGGAGAAAAGCCCACAGCAGCAGAGTTGTTGCATTGGGAAAATGTTGAGCAAAGGCGGGCAGGGTTTGAATTGGTCGGGTGGGACAAGCTGTTATCCGAGCTGGACTACACCTTGGTTGATTCACACCCTAACCCGGAAATAGGAGATCTGATTGAGATAGATTTGCCGGACAGCGGCAAGGAACGTTTTATCAAGGTGATGTGCGGTACGGGAAGGCAGTTCGTCTTGCCCGTACCGCAGGAAATCCGCACCGTCATAGAGGCACAGGCATGGTCTTATGGGTTTGACCACCCACAAGATTTTTTATTACCAGAAGTGAGGACTTAAAGATGGAAAACGAAACAACATTTGTAAATGCAGCAGCCCAAGGGGACTTGTACCTGCAAAGGGTGGATGCTGTGCCCGAGGGCTTTGTAGCTACAAAGCCTGTAGAAAACAGATATGTAGTGGCTCACAGTGAGACCGGCCACCACCATGTTGTGGAAGCAGAACCCGAAGTCAACTACTACACCGATCCGGGGGAACCTATGGTGGCCTACCTTGAAGTTAAAAAGATCGTTGGTGCTGCCCTGGAGCATTGCCGTGGCTTCGACACCCACAAGACACTGCGTATTCCCCAAGGCATTTTTAAGTTGTCCCGGCAACGGGAGTACACCCCCCAAGGCTGGAGAAGGGTACAGGACTGACCCCTTCGGGGGTTTCCGTTAAAGGTTTTGTAATTACAAAGTGGAGAAAGACAATGGCAAAGAAGACAACAACAACAAAGAAGGTTGACCTCTACCAAGAGGTCACTGACAAATTGGTGGCTGAACTGGAAAAGGGCGTACGCCCTTGGATGAAGCCTTGGGACAATAGCATCGAAGGTGTGGGTGTGCTGCCCTTAAGGGCTAACGGTACACCTTACAAGGGCATGAATGTGCTGCTGTTGTGGGGGACGGCCTGTGCAATGGGCTACGACAACCCGACTTGGATGACTTACAAGCAGGCCTCTGAGTTGAAAGGCCAAGTTAGGAAGGGAGAAAAAGGCACCCCTATCGTGTTCGCATCGACGTTCAGCAAAGAAGTCGAAGGCGTGGACAAGCCCCAGAAAATACCTTTCCTGCGGTCGTACACTGTGTTCAATATTGCACAGATTGACGGGCTGCCTGAGAAGTACCATACACCCAAGATGCCGGTGCAAAAACCTGTCATGGAAAGGTTTGATGCCTATGACAAGTTCATAGGCAATACATTTGCCCATGTCAAGGAAGGCGGCAACAGGGCTTACTACAGCCCTGTTACCGACCATATCCAACTGCCCCCGATTGCAGCCTTCAAGTCCCCCTTGGGGTATGCCGCTACTGGCCTGCATGAGTTGACCCATTGGACTAAGCACCCAGCAAGGCTCGACCGGGATTACGGCAAGAAGAACTGGGGGGATGAAGGCTACGCAATGGAAGAGTTGGTGGCTGAAATCGGTTCAGCTTTCCTTTGCGCCAGTATTGGCCTTGCGCCGGAGGTGCAGGAGAACCATGCGGCGTACCTGAAAAGTTGGTTGCGGGCACTCAAGGATGACAAGAAGTTCATCTTCTCGGCTGCCAGCGCAGCCCAAAAGGCGGCTGATTTCCTGTGGGAAATGCAGCCGGGGTATGTAAAACCAGTGGAAGAAAAGGAGGCTGCGTGAGTGTCCTAGCTGACCTTGACGATGACGAGTTGGGGGACTTGTCCAGTATCACCGGCAACTACATTAACGGAAACCTTGCCACGGCCAAGCAGCAAGTGGCAAGGGGGGACTTTACACGACCTCAAGTAAGGGAGTATTTCCAAGAGGTCGCCGGGTACTCCTTTAAAAAGTCCACCTATACAGTGGACTGGCTATTTGGGGATGTGCAAAGCAGGCAGCCAGCCTTGGATTGCGATTAATTTTTTGTAAGGACAAAAGGAGAAAGACATGGTGTACGAACTTAAAATGAACGAGGGACGGTTGCAAATGGTGGAGACACTGCCGGTGGTGGTGGTGGATGTGCCTGTGGACGTATTTTGCAGGAAGCTGGATGCCAGGAGCTATGACTCCAACCCTAACCTTTACCTGGGCAGGAGGATACACCTGCAAGACTGCTTGAAGCTGGTGCTTAAGGCCAACCCAGAGTTGTTGCCTAAGCCTTTCAAGTTGCGGTGTACGGGCTATGGTCAAGTGGCTTTTGTGGAGTCCCAAGGTAAGCCTGTGGACTTGGATGCCTTCTTCCACAAGTTGAGGGCTTGTTTAAAATCAATGAATAAGGAGCAAGGATGAACACGCAAGCACTCCTAGACAGGATGGCTTCTGAGTCCGCTGAGTTTGACAGCGCGCTTAAAGCTTTGGGCGTCAAAGCCCTTGAAGAAGACAAGAACCCTATATTCTTACGTTCTTTGACTGTCTGTATGTCAGCAGTCATATGTACCATGCAGGATAGAGTCAAAGCCAAAGATACGGTAGTGGCCTTTCTGGAAAACTTTTTTGAAGACCCTATAGGTGGGTTGGGGCTGGCCAAGGTGGGTTCCAAGGCCAAGTACGGTGCCCTGCAGGGTGGGATTTTCCACAAGGCCAGGGAAAGCCAGGAACCTGATCTGCCTTGGCAGGCCTTACCTGCCGTCTTAGCCACCGCATTGGTGCTTGAAGGTAAAGGGGTGGCGGAATTGGAAGGGTTGGTAGACGCTACCAACAAATATTTGCAACTATTGGAGGAGTGATGGCAACCCAGACAAAACAAAAGCTAATCTGTCCTGACGGCAAGGTCAGGACGTGCGTAGTCACAGATACATATGCCAGGGTGCAGGTAAAAGGCCTGTGTGTGTCCGGTTCGGTGGAGGAGGGTAAGTTTGTGCCTTGGGAGCACACCCCAAACCGGGGTGTGTTCTCTGCCCTCTATGTCACTAGGCGGGGTTACTTGTCAGGTGAAAAGAAATACCTACTGGACCCAACCCAACCTGAAAACAAGCCTGTGGAGGTGTTGACCTTAAAGGACGTGCAGGATTCCGAGGGGGAGATAATGCTCGTGCCCCTGGAGGTGGGGGCAGTAGCTAAGGCATTGCACCTTTACTCCAGTGCAGTCGATACCCCCTTCAACTTGAACAAGGTCAGGCTCGGCTTGTGCAAGCTGCATAAGTTGAAGCCTTGTAGTGCGTTTTCCAGGGTGAGGGTGCGCCCTTGCCTGTCCTTGGACATGGAGGGGGACTGGTTGGGCGCCTTGGAAGAAATCATTGTACAGTTACAGAAGCCCTAGGGGGTAAAGTTATGTTTTATTATGCAGTTGAGTATAAGTCAGGCAAGAGGACTACTTGGGGTATGCCCAATAAACACACGGGAAGGTTGTCCATAGCTTGTGACTTGAAACGTTTCCCTAGCAGGTCTAGTAGGGAGTCTTGGGTATTGAAGGGAAAGGTCACTGCGGATATGGCAGGGTCTTGTCGAGAGCCTGTTACTTTGGCGGAAGCTAAGAGGTTACACCGTGGGCTTGCGGGTGCTGAGTTTACTGAGTTTTTAAGGTCTCTGGTTACATAAGTCTAATTGACAAACTGTACAGTACTGTGCTACAATATTAACTGGTAAAAATTTGGGCCCGTCCATCGGACGGGTTATTTTTGCCGGAATAAATAATCACTTTTTGTAATTACAAATTTGGAGAAAGACAATGGCATTACCCGCAAACACAGGAAATTTGGTGAAGTATTTGGAAAAAAGCTTCACCAACAAGACCACCTTCTTGACAGAAATGATGCAGAACGCAAGGAGGGCAAAGGCAACCTATGTTGCATTTAACCTCGATGAAGAAAATAACAAGCTAGTGGTCACGGACGACGGTGTAGGGATCACTGAGAAATCCCTGCTGTTCACCATCGCGGAGTCTGGCTGGGGCAACATGGAGGAGACGGCGGACGTGGTAAAAAACGAAGACCCGTTCGGTGTCGGCTTCCTGTCTGTATTGTTCGCTTGTAAAACTATCCTTGTGGAATCCCCAGGGTTCTCCCTGTTCGGCGAGACTAGCAGGATACTTGGTGAAAATGTGTTCCATAGGGAGGACTCCAGCGATGTGGGGGCAGGCACAAGGATAGAACTGCGTGGGTTGAAGGCGGACAAGTCCACTTTCCTCAAAGTGGTCAAGGAAGCCAGTAGGGGTTTCCCTATTGAAGTCCTTTTTGATGGCGTCCCAATGGAGCGCCCTTACGCCCTTGATATTGGCAAGTTTGAGGAGTGCCCAATGGGGCAGTGGTGGTGGAGGGAGAAGGACTACTCAAGATACCCACAGGTAGGATACTTTATCCAGGGGTTGCCAGTAGGGGTCAACACCTACAGCGCTACATCCCATCCACAGATAGTCGTCCACCTGGATTGTAAGCAGTATTCAGCCAGGGTACCCGACCGGGCGGTGCTGAATGATGCAGAGGCGGCTGCTAAAGCTGTACTTTCCTTCTATGAGCAACAAGTCAAGGAGCTGTTCATTAGGATGCTCGAAAATAGCCCCTTAGAACTTTTACGGCATAGGGATACCCTCTATAGACACGGTTTGCTGCACCTGCTAAACACGGTACAGGCTTTGCCCAAAGACTTGTTGTGTTCTGTGCAAGACTTGCCTTATATGACAGAGGATTCCTGTGACCGAGATTGGCTAGTAACCAAAAAAGAGAGCTTTACCAGAGAAGACATCGCGTCAGGGCGAGTCAAGGTGTTCCACTTTAGCGATGACTATGAAATGGACGGCAGGCAGGACACAGCAGCCCGCTTGGCCTGGATAAGGCAAGCCCATGACACGGACAGCTCCTGTGACTATTTAGTCTATGACGGTGGCCTGGACTCAGGGCATTGGCTATACGACTACCTATTGGATGAGGACAGGATGGAAATGTCTGTGCTAGTGGGTAGTCAGACTTTCAAAGGCAAGTACCGCGGGGATACCTTGGGCACTTATGACTTGGTTATCTGTAAGTCCTACACCTTGCGTATGGAGTACGATTGGGAAGATGACCCCCGCAAGGAAGGGTTCCTTATGGATGTGCGGATTGATGATGAACCTTTGTTCTTGGCCAGTGAAGGGAATCTCTATACCCCTGGGAGAACCCACAGGCAAGACCTGTACAGCCTAATTAGGCAGATGGACAAGTTTTACAGCCAGGGTGACCAGCCCTTTGATGATGACCTAGTGTCCAAGGAGCTGACAAAGCTTAGCCAGTACATTTCCTTAAATTCTATGCAAGACCCTGCCCAAGCGTTGCTGTCTTTGATAGGCGGCCTGGACTTGTCCTTGTACCCAGGACTATTTGGCAAAGAGTTCAAGGTGGGGTTAAGTGGGGAAGGGCGACCTGTAGTCAGTGTGTTGAACACATAACATAATTTTTGTAACAACAAATAGGGAGAACAAGATGGCAAATGAACAATGTGTAATTTTTAAAGGAGTCCGGGAGGATGGTTTAACCTACAGGACTAAGGTGTCCTGGAAGGACGGGTATTTTGCAATAAGTGACCACGGTAAGGCACTTAACTGGAGAGGGTTTCCCTGGGGCAAGCTGCAATTGGTGGATATATTCAAGACTCAATTGCCGATGCACTTTTGGGCTAACTCAAAGTACTTTTGGGGCAATAAAAACTTTAAAGCCTTGTCCAGCCTTATACCAGACATGACTGAGGCGCAAGTGGAAGCCTACTACAATACCAGCCCCAGGGGCAAGCCGGAAGATGAGGTCTATATAGAACTTATGGAACCGGCTGCCAAGAAATGGCTTTCTCTAGTGCAGGAGGCTTTCACTGCCTTGAAAGCCCATGAAGGCCAAGAGGTTTGGTTGACTGAGCAGCCCAGCTTTACCGAGGGGGAGTGGATCGACATAGAAGGCTATGGCAAGCAACCTTGCGAGGTGCTTGGTGAAGACCCCATGTGGGTCCAAGTCGGGGACTGTGAGTTCAACTTGTTCCACAGCAAGGGAGAGGCTGGCAGGGCGGCCCGCCAGTATTGGGAGGACATGGCCAATAACGACCCAAAGGAGTTTGCGTTCATGATGGGGGAAGAGACCTTGGTGGCTTGGGGGATGAACGCATTGGCTGGCCCAGGAACGTCGAAGGTGCACGGCCTGGAGGAGTGGCTGGACTTGTGGCTTGACACTCCCCATGAGCACTTTGCCAGCTATGACGGTGAGGAGTGCCAAGTCTTGGCTCACTCTCAGGGCTTGTCGGACATCGACCCTTTTACGGTTGCTTACAGGACTAATTGACATGGGAAACTTTATTTTAGTCCTGCTTATTTGGCTTCCCTTGTCAGCCTTGGCCTGTACGGGTTTAATAAAGCCCTCCAACAACAATAAGGAAAGCCGCAATATTTATTGGTTGGGGGTGGCTGTGGGGATCTTGTGGCCACTGCTGATAGCCGTAATCATAGTTTACATTATGTAATGTACAATAGTATAATGTACCTTCCCCCAAACATAACCCGGAGGTGTAAATGTCACTGGATATAGTCCCAAAGATCCAGGAGCAGTTGTTGTTCATTGAAGAAAATGTGCGCCTATATGACGTAGGCCGTACAGATTGCATCGACCGGTATACGGCAGTGTTCATGCACAAGGTGGACTTCAAGACCAAGAAGTTCACCTGCCTGTGCATGAGTGCCCATCCTTACGCCAACGATGGGGTCATTGTATCTACCCAAGGGCATCCGGGTAGGCATCTTGGCAAGAGGATAAGTTATGGCGACTTGCCGCAAGACTGCCAAAGGTTGCTGTGTGAAAGGCTTTTTTAATTAATTTTTGTAATTACAAAGTGGAGAAAGACAATGGAAATAACCGTTTATAAAATTTTGCAAGATAGCGACCCCTTTAACCCAAGGATGGACTGCGACATGCTAGGGGTGATGTACACATGCCACAGGAATTATCGGTTCGGGGACCCAAAATGGGACACCTCTGTAAATTCCCCCCCTGACTCAATCGACCAGTTTATCTGGGACTTACAACCAGGGGAGTTGGCAGGCTTTCCTGGCTATTGGATGGAGGACGGGGAAGTCAGGCGTACCCTGACTAAGGAGGAGCAGGAAGAGTATTGGTACCTTGATGCTCGTCCTGGCTGGGATGATGAACGCTTTGAGCAGCTAGACCAAGTATGGCAGGATAACGAACCTTCACAAGAGGAGGCTAAGGCTTTCCTGGAGGCCTTCGAGACTTGGAAGTCTGAAAATATCTGCATTTTACCGCTGTACCTGTATGACCATTCAGGGATCACGATGCGTACCTCACCCTTCAGTTGCCAGTGGGACAGCGGACAGGTTGGGTTCATTTACTGCACCAAAGAAAGGTGCGATGAACTGGGGGCGGACTTTTCCAAGGCTGAGGACTGTTTACGCGCCGAGGTCGAGGAGTATGACCAGTACTTGACCGGTGACGTTTATGGCTATGTGTCTTGGGAGTTCAAGCTTGAGGACTTAGAAGATGAAGAGGCCCTCTCCGACTTGGATAGGTTCGACACCTTAGCAGAAAACGAGCACGCCAAGGTTGTACTCTGGGATGGGTACTCCAACCTTACTGACCTGGAGGATTGGATGGAGTCCTCTGGCGAGGTGGAAGAAGGACATTCATGTTGGGGTTTTTATGGTCAGGATTACATCAAGGAAGAGCTTAAGGCCGGGGCTGTCCGCCACTGTAAGTGGGTTGCAGAAAAGGCTGTCAGGGAAGCTTCTGAACAGGCTGAACGTAGCCGCCGTACTTACTGGTGCATGTGATGGCCAGGCATGTAAACAAATGGATATATGGCTGGAAGCTATATGTCCACTACGGCCAAGGATGGGAATATGAGTGCTTTGAACACACCCGAAAGGGCTACCTTGAAAACAAGAGGGCTTACCTTAGGGACTGTAAGCATCCCCAAAGGTGGTCACGGGGGAGGGAGCTGAACCCTGAATGGGGCCTGTGCCAGCCCGTGGGGTTGGAAGCATGACTTCCTTCAAGGATATTCCCTTCAACGACTTCCCAATCAAGCAAGGGGATGAAGTGGAGGTTTCTACCGAAGGCTGTGATAATTTCACATTCACAGTCAAAGCTGTCCGGGGGTTTGTGTTGTTGCCCCTGCACCCTGTCACCTTGCAAGATGGTACAGGGCCTTACCCGGCCATACCTATGGTTGACCACGGTTTTGTTGTTACAAAAGTCAATGGCCAACCCTTTAATTATTTTTCTAGGAGAACAAGATGAGCGTAAAGATAGTGACTTACAGGATTATGCCTATTAAACAACAGAATTTTATGCTTCCAACAGGGGCAGAAATACTGTCCGCAACACCGGAGCCTTCCGGTAAAGTCTGTATCCATACCCTGGACTGGTCGGGTCCGGTTGGAAATAAAGATGCCAGGCGCCAGGTAGTGGCCCTTAAGCCTGGGGAGTCTTACGACCTTGCCCAAGGAAAAGAGCTGAGGTTAATCGATACCCTTATGTGGGGGAATTTACCGGGGTTGGTAGTGCATGTGTTTGAAGTGGTAAACGCAGCAGCTTAGCACTTGTCCTAACCCAACCAAGCAAAAATTTATTTTAACCAAGCGGAGAAAAATTATGCCCTTAAAAATTAAGTCTTACATATTGTCAACAACGCCACATAACACCCTGGAACTGCCTTTGGGCACCCAACTGCTGCCTGGAGTGGAACCCACTGGATCACCTGGGGGCTTCCACTTGCACACGCTGGAGTGGGAAGGTAATGCCACTGGAACTTTTGAGGTGGTGTGCCTCAACGAGGGGGAGTCTTACGTCCCCCTCCAGGCAAGGCCTTGAGGTTCTTGGGCGTCTTGTCCTGGAAGGATTACCCTTATGCAACAGCGTATGTGTTCGAGGTGGAAGATGCAGCCGTTTGAAGACCTGCCTTATGAGACCCTCCCTGCCCAAGTGCAGGGAGGGATCAAAGCCTACGTAATGAACAAGCGCGCCCCTGGTCATTTCCTGTCTTCCGTGTTAAAGAATGACCTGCTTGGGGCATTCTCCTATGCGGACTTATCTAACAGGCAGGACTTACACCTGATAGTGAAGTGGCTGTACAACGAAGCCCCCTCCACTTGCTGGGGAAGTAAAGAAGCTTTTGACAAATGGGTCACACAACCGGAGAAAGACAATGGAACAAAGTAAACAAACAGCAACTTTTGTAATGACAAATGAGGGCCACTCAAGGTTGACCACGCTGCAAAGGACGGTCTTGGGGCTTTGGGGGTTCACCGCGTATAAACACCAGAACCCTAGCGTGGTGTACACCGCCACGGACTTGAAGCAAGACCCGCCCAAGTTACCGGAGCTGCGCGAGGAATTGTCCCCCTTGGGCTACCCTGAGCTATATGCCAGTAGCAGGGAGTTTTTTCAGTGGAGGCTTTTCAAGCCAGGGGACTTTGTACCTTTTTCATGGGTCCAGGTGCTGGAGGAGTGGTCAAGCACCACAGGCCTTGATGTCTTGGCCCAAGGGGTGACCCACGGGGACATGGACAATGCCTTACACTTCTTTGTTTTCCAGATTACACCTGAGGGCACAAGGTTTGCAGATGTCCATGACATCCTGAATTACGTTACCGAATGGTTGCCTAGGAAGGAAGGGAAAAAGTTTCCAGACCTGGATCTTAGTGGGTGCCAAGCACCAAGAGAGGATTCTGTATCCCAGGAGTGGAGACCCTTCGACTATCTCAGGGCGCAGCCTTGCCTGAAACCCCCCCGGCATGTGGTAATGGCTGAAAGCCTGGGGGATAGGGATGTTTTGGATGCCATACCTTTATGCCCCCAATGCTTTAAACATTATAAGCAGTCTTTCGATGACCGGGAGAATAGTTTAAACCTGAGCGTCTACAACTTAGCCCCGAGGGAGGGTTAATGAACACGGTAAAGGACAGCAGCATCGCCAACACCATGTTCCAGCTAGAGTTCCAGACAACCTTGCAGTTGTCTGACATCCTGGTCTGGACTGCAGAGTGTCCTCACTTGGAACTCAAAAGCATATTTTCAAAAGGGCAGATCGAATACTTTGTGGAAGTCACTGATGCTTTGCAGGGTTATATCCCTGAAAATAGTCCGGAGCTGCTTGAGAATATGCCTACTAAAGAAGCCCTAGGTGCTCTCAATAACCGAAAGGATTTTAAAACAGACCTTAAAGAATTTTTGGAGGGCGAGGATGAGTGAAACTTTTTTAATCACCTGAGGTGCCCCCTGCCAATTGCTTGCCCGGACAATGGGGCGGGCGTACAGTTGGTGGGGGCTTGGGAAAAGGTGCAAAAAGGGCGTGGAGTTCCCAGGTTGCAAGGCTATAGTAGGTCTCACCCTGGGTTTATGTCAACTTAATTTTGGAGTACGTATGTCTAAAGATTACCTAACTAAATACCAAGAGCTGCTCGGCCTCAAGGCTGACGGCGTTATCGGGCCTATCACGGCCAAGGCAATCATGGATGACATAGGCATCAAGGACAGGGTGTTGTTCTCCCACCTGTTCGGCCAGATGCGGCTGGAGTCTGGGGGGTTCTCCAAGTTCAGGGAGAACATGAACTACTCTGCCAAGGGCTTAATGTCCACATTTGAGAGGTATTACAAAGGGAAACCGGAATTGGCCGAGGCCCATGCCCATAGGCCCACCACGATAGCCAACTATGTTTATGCCAACCGCAACGGGAACAAGGGGGTGGAATCCGGGGATGGCTATTTTTACCGGGGGGCTTTCGGGTTGCAGACCACGGGAAGGGCAAATTTCCTTGCCTTGTTCCGAGAGCTTGGCCTGCCAGCAGACACTGACCCTGACAGCTTGGAAGAGGATGTGCGCACCTATTTCCGTGCCGGATTGTTTTATTTTAACCATAATAATGTGGATACCTTATGTACAGGGACCTCTGCTTCGTGCATCCTTTCCGTAGGCCGCAAGATTAACCTAGGGACTTACAGGACAGAAACCATGCCCATCCATGCGGAACTCAGGCAGGAGTACACCAAAGCTTTATTCCGTTCCACCGGCCTGTCAACCTAACCGTTTACCTGACAATTTGTATTTACAAATTGTCAGGGAGGGAGTTAAAATGACCCTCCTTTACCAAACCTAGACTACAAAATGAACACTTATCAACTTACAAAAGACAATTTTTTTCCCTATGAGGGGAAAGATATTGACCTTTCCGACATCTTTGCGCCAGGGGACATGCTTTTGGCCTTGCCTAGCATGGTGGAAGGCCTGGAGCAGCACTACGACCTTAAGAAATACCCTGCAAAGGCGCTTAACCTGTCCGGGGCCGTGGATCTCGAAGACGCTTGTACCGACCTTTACAGGGTCAAAGTGCTCGGGATTTCAGACACCCCGGAGGGCAAGTGGTCTTTCCGCCCCCGCAAAGTCCTGTCAAGGTTGCCTTTTTACAACACAGTCTTTGTGACGTCGGGCAAGGACACGAACCGTATCACCTTGAAAGGTTACGCTGCTGCCATGCCGAAACCCAAGGCCGGCCCCGCCCAAGGGCAACCTTACAAGCACCACATAGGCAGTTGCGCGGTATACGAGGAAGACCTAGGGTTCTATTTTGCCTTCGCCTTGTTCACTTACCCTGTAGGGACAACCATAAAAGATGCCAGAGGGTTAAAACGTGACGCAGCTTAGCCAACAAGAGCCTATAGACCCAGAACTGTTTATCCCAGAGAAGTACGTCACCCAAAGGGAAATCCTGATCCACCTGCCCGGTTACGGGTATGGGATCAGGATACCCGCCAAGGACTTAGGCAGGGCAATCCTAGATAAGCGCATACACCCAAACATCATAGTTAACAGGGAGTTTACCGCGATCATCCATGAGACAGCGATGCCTAAGGACTTCTGACGCAGTACAAAACCTAAATATAATAAACAACAACCAGGTGTGCGATGTACAGATACTACCAAGCAAGCGAGTGGAGCGACTGGGTTATTGTAAATGACGAACACCCAGAAGATCCCTGGTACACTGCAAGACAACTCAAAGCCGCAAGGGTTACTGTCCTGTCCCTGTCCGGGGACCCCCTGACACCAACCCAACAAGGGGCGCCTGTAAAGTACCACGGGCCACTCTACTTCGACATAGACAACCAAGGAGACTTACCCGGCGCGTTAGCATCTTCTGTCGAGTTATGCAACAAATTAAAGAGCCTTGGGGTCCATGAAGACCAGTTGGAGATCCACCTGTCCGGCAGCAAAGGGGTGCATGTTTACATTTCTCCCCAAGTATTCTCTAAGCAAGGGCAATTGCCCCATGCCAACCTGCCTGAGGTGTATGCTACGCTGGCTTGGCAATTGTGGGTGGAGGGCTTGGACATGCAGGTTTACTCGGCAGAGAAAGGCAGGATGTTCCGGCCGGCCAATGCAAAGAGGCCAGATGACAAGTATAAGGTCAGGGTCACCTATGAAGAACTCTGTAACCTCACCGAAGAGGGCTATAGGGAAATGGTGAAAGCCCCAAGGAAGTTTCCCAAGTCTTCCCAAGAACCTACCGGTTTTGCCAAGAAGTTAGGCATGTTGTTTGAGTCTGCACTAACTTCCACGGTCTCCAGGCGCAAGGCACAAAGCACTTTCCAGCCTGTACCGGAGCACGCATTTGCAAGCTTCCAAGGGGGCGCCCCTTCCTGCGTAACCTTGTTGGCTCATGGAAATAGGCGGCAGGTCAAAGGGGACTCCACCACGTCCTTTAATAACCTGTGTATCCAGATGGCCTGCTGGGCCAAGGCTGGCAGTCCCGATCCGACGATACTGGAAACCATGACCCGCTTGGCCGTGGAGAATAACCCATCCAGCAAGGGGGTGCCCGAGCACGTCAGGAAGCAGCAGATGTCTGCAACTATGCAGTACGTCAAGGCCCAGCCTAACTACACTTTCTCCTGCGGGGGGATCAAGAAATTGCTCAGCCGCCCCCCTGAGTGTGAGTCCTGCCATGTCAACAAGGCAGTACAGGAAAGTCCCCAAATGGCCCAGCAGGTCTTGTCCGGGGTGTTCCTGTCCCAAAGGAATGGCAATTACTATGCGGACAAGGATGCTTCTGTCTTGGTTGCCCCCATAGGGTTGTCAAGGGACTCTGTAGTGAGGGATGAAGACACCAACACGGTGATTTCCTCAGTCATGTTGGTGCATGTCCCCTTGACTGGGCAAACCCACAAGGTATTGGAGTTCTCAGAGGAAGCCTGGTTGACTAAGCTGAACCTAAAAAAAGAGTTGCAGGGTATAGAGGGTGCCGGCTTTTTCGGCAGTGACAATGATGTGGTCAGGCTGCGCTTGACCATTGCAAGAGACGATCTACTAAGTGGGGCGGAAGTGAAAACAGTACACAAGGCAACAAAGCTTGGCATCAATTACCGTAGGCGTACCGGGCCTAGCTCTCCCAGGCATCCAGACCACAAGGGCAGGTTCACATACGTTGAACCTGACTTCACGTTGAACGATGTGGGGGTGCCCAATACGCACATCTTTACCGGCTCTTCCCAAGGGGCACCCAGGCTTGGGGGCAGGAACCTGTCCGAACCCTTGGTGCAGGCCAACAACGAGGCGTTTAGGCTGCTGCTGAAAAGCAATGCACCCCATGTGCTTTGTTATGTGCTGCCTTGGTTCCTGGCTTCGCACATCAAACAGCACATTTACACAATATTCGAGAGGTTTCCCTTGTTGTGCGTGTCAGGCATTGCCGGGACCGGAAAAAACGCCACCGCCAAGTTGATGATGAGGCTGTGCGGCTTGGAAGGGGAGCAGGCCAAATGGACACTGGAAGCCCCTAACTGCACCAAGTGGCCCTTCCAGGAAGCCCTGAGCAACTCCAGTACAATCCCAAGGGTCATCAACGAGTTCAACCCTAAATCTATGGATAAGTGGCACTACGGGCACATCACGGAAATGCTTAAGGCGGCTTATGACAGCCAGACAATTAACAAAGGGGCACCTGGGAGCCACAATAGGAACACTGGGCCCGTGACAAATACCTGGAGGATAACTGCCCCTGTCATGTCTTTGTCGGAAGAACCCCCAGTATCCTCCGCCGTAATCCACCGGGCACTGATGGTGAACTTGGACAGGCAAGGGCTACAGGCAGGAAAACCTTATTACATTGCCCTTGAACCCAGGTCTGACGACCTGACAGACATAGGCAGGGTCTTGGTGAAAGGTGCGCTGACGACACCTATTTCCAGGATCATAACCTTGATGGACAAGGACGAGCTGCCGGAAGAGGTGCGGAACTCTGCGGTCGAGGAAAGGATAAAATACAACTTCCAAGTATTGCTGTGCGCTTACGACTGGGCGTACCTTGTGCTTGAACAAGCTGGGATGTCAAAGGACAACTTGCAAGGGTTGCTGGATTTACGGGCTACTTTCTGCGCCCACATCACCGACAATGTGGAAAGCATAAGGGCCAAGGGGGGCTTGACGGAGGTTGACAAGGTGCTGAAAGTTATTATGTTGATGGCTAACCCCCTGGAAACACACTCTGCTTGGAAGCTGGAAGCCGGGGTGCATTACACTATTGAAGGGGAGTACCTGTACCTGGACACATTGACTTGTTATCCAAAAATCCAACTGTACAACAGCCAGACCCGCACCTCTTTAGGCATCCAGTCCGAGGAGGCGTTCAACACGTTGGTTAGGTCGATGTCTTATTTTGTCAGTGATAACTTACCTTGTAGGGGGTTGAGCACAGGGGGAAGGCCGGTGCTGTGCCTGGATATGCAGGGGTTGGTGCTGCAAGGGCTGCCTATAGAAATGTTTTTTGGGGGGTCTTAAAAAGAAGCGGAGGGCTACCCACCTTCCGCTTACGTAACTTGTAGTTACAAAAGATACACAGGAAAACTAACAAATACCACGGTAAGATTATGCCCGAAAATAAAGATTTGGCAATACCCTTGTCTTCTTATATGCCTTTGCCCTTAGGTCAAGAGGAACTGTACTTAACCCTGCAACCCAGGGCTGACCAAGTGGAAGACTACCTCACCCTGGTCAGTTGGCAGCGTTGTGCGAACTACAGTGAGGTGGGCACCGGTAAAAGCTTTGTTTCATATTTGTTGATAATGAAGTCCCTATTGGAGGGTTTAAGGGTGCTAGTGGTCATGCCCCCACCCTTGATCCCCCAATATATTTACAACTTCCATAAGATCCTTCCCGGAAACCCTTACACTGTAGTCAGGCTGCACAAGGCCAAGGCCACCAGGGAAAAGGACATGGCAGCCTGGACTTCCCAAGGCAAGTGGCCTCAGGTGCTTGTGACCTCATACCAGTTGTTTGTCAAGTATCACCGGGAGCTATACGCTAAGGGTTGTTACGGCTTGTTGGTGGCCGATGAAGCCCACAACATAGGGCTTGTACAGACCCATGCGTTCCGGGCTTTCTTTTGCTTTGTCTATGGTCGCAGGCCCATCAAGCTGCTATTGATGACGGCCACTCCCGCAATGACGGAGATACAGTCCAACTACACCCAAGTGAAGCTCAGGGACCCTAAGGTGTACACCAACCTTGACCAGTTCGACCGGATGCACGTTGAGTATGAGACCAGGACGATCCAGGTGAACAACAAGAAAGGGCAGGAAATGCCCAAGAAAATCCAGGTCATTTCGGGCTACAAAAACTTGGACACCTTACAGGTAAACCTGATGCGGGGGGCTGTGCGTAGGAGGGCGGCAGAGGTGCTGTCCTTGGAAGCACCGACAATAATAGACCATTTAGTTATTTTAGAACCTAAACACGAAGCACTATACCAGACCCTGCTGCAAGAAAGGATTCTGGAATTAGGGGAAGAAATAAGGGTGGCCAAGAACGCTTCTGCCTTGCGCCAGATGGCCTTGCAGATTATCACCAACCCCAACCTCTACATGCCCCCGGAAAGCCCCTTACCCGGTAGTGACATCAGCCCCTTGGAGGTTTTAAAGTCATTGCTAGGGGTGATGCCCTTGAAGGAGTCCAAGGTGTTGGTGTTTTGCCACTTCCAGAACACGGTAAAGATGCTTGAGAAGGAGCTGTCAGAATACAACCCTGCCCTGGTCTATGGGGGTTCCAACACCGACACCAACGTCAAGAAGCTGCTTGAGGATGGGACGTGCAGGATAGGTATCCTGAACTTCGCTTCCGGGGGTGCCGGGTTTAACCTGCAAGGGGTTAGCCACCATGTCATTGTCTATGAGGCTATAGGGTCCCCAGGGATGATCCAGCAGGGGTTGGGACGTGTGCATAGGGGTGGGCAACAAAAGCCCGTGGTGGCCTGGATATTCCGTTATGGCGCCAGCTTGAGTGCAAGGCTATTGAACAAGGCCCTAGAGAGGGCAGGGTCTATCAAGGTTACTGTAGGGGACGACTTTTGCTTTGCAGATTTTATCATCGAGGGGGTTGACATATTGTAACGGTAAGCTTAATCTAAGAGTCCCTTACAACATGTAAGCCACTAATAACCTCTACTAGGACGCAGATACAATGAACCAAAAAGAATTAGTTGATGTAGTTACAAAAACGTCAGGATACCCTAGGACCCAAGTGGAAAGTACCTTGTACTCCTTGCTCAAAGCTATTGAAAGGGAAGTGGCCTCCGGAGGTGTAGTACGGCTGGTCAATTTCGGTACTTTCAAGACATTGCAGTATCAAGAGAGGAACGCCATAAACCCGGTCACAGGTGCGCCTGTCATAAGGCCTGCAAAGAAAGTACCTAAGTTTTCTGCAGGCAAAAAGTTCAAGGACGCAATGGGCTAGGGACAGCAATTAACGATAACCTTAAAGAGAAATGAAATGACTAAGATAAAAGATAAAGTAGACGTAACAGAAAAGACAGTGATTGAAGGGGAACTGGCGTCACCCCCTGCGACTTTGGCTGAGACCCCGGTGGAGGTCACAGAAGGCGAGCTTCTAAACCCTGATGCCCCTACGGAGCTTGCCCATACCGAAGAACAGTCCGTGGAACAGTCCGTGGAACAGTCCGTGGAACAGTCCGTGGAACAGTCCGTGGAACAGTCCGTGGAACAGTCCGTGGATGAACCTGGAATTCCCGAACCAACCATTGCAGCCCCTGCCACCATTGCAGGCACTGCGGTAGCCACCAACCCTAACAAACCTAACCTGGCAGCACCTTTGCAAGCGTTGGCTGACATGGGTATCGAAGATGTGGTTATTGATTTCACATCCTTTCCAAAGATCACCTTGGAGAAGGGGATTTTTTCAACCGTCAATGGGCCTATCGGGTCTGAGTTCGAGTTCCAGTACCTGAGCAAGCACCCAAGCTACCTGCTGTCCTCAATCCCACCTGACAGGGATACCGACAGTGAATTGGTTTACTCGTTGGATGGCAAGGAAGACTATGAGGGCAAGTCTTTTACGGACTACATTGCGGAGTGGAAGGCCAAAGGTTGGGATGCCAAGAAGACCAGTTACGACATCGTGTTGGGGGTCTGCTTAAATGGTGAGTTGGCTGGTGAAATCGTGCAGTTGCAGATTAGCCCTAAGTCACAAGGGGTGTTCGGTGGTTATTTGTTCAACCTTGGATTCAAAAAATTGAACCCTCTGCAAGTAGTCACCCGTGTGTATGCAGGCAAGATGCAAGGCCAGGGCACCAAGGCGTTTACGCCTTGGGCATTCAAGGTTGAGCGCAAGGTGGAAGCCGATGCCTAACAGTATCACTATCCTTGGTCGCCTTGGACGTGATGCAGAAGTGAGGTACACCCCTTCGGGGGTGGCCCTTGCCGCATTTTCCTTGGCGGATACCATTGGCTTTGGGGACAGGGAGCAAACCAACTGGTATAACTGCTCACACTTCCTGCGGGATAAATCCAAGATGGCCGACCACCTTACGAAGGGCAAGCTGGTCATGGTGGTTGGGGAGCTTACCCTAAGGGCGTACACAGACAATACTGGGAACAAGAGGGTGTCCCCTGACATCAAGGTTGAGCGGGTGACTTTTGTAACTACAAATTCTCCAGGTTATCAGGATAAGGACAGGGAGGGTGGCAAGCCTACCAGCACAACCCAAGTACACGAAGCCCCGCCACCCCCTCCACCTGGGCAAGCTTTTGGGGACACGCCGGACTTTGACGACGAAGCCGATGATATCCCATTTTAAAATCAACAACTTAGATATAAAAAGACAATGGCAACTAACTATACACCAATGATATTGGACTTGCGGGGACTTGTCTGGAATGCCTACTATGCAGGCATGTCCAGGGAGCCTTTGCGAGGCGAGATAAAAGACGAGGTGAACACTGCGGAGTATGGGTTCGCCACATTCTTAAACAAGTTTTTCAACCCCATGCTTGAGATTGTGGAGTCTCCCCTGCATATGGTGGCGGTAGAGGATGACGGTCACCTTTACAGACAATCTTTATACTCCGAGTACAAGGCGGACAGGGAGGTGGCAAAAGACCAAAGGGACAAGGTGGAACTTGCGCAAATAGACAAGGCCTACAACTACGCAGCCTCTTTCCTGAAAGCGCTGGGTGTGCCCTTGGTTAAGTTGAGGAACCAGGAGGCGGACGACGTTATCGCTTTCCTGGTAGAGAAGCTGCATACACGGTTCCCCTGCATTGTGTCCTCTATTGACAAGGACATGCTGCAACTCTACCCAAAGGCCAACATCTTCCGTAACGGGGCTATCCAGACAACTTTTGTTGAAGGTGTACCCTCAAACCTTATAGCCTTGTACCTTTCCATAGTTGGGGACAGCTCTGATGGGTTCCCAGGGGTTGTGGGGCTAGGCCCCAAGGCTTTTGAAAGCCTATACAACACCTTTGGGGAGGCAGGACTGTTAAAGATCCAGGGATTCCTGGAGACCAAGGACAAAGCCAGCTTTAGGGCTGCCGTAGAACCCTCCGGGCACAAGGTCGGCATGAAATTGCTGGCCGAGTGGGACAGGTGGGGTGTGCAGCTACACCTGGCAAAACTGCATCCTGAAATCTGTGACGACGTTAAGGCTGTATTGCAGTGGATTAAGCGGTGTCCAAGCCACTCCCGGTTGACCCAAGTTATGGAGTCAGCAGGGGCGTTAGATATGGTTGGGCAATATGAGAAGTTCTGCTACACCCAAACACTGGTGACAATGGACAACCTGGATGACTGCCTGGAAGAGGTTATAAGGCTGCTTCCTGAAACCCCTTGTGTCCCCTTCGATTATGAGTCCTATGACCCTTCCCCTGAAACGGAAAAGCTAAAGTTGCTAAAGAAGATGGATTACGTCAATCCCCTTGCGCAAAAGATAACAGGGGCATCCTTCTGCCTGGGCAACAACTTGCAGCATGTTTACTACTTTTCCAGTGGGCACAAGGATACGGCCAACCTGCCCTTAAGCTACATTAAGGGGATGCTGTTGACCGTTGAGGGGCATGGGCTGGATACAGTGGCCCACAACTGTATGTTCGAGGCCACCCTTTCCCGAACCAACTTCAACCATGAACTTAAGTCCTGGCAGGATGTCCGGTGCTATTCCCACCAAATAAACGAGAATACCCCCAATGATTTAAAGTCGCTGTCACTTGAGTATTTGAATTACAAGCAAACAAGCTATAACCAATTAATGACTCAACTCGGTGTGGAAAACATGTCCCAAGTGACAGGGCAAGAGGTGCTGGCCTATGGCTGCGACGACTCCTTGGTGACCGGGCACCTATATTATTTCTTTATCTTGTTGACTTGCCTGGAAGACACCTTCGAGTTTACTAGGGACTATGAATGCAATGCCCTAGCCCTGATGAAGGAACCCCACATCCACGGTATCCAGTTCGATCCTGCGGAAATACAGAAACAGCATGAACAAGACCAAGCAACTTGTGACGCCAATTACTCAAAGGTGCTATCCCTATTAGAGCAGCATTGTTTGGAACCTAACTATGCCGGTGTCCAGATGATCTATGAAGACCAGAAGGCTTATGTGGCTTACAAGGCCCGTAAGGCTTACCGGGATAAGAACCCAAGCTCCACCTTCGAGGAGCAGGAAGCCCAGGCCAAGGTCGCCCTTGCCAAGTTCAAGGAAAAACTGCTTAAGTCTTGTGTCTACATCATCCCTTACGAGGCCAGTGTCCAGGAAGCCTTTATACCCACTCCCGTGAAGTTGACCAGGGTTGCGGGTTTCCTTGGCTTCCCTGAGATTACCAAAGTATCCAAGGCAGGCATATCGGACTACCTTTCAGACCTTGAAAGACCCCCTGCGCCTAACCTAAAGCAGGATATTTTTTGTGAGTTGCTGGGCCTTGCGGCATCACAATTCAATAAAAGGGAAGGAGAGTATTACGAAAAGTTCAAGTCCTTTTGCGAACTGGTGCTGTCTGAAAACACCCCGAAGAGAATGGAAGGCACCCTGCTCAGCTTGGACTCCCCCACTCAACTGTCCTCTGTATTTTATCTGATGCTGGGCTTGCCCATACGGATCAGGACAGATGTGCAGAAAGGCAGTGTGCGCTCAGAAGCAGGACTTCCAGGTAACCCCTCGACCGACGATAGCGCCCTTGACTTTGCCCTTGCCAATGATTGTGGGGGTGACAATGCCTGGAAGGGGGAAGTGCTACGGGCTATTTCTACTTACTGCAAGGCAAGCACAAGGATAAGCAACTACTGGAAGCCTTACCCCCTGTGGCTAGGTAGGGACAACCTGATCCACCCAAGTTTCCTTAGCCCAGGCACTGTGACCCGTAGGCCTACGGGCAGCAACCCGAACATGCTTCAAGTCAGCAAGTCGGAAGTGCGCCGGATAGTGAAGCCAAGATGCCCTGACAACGTGATTGTTTCCGTTGACTTTGCCTCCCAGGAATTGCGGGTATTGGCTTCTGTCACCAGGGACGCTAACTTCTTGTCAGCGTATATTCATGGACCCGAGGAGGACGACAAGGACCTGCACACTATGACCTCCTGCGGTATCGCCTTGCCCCTTGCAAGAAGGAAGGAAGGGGATTTATCCTCCAGGATTCCCTCTAACCCGGATGGAAAAGTGGACTACGCTTGGTACTTGGCTTTGTTGGATGCTTTGGATAAGGGCACTCTGGAAGACACTTCCCTAGGCAAGTTCTTGAAATGGGTACGGGGTATAGGCAAGAAGGCCAACTTCGGGGCTGGCTATGGAGGTACGGCACAAACTGTGTCTATACAGTGCATGATCCCTATCGAAGACGCTGAGCTTGCAGTCAACGGCTTGATGGCAACCTACCCTGGCATCCCCAAGTGGAAGCAGGTGATCTACAAGTTTGCCAGGGAGCACGGCTATGTCGCCACTACTTACGGTAGCCGCAGGCATTGTGGCATGGGGTTGCTGCAAGGCACCCGTTCACAGATTGGTCGGTGGGAGAGGCAGCTTGCCAACTTCCTGATCCAGGGGCAGTGCGGCGACCTGTTGAAGGTAGTCTTGACCGAAGCTTACAAAGAAAAATTATTCCAAGAGACAGGTGCCTACCTATTGGCCCCAATCTATGATGAAATCCTTTCCGAAGTCCCCAAGAAGCATGTATTCGAGTACATAGAAAGGCTGTCAGCGATCATGCAGATTTACATGCCTGGGGTCATCGTCCCTATGGTGGCTGACTGGTCCTTAGGGCATACCTGGTGGGACCAAATACAGCTTGGGTCAAACCCAACAAGGGAAAGGGTGGAAGAAGCCTTAGCGTCCTTACCCGAAGTGGAGTACAGGTCAGCTATGTTGGCGGCGCCCCCAGGGGAGCTGGAGAATACCCCAGCCCCTGGGGAGGGTTGGCTTTCAATCAGGGGGACTAATGCCAGTTTACTATAACGACATCGACCCGAAGGCCTGTACATGGCTGCAGCAGCTCGTCCTTGATGGGTTGCTGCCTAAAGGGGATGTGGACTGCCGGGACATCCGTGAGGTCAAGGCGGAAGACCTTAAGGGCTATCACCAACTGCATTTCTTTGCGGGTATTGGCGGTTGGCCTTTGTCACTACAAATGGCGGGTTGGCCGGAGGACAGGCCGGTGGTCTCAGGGTCCCTTCCGTGTCAGCCGTTTTCTGCCGCTGGAAAACAATTAGGAAAAAAAGATGAAAGACACTTGTTACCTCACTTCCTCGAACTTGTTGAGCAATGCGATTGGCCAATACTTTTTGGAGAACAGGTCCCAGCCGCCATCAAACACGGTTGGCTCGATGATCTTCAAAGTACAATGGGAGCGCAAGGCTACACCACAGGGGCTGTCGTACTTACAGCAGCGGGCGTCGGTGCCCCGCACATTAGGCAAAGGTTATACTGGTTGGCCAGCCGCCTGGGGCACCCCCAATGTGATGGACACGATGTCGTTCCGGTCAGACGAAGCCCTGAAAAGATCGAGGGGAGGTTGCAGCAACCTGAAAGACCAAGTGCCATTGGGGGCATGGGGGACCCCGAACACAATGGATGCAATGGCCCTTCGCAGCCACCAAGCGATGTACGACCAAGCCCGCAAGGGGGGCAGGAAGAACCGCAGCTTTCCGGGCAACCTGAGGGAGCAGGTGTCCCCGGAAATGCAGCAAGCCTACCAGGACGCGAAGTGGGATGCAGCCAATGGAGTGACACAGACTGGATATACTGCCGCGACGGAAAATACAGGCCCATCCCAAAAGGAATCCAACCCCTCGCAAGGAAGCTTGAACCCGGCCTTGGCAAGAGTCCTTATGGGCTACCCGGAGGAGTGGTGCAAGGCGGGAATAAAGGCTTTCAGGAAGATGTCAACAACACCCTCGAAGCCAGGGTGATGAGGCTCAAAGGTTATGGCAATGCAATTTGCGTTCCTGTGGCTGTTGCATTTATTGAAGCATTCTTAAAGGTGGAGAACGATGGAGAAATTTGAGTGGACAAGGGGGCAGTTGGAGGCTATTAGGATGGTGACAGCCTTCCTGGACTCCGAACAGCCCATATTTTTATTAACGGGGTCAGCCGGGGTGGGCAAAACCTCCGTCGCAGCCACCTTCCCTTCCCTTGTCACATGGGGCGACACCATAGCCACTGCGCCCACACACAAGGCAGTCGGGGTGCTTAGGGAGAAACTGGAAGACCTGGACTGCATGACCATCCATAAGTTCCTGGGCCTTAAACCAAAGAAGGTCAAGGACACTACAATGCTTGTCAGGCACAAGAAGTACGACCCTACCATTTGGCTCGACGTTAAAGTCATCCTTTGCGATGAGGCCAGTATGCTGTCCCCCGAACTGCAGAACTTCATCAAGGAGGACGCCGCCATGTGGGGCAGGCAGTACATCTTGTTGGGTGACGGCTACCAGTTGCCCCCTCCAGGGCATAAACACAGCCCTATATTCGACCTTGACCTTCCCGAGGATTGTAAGCTGGAGCTTACAGAAATTGTCAGGCAGGCTGCTGACAACCCTATCATAGCCCTTGCCACCGGTGTCCGGGACGCCATCATATCCAAGAAGGAGCCACCCCTAAAGCAACGGATACTGGAGGGTAAAGGGATTTTCCTGCTTAACCAAAGGGAATGGGACGCCAAGCTGGCGGAGTTCATCGCTTCCCCGGAGTTCCACAACGACCCGGACCACATGCGTATCCTGGCTTACAAGAATGACACTTGCATGAAGTACAACATGAGGGTCAGGCAGATGCTGCACAAAGGGGACCAAGCCCCTTTTAGTATTGGCGACGTGGTGACTGCAAATGAGGCATGGACTGTGGACGATGAGGTTTACATCGTGACTGGGCAGGAGTTCACCATTGCCGGGGCCGTGCCCTACACCCATGAAGTGTACCCAAAGCTCAAAGGCTACCAGTTGGATTTGGTGGAGTTGCCGGATATGCCGGTTTACGCCTTGGATTATTTGGAGTCCATCGAGGAGTACAAGAAACAAGTACAGCTTTGTACTATTGAAGGCAGGCAGACGGGGGACTGGCAGCCCTATTTTAAGCTGACTGAGTTCTATGTGGACTTGAGGCCTGGGTACTGTTTGACAGTGCATAAGTGTTTCCCCCTTGATAGGTTAGTATTGACCCCTGGGGGGGTCGTTGAAGGTTCCACGATGTCGCTCGACTCCACTGTCATTTCCGGTAATGGCAACCCTAAGCCCATACCCTCCTTAGGGCTTACAGGGGTAAAGCCAGAGTATGAAATTAGGACCCGCTCTGGCAGGAGCTTTATTACTTCCGCAGAGCACAAGTATTTAACTCGGGAAGGGGTGTATACAATGGCTTCTGAACTTACCCCTGGAGAGCATATATGCCTTTATAGAGGGCGTACAAACCATGTTTTTAGCTTTGACCTGGATTACTATGGCTATGGGTATCTGGTAGGCAATGGGTGCTACAGCTACCCCAGTAATAGGGTGGATGCCACGATGCACCAGGACTCCTCGACGATACCCTTGCTGCGCCAGTTTATGGGTAAATATGGGGCTAAGGTGCATACCTACCTTAAAGGAGGGGGCAACAAAGCACTTACTCTGTCCTGTGAACAAAAATCTTTCCGCCAAGAGTTGCAGACCAAGGGGCTACACCGGGTAATAGCCAAAGATAAAGATTTCTGCAGCCAGATGACTTTAAACCAACAAGCTAACTTTATCAGGGGGTTAATGGACAGTGACGGGTCTTGTACCCCGAACCACGCTTTTATTCGCTTGGTGTCTACCTCCAAGAGGGTGGTGGACAAGGTAGCTTTGTTATTACAAAACTTTGGCATTATCGCGACTATATCCTGTAGGCCTGCAGGTGATAAATTTAATACTGAGGCATACACCCTAGGCATATCTGGAGGGGATGCCCTAATATTCCAGGAGCATATAGGCTTTTCGGAGGAGTATAAGTCTGAAAGGCTGCATAAGGGTTGCGCTAAGCTGCGGGGTAAGTCTAATGTGGACTTTATCCCAAATTCAGAAGCCTTAGTGAGGGACTTGAAGCAGGCCTTTAAGTCCAGCCCTTACTTTAACCGGTCCAGGGTGGAGGGGGTTGAAAAATTTCATAGCGCACTCTCACATAATAATCTTTCCTTCCACCAGTTAAGCGTGGCTTGTAGGTTTTTAGAAAGTTCAGGTGTGCCCATACCTGGAGAAGCTGCGGCTTTATTGTCTTCCTGGTTCTTTTACGATCAGATCACTTGGACAGGCTATACCGGGCGTTGTGTCCCCATGATGGACATTGAGGTGCAAGATGACCACAGCTTTATCCTGGATGGGGCTGTTGTACACAATTCACAAGGCAGCACGTATAGTAACGTCATGCTTGATTTCCATGACGTTTATTCCAACCGCACGCTATCAGAAGCCGACCGCTGCTACTATGTGGCGGTGACGAGGGCGCGCTACTCTGTTTACGTATTATCTGGAGGTTAAAAATGCAAGGTCGTCCTTTTGCACGCTTATTAAACCATCTTGCCTTGCTGCAAGCACTAGGTGAGGCTAGCCCCACAGGGACGCCAAGTAACCTACCCACATGGAGGCAGTCCCGAGGCAAGGGTAAAGGCAAGTCCCCCCGCACATACAACACAGGCACAAAGGCTATCCAACGCCGTAGCCTGAAACTACACAACCTAAAGAAGAGGGCACGGAAATGTTAGACCACCCAGTGGAAGGCAGTACAAATATCAAGCACTTGGCCTACGACACTAAGGAATGCAGCCTGTTTGTGACTTTCCTCAATGGCACCCGCTACCAATATTTTGAGGTGCCCCAGAAAGTCTACACGCACCTGTGTTGTGCTGACTCCGTGGGGGCAGCCTTAAGTAAGCTGGTCAAGGGACATTATCCCTTTGCGAAGGTGGACAATGGCTAACCATAGGCAGCAACTTACCCAGTACGACTTGGAGATTGCTATGGCAAGCCTCCAGGACAAGCTCAGCTTCCGGGTACAGCAAAAGGGTATGGGGACTATGGCCTCTTGCCATGAAATCTACGGCATCATTGCCGAGGAGAACATGGAGTTCCTGGAGGCTATCCAAGAGAACCAGACGGCTTACAACAAAGTGGAAGAGCTGCTGGACATTGCGGTGGCCTGTGTATTCGGCATCGCTTCAATCAAATCAAACGGGGTGGATTGGTAATGGCTAGACAAAAAGACAACGACACAGTGACCCTCCATGATGTGGAGTTCAAGGCCAAGTCAGCCAAGGCTGTCCTAGTGGATTGTGGCACAGGGGAAGACATTTGGATTCCCATTTCCCAGATTGTCAACCAGGATGACGACAGCTTGGAAATCCCTATGTGGCTGGCAAAGGAAAAGGGGTTTTACTGATGCCCATACAGCTCATATTCGACCCTCCCATGCAGGAGGGCGTGCAAGCACCTGACTACCTCACCCTCCCTTCGGGGGATGTCAAGGTGCTGGGGTTTGATGGGGTATGCCTGACCCTGGCCCCCTTCCCAAGGGAGGACATACCTAAGCTTATCAACCTGCTGGAAGGAATATCAGGCTGCAAAGTGACTGAGGGTGAATCCCTCAGCTTTGACCGTGAGAAGCCTGACTATAGTGAGCCTGCCCCCGTGGAGGCCGAAGCCGAAACCAAGGTGGACTTTGAGTCCTACCTAGACAACCTGATCCAGTTGGACACTTTCAGGGAACCTGTCGAGGAGGAAGAGCCGCCCTTGCCTGCCCCGGATATGTTCAAGTCCCCGGCAAGGATATGGGACGCCTTGTTTGTGAAACCTCCCCCAGTGGAGAACAGGGCCGATTGGTTGTCCTCCCCCGAGTCGGGCAGGTTCATCTACCTGCCCAATGAACTGGGCAAGGAACCCAAGGTGGCGGAAGACGCGATGACAAATGCGTTCTACACCCAAGTCCTGGTGAACGCTTACCAGTCCCTGTGCAGGGAGATAGGGCAGGACCCTGTGGTGGTCTTACAAGGGGGGTTAATGAAAAGGAAAGCCTTGTCCTTGTCCAGCTTCGATGGGGCACAGCCGCACTACCCTGGCGAGCAGTCTTCCGGGTTGGCTAACTCCACCCTGGAAAGCTTTGACGACAGCCCTTACATAGCCCAGTTCCTTTCCGCTTTGGAAAGGCTGCCGAGGGACATGGTGGAGAGCGGCCCGATCCACGCCACCGTGATGTCCAAGGCAGAGTGGTTGCTGACCGGTGAAAGGGTTCATTTAGGCAACCACCAGATCAGCAGGGGGCTGATTGACTTGGTGGCGTCCTGGATAGCCGATCCTGGGCATCCTTTGCATGGGGACACCCTATTGCTCAAAGGGATGACAGGGCTGTTACGGCAGTTGTACAATGAGGGTGTAGTATTACAAGATGCCAAGGACCTTTTCATTAGCAGGTTACGCAATGCGCAGCTACATAAGTACGTCCGGCATGTGTCCGAGGCTTATGACCAAGTGGCAAGGGTTTTGTAATGACAAAACTTATGGAAAATGATGGGAAGTTCTCCGAAGGCAAGGTGACAGAGGCCTTGAAACGCATGGAAGAGAAGTACAAGGCCACTTATGTCCGGCTGTATGATTCAACCTCTGCGGGGGGCAGCCACATCCACGGGCAGCCTGGGGATTTTATCCTTGCTGTCAAGGGCACGCCTGTGCTGCTGGAGGTGAAGAGTTCCATCAAGAGGTCCTGTCTTTCTTCCTGCACCCTCCGCCACGCCTTCTCAAAAGGACAAATTTTGGGGGCGCGCCTGTGGGCGAGGGCGGGTGCCTCTGCCTTGTGTGTTTTCCATCATGTCCACTACGACTTTATGGAAATCTGGTCGATGCAGCCAGTGATCGAGGCCTACCTTGCGCCTCCCCGGTCGAGGGAATTGCAAGGTTCACCCCTGTTGGTGTGCAACCACAATAAAGAAAGGTTGGCTGACGGGTTTATAGAAGCTGTAAATATTTGGAGAAAAGAATATGCAAACAACCAATGAGTTAAAAGTGACCTACATAGACCATATGGGTACGGACATGACCGTAGTGAATGCAGCCAGGGCATCTTTCAACAATGGGAAGGAAGGCAAGGTTGACCTAGTTGACTTGAGGCTGCTAAGGTTTTTGGCGCGAGGGCTGTCCCATGAGGATTGGTATACCCTAGTGGACTTGCTGGCAGACACCAGTGACCGAAAGTTTATAGAGAAAGTGTTATGGGACTGGAAGACAAAAGCCACCCACTTCGCCCCATTCTGCCACCCCCAAATTAGCCTGCGTATTGAGGCAGACCTTGGCACTGCAAGGCAAATGTGGCGCTCCCATGTAGGGGTAAGCGGAGGGGATAGTGGGTATCCGGGATGGTCGGAGGAAAGTCGCAGATATGTTGACGAATCACCCACTTTTTACAAGCCTGACCAATGGCGGCTGCGTGCAGCTAATGTCAAGCAGGGCAGCGGTGGTGGTGTGTTGGGTGGGGAGGTGACGGACTACCCTGTACTGGCTGAAATGTCCTCCAGGGTCTATTGCCAAATGATAGACGCAGGCATTGCCCCTGAACAAGCCAGGTACGCTTTGTTATGTTGCACTACAACTTCTTGGACATGGACAGGCAGCCTGATGTTCTTTGCCAGGGTTTGCTGGCTAAGGCAAGAATCCCATGCCCAAGCCGAAGCTAGGCAGGTGGCCGACCAAGTAGACAAGATTGCAGCGGGCTTGTTTCCCTATGCCTGGGCAGCACTGCACAACAGGGACGTAGCATGATGACCTTTCTACAGGTGCTGTTCCTCATCCTCCTTGTGTGCAAGGTCATTCAGTTATCCCAGATGTCCTGGTGGTGGGTGTACTCCCCTGCCATTATTTATGTAACACTCAACATCCTTAACAATTTCCGAAAGAAAACCCCGGAATAGTGAGGCTAAAACTAACTAACCACAGGAAAATTATATGATTATGAAACTCGTGGGGGACTTGCATATCGGCAAGAGATTTCCCTATACCACACAAAAAACTGCTGAGAAGTTCAACAACCACAGGCGCTCCCTGCTGCACACCTGCATGGCGGGTGCGCGGGGTTTCCAGCTTGGTGACCTGTTCGACTCATACTCAGTGCAGGACACCGTGTTGATGGAAGGCTATCAGACTGCACGCAAGTTCGACAGGTTGCTTGCTGGCAACCATGACCTTGCCAAGAACACAGACAAGCCTTCCGCGTTGGTGTTGCTGTCACAAGAGCTTAAGGTGCCCATAGTTTATGAGGATTACTTGACGGTGACGGAAGGCATGACCAAATTTTACTTGGTGCCCCACAAGCTGTTGCAGGAAGGGTTTGAGGCTACGCTTAAGGCAGCCTTGGCAGACCTGCAGGCTACCGGCAAGTCAAGGTTCAACGTGTTGTTGCTACACTGCAATTACGGGGAACACCGGGGGCCACAAAGTGACAACTACTTGACCCCTAAGACGGCCAAGGAACTGCTTGACGGAGGTTTCACCCTGATCGTCTCAGGCCACGAGCACAACTACCGCAACCCGATGCCGGGGGTACACATGCTAGGGTCTTTATTGCCCCTGGATTTCGGTCAGATGGAGGCCAAATACATTGCGGACTATGACACCCAGACAGGGGAGTTGTCCTTGGTGCCCACTTGGCATCCCCATAGTTACGCCAAAGTGCCTGCCCAAGAATTTATAGACGAGCACTCGGATTGGGGCACTTGGCAGTTTATTGAAGTGACCGGCATCGTTGACCTGGAAGGGGCGGTCAAGGTCAACAGGCAGATCAACCACTTGTTCAAGACCAGTGACAGCCTGGTAGCCTTTAAGAACAGTGTCGTCCTCCACCGCCATGAAAAAGAGACGGAGGAAAGCGAAAAGGGCAACTGGTTGAAGCTATTGCTAGAGTCTTGCGCCACCGAAGAGCAAAGGGAAGCCTTGGCTGCCCTTGCTGCAAAACATAAACCTGCTGAAATACAACAAGAAGGGTAAAACCATGAGACTGTCCCGCATCGAAATGACTGGGTTCAAAAAGCACACCAGCGCAACCTTTGACTTCCCCCCTGGCTCCAGCCTGATTGTAGGGCCTAACTACTCGGGCAAGTCGTCCATCATGCAGGCCGTATTGGTCGGCATCTTGGGCAGCTACGGTACTTCGGTGCCCCTAAAGCTCCTGGTCAGTGACAACAGCAAGGACTTTTCCTTACGCCTGACCTTTGAACGGGAAGGCGGCCAACCCAACCTGGTCGTGCAAAGGACTTCCAAGGACAGCTCCATAACCCGTGAAGGGGAGGGTTCCCCTTATGCTGTTGGCCACACGGCAGTGAACAAGGAAATGGTTTCATTGCTGCAACAAAGCCGCCAGACTTTCTTGAAGGTGTTCACCTCCGAACAAGGGACGCCCCAACAACTGCTACAAATGGAAGGCGCAGAGTTGCAGAAGTTTATTGAAAATGTCAGTGGCCTGTCTGCCTTGGAAGCTATCCAGAAAGGGGCCAGGGCAGTGGTGACCGAGGTTTCCACAACTTTGAATGTATTGGCCCCCTTCCTGCTAGGCCCGGGAGAGAAGGAAGAAGCCCAGCAACAGTTGATAGCCTTGTCGAATGGCATAGAGCAAAACAAGGCCATGCTGGCCAGGGAAGAGTCAAACTTGGCCACTGCCAAGGCTGCGTTTGCAGGGGCTGACACGGCAGTGGCAGATGCCCATGACCACAATGTCAAGGCAAACCAGTGGATTGCCGCCAAGGAGAACTACAGCAACCAGCTATCGTTGTTTCCCGAGCAAGAATTGGTTGACTTGGAGTTGCAAGAGACGGAACTCAACCTGCACCAAGGCTGGTTGTCCGATGCCCAGTCCAGGCTGTTTGCCGCCAAGGACATGAACAACAAGGTGCAGGCGTATACTGCTGCCCTGCAGCAAGTGGAGCAGGATATTGCTGCGCTAGGGGAAGTCGTGGAAGTGCAGGACATTACTGTGGAGGCCTACAGGTCAGCCAAAGAAGGTAGCTTTAAAGCTTGGCAAGAAACCTTAAACCGGTTACTGGAGGGTAAAACCCTAGAAGCCAGGGGTAGTATAGCTAAAGCCTCGAAGGGAAAAATTGAGCAAGTCTTGGCTGCACTACCTCCCCCTATGGTGTTCCTGGACAGTACTGAAAACACCTTGAAGTTAGAAAGCTTGAAAGCATCCTTAATGGAATTGCGCAGGCAGTACACAGAGACAGAGCACTTACTGTCTAGCTCCGTGTGCCCTACCTGTAAGCGCCCTTGGGAAGAAGGACAGTTCGATGTGGAGGAAACAAAAGCTAAGCTGGCTGACTTGTTGGCTAAGATCAACAGTACAGTGCTAGAAGTTTCCGGGCTAAAGGAAGCACTGGATGCCGCCCTTGCCCACAACAATGCAGCCACATTACTAGCTAGGGAAAGGGAAAGCCTACAAGGCCAACTGGACTTGGCCTTGAGTGATTGTGAGGAAGTGTCACGGGCTATGGATGAGTTTACTGCCAGTTGTGAGTGCTCCTTGGATGGGTTGGATACCCAAGTAAAAAACCTGGAAGCAACTTATAAGGAAGCCTCCGCCACTTTGGACAAGTGGATTGCCTTGCACGCAGAGGCGAAGGGCAAGGTTGAAAGGTTGGCCGGCTTAAAGCTACGCAAAGACTCCTTGGTGGACCCCTGTGGGGTCTTGGAGGACTTGCAACCCCTGGAGAAGGGCTGCTCGGACTTGGCTGCTGGACTTAAACAAATGGAATCTAAGCTCACCGAAGCCCGTACCCTGCGCGCCAAGGCTATGGACAATAATTCCCGTAGGCAAGTCATCCTAGATAAGCTGAAAGGCTACCCGGAAGCTGACCGGCTTGCCTTAATCGACCTTGCCCCCTTGCAAGAGCAGCGTGCAATGTGGATCACCAAGACCAGCAACTTGCAGGATAGCCTACGGCAATACACAGAGTCCATTTCCAAAGGACAGTTGGCCATGCAACCCTTGCAGATCAAATTAGAGCAGCACAAGGCAACGGAAGGCAAGATGGAGGAAGCCAACAAGAAGGCCAACATTTATAAGTTCATTGAGGACTTGGTGGCCAATAGCAGGGTCAAGTTCCTGGACCAGGCGTTTTCCACCATGTTCCAAGTGGCTTCTGAGTTTGCCAAGCTGTCCACCAATGGGGACATGCAGGAAGTGCTTATCCATGAAGGGCTTATCTGCTACAAGGAAGGGGGAAAGATTCGTCCCAAGGCCTGTGCCTCCGGTGCCCAGAAATCAATCATGGGCCTGGGCATGAAGCTTGGGGTGTGCAACTTGATTGTCAGTGACTTCGACACCTTGCTGCTTGATGAAGTGTCAGCCGATATGTCGGATGAAATTTCCTTGAACTGTATGCAAGCCTTGTCGGTGCTGGTGCCCAACAGCATTGTCATCACCCACCGGGCGATGGACACGGCGGGGCATGTGATCCAGCTCTAACTACTTGGTGACTGTAGCATAAACAAGGTCCTCAGAGTCATTCAGTATATCTGCTATAGGGTTGTCATAGGACTCAACCAGGAGGAAATTCTGGTTGAGGTCGTACAACCTATACAAGAAGGTAAACCCCCCTGAGGAAGTCAATACATAAGTTTTTAGCATGTACAGATTTGAATTTTCTGCCAGCACTCCAGGCACTCTCCTGTAGGTAAATTCTGCATAGCCCAGTTGGGTTATCATGGTTTGATCGGACCAATCCCTTTGGTAGTTATTAAAGTCTACCAAGTAATTCATACCAAAGATATATAGGTATGGATCCCCTGGAAGCCCATCAGGGTCCCCTGGGTATTTTCCGCTTACAAGCTTAAAGCTTGCATCTCCAGGTTGCACGGCGGAGGTTGTATTTGTGTAGTCCTGTCCAACACCCCCGGTAAAGGCCCTGGCCTGCACGGGTACATGGACTACCCCCCCTCCTTGGGAGGGATGAAAATCCACCCCAGTATAGGGGTAGCTTGCTGGGAAGGTTTCGGTTGTGGTGAACGTCCCCAAGGTTACATCCACCCCTGTACCCACCAGTTTGTATGTAGTTAGCTTAGAAACTGTCTTGTTTATATCCAAACTCCCGGACATAGTGGTATTGTTAGAGAAGTCTATAAAAAGATTATGGTAAAGGTAATTAACACTTACTGCTTCTGATGTAGTTATTTCCCTGCTGCTGTAAAGCACAGTACCAAGCCTGCCGTTTACCTCGTGTACTTTAAAGTCACAAACAGTGTCCTGGATGTCATAACTCCCAGACTCGCTCTTTGTAACTTCGGTAGACACATCGAATACAACCTCAGTGGAGGAGTCCCATCTCACACTACCCACCCAGGAACCCGTAAGGACCTTAGAGTAAACCGGTCTATGGGCCATGTTTAAACTGTTGTTAGATAAATCCACTGCACCTAGCATACATTTAAATGTTCTTTGGTAGGCTGTATTATGAGTATAGTCTACAAAAATCGTGTCAATTGTGCCGGTTCCGGAGGACACATGGTCTTCTCCGATAGCACTGTCAGCTCCAGTGCCTGTTGCGCTCTCCACAAAGGTGTATGTAAAGTAATAGTACAATTCATCACAAGACCCCAAGCCCAACTTTAGGTCAGGGTCAAAGGAGGCTAAAGAAAATGACAATACCCGGCTGCTGACAGCATCAAGTAACTCCAAATTATTGAAGGCTTCCGTAAAACTGGAAGCCGTAGAGGGGTCTACGTGGTCTGAGCTAAGAATAACCGTAGAACTTAAAGATATGGACCCATCTGGAAAGACGGTTATCCCCCATCGCTCTATTGTCATCTTACCCTGGTAGTTCGGCGGGGCCGAGTCCATAGAGTTGTAGTTAATGAAAAAGGCATCCGACTGCATAGTGAAACACCCACCGAGTAACTCCCTGACAGCCCTGTTCACAGGTAAGGCATCTAGTACGTCGAAAGACAATTCATGAGGTCCTTGCCTGTACAGCCTTACGGCTATAAAAGTAGTTAGGGTAAGCACTGAACTTACAGTGTCAGAAGCTATTATAAAGGCTACTGAATCCGACCCTCCCAGGTTAGGGAACCTCCCCCTAAGGTACTGCCTCTGCTGGGCGTTAGCCAAGCACATGGTATAAGCGTTAAAGGTAACGTTCTGCAACCGGTACCCTTTAACGCTTATACCCCCACCAAAGAACCACCCTACGCAGTCCTTTTGGTCTTCTGAGTACCAGTAGTTAGACTCGGCGGGGTAAGCGTCTTTTACCCTAGCCTCGGGAGTCTTATAGTACAAGTCTATCTCAGAAGACCCTACCACATAGGGTGTAGGCACTGTAGCTATAGACAAGGGCAACTCAAATTTTATCTTTTCTGCTTGGTTCTTGTGGGTCCAAGGCTGCCCCGGCTTAGTAATCATTAGCTAAAAGAAATATTTAGGGCTACAAATTCATCCAGCTTCTCTTGGACGACAGCATTCAAGGCGACGGCAGTGCCTTCTATCAAGGGTTCCCAGTCTGTGGTATGGTTTTCTAAACCTAAGTAATACTCCCCCCCATTCTCGAAAGGCGCAGCCATACGCACTAGCATATGGTCTTGTACCAAGCTGTCTGTCTCTGGGGAATACCAAACTACTGCATGGACTCGTTTCTGTTGGTAATAGTCCATAGTGGGGTCCAGGACCAAACTCCCTGATACCATTTTCATGGACTCCGGCAAGGGGGAAGGGACTGTAGCATACACAGGATAGGCCCCGGACAGGGGCCAGTTTAGGGGCATTTCAAAGGCCCCGTCGGCAGTTATTATTAAGTGGGAGTAAATTGTTATGGCCTCCACCTTGTTAATTTCACCAGTAAAGGCCGAAGCAAAAACCTCTTTTTTCTCCGCCAAGAACCTACCACCAAGGATGAGGCCCACATCCGCCCTGTCCTCCAAGGTGAACTGTTTCCTCCTAGGCTTGATTAGCCTATTGAGGTCATCGACTAAGGGGTTGGCCATAAAGCTTAGGTCTCGATCAATAAGTTAGTAGGGAAGCTAAGTTCAGTGGAAACCCCTGCAGTCAAGGTGGAATCCTGCACCCTTATCCAAAAAGTCACGGCATTACCCACACCACTTGTAATGGCAGTGCCCAAGTTTAGGGCTGCCCCCCCGGTAGCTGCCGCCAACCCCCCTTGGGTCAATGCCAGCTTAATTTCACTGGCTGGATGCCCTGTGCCTGGAGCCGCGTCTGTCGGGGTTATAGTGATCTGGTCCACCCCTGGGTCGCTCTCCGCTTGCAATGTCTTACCCACGGCTGTAGACCCTAGCCATAATTGGGTGTCCACGGGGCCTGTACTACCGTCCACGTTCTGGAACACTGAAAGCACCCCGGAAAATCCGGTAGTAAGGCCTGAATCTGTGTATAAAGCAAAAGTAGCCATATTGGTTTACCTTAATTGGATAATAAAAAGAGTTCATCTTGGGGTATGGTTATAACCTGACTATCCAAGATGGTGTTGAGTGTAGCGTTTTCCGTGTTTTGTTCCAATAAATCCTCCAGTATCAGGGCAAACTGGTTAGGGCCTGCAGTCAACGTCCTATCCGCTGGGGTTATGTGCCCTTCCCAAGTGTCCTGCAAAGTCCCGGAGTGGTAATGACAAGGCAATGCCTTGTGGTAGTCCAGCCCTTGCGCCACATAAGGCCCTGCTGCCCTGACCCCAGTGCCGTCCCCGTGTATGTCCCGGACATTGATGGACAGTGTGGATGTTATCCTGTAGACCTGGGGGGCAGAGTCAGGGATGCCGACCGCCTTTACTGAGCTGACAGCCAAGGTCACGGTGCTGATCGCGGAACCGTTCTCTATGTCAAACTCATGGGTAAGCTGGTTGACCAGCCCGGATGCCAGCAAGGAGGCAGTGTTCACCCTTACCATGTCACCCCTGTCCAAATAAGGCTGGAGGAAGGTTTTGAACGCCACCCTGTTCTGCCTGTGGGACTCAAGCAAAGTTGTCTTGGCTTGCGCCTTCAAGGTGTTCAACAAAAGTAGCCTTTCAGCACTCCCCCCTACCGTGGCAAATTGATCCATGTCATAAAAATGTTCCCCGGCTGTCTTGGCGTTGGCACTTGCATTGAAACTAAAGTCATAAGTGCCTGACAGGTCCGTAGGCCGGTGATTCAATGTGTTAAGGGAAATGCCTAAAGAGTTGACCTTCTTGTACCTGGTGAAGCTGTATGGCCTCTTAGGGTAAAATACCCACCCATCCCCTTGGAAAAGTAAAGGGTCGGTGAGATTTGTCTCAGAGGACTCAAAGCCTTCGGACAACCCTACCCCGGCAGTACTAGCCCACCGGGTCACAGTTTCAGTGGCATGGAAGGTTTCATTGACGTAATCTGGATACTCCACCTGTAACTGGCCTGTTACTTCTTCGGACAACACCCCTAGCTGGGCTATGCTGTTAGGGCTATACATAGTGACCTTGATGCTATTCTCCACACTTTGGGTATACCTCCTTGAAATGACCCCATTAAATTCCAGTGCCAATAGTTCAGAGCCATCATTCAAGAAAACCACGGTGTTGTTGTTTATTAGCAGCGTCCTGGAAGAAGGAATACAGTTAAAGTAAGGGTTGTCCACATACACCATGTTTGAGTTTGACACTGAATCGCAGATCATCTGGATGTCCGACAACAGCCAAACCAAGTCATGGCCTGAGTACCAGTTAGTGTCTTTCCAAGTCAAACTAAATACAGCCTCCCTGTAAACATCGTACCTGTAAGCCATTGTCACATCTACGCTATTGACCAAATCACGGGAGTTAGCCAAGGCTACCGATAGGGTGGAGTCAGCAATTGTATTGCTTTGGAACTCCCACTGCAGCGGCTTGCTTAGCCACTGTTGCGAGTACATCGCCCCATTGGGTTTTAGGCATACTAAGTAAGGATAGGTCTCCAGCCGCTGTTGCAGGTATTCCCAACTATCCACTTGGTCGTCGTATATATGTTTAGACCAGGAAGACAAGGGGGTCAGGGATTCTACTTGGGAGTGGCTGAGGTTCCTGATCGTGTTTTGCAGGTCGTCTGTGCAGGTAAACTCAACCAACCGGCTTGAGGTGTCATACACAGGGGTGTCCACAAGGCCTTGGAAGAGTTGTACTAAAGTAGTCGTGACGCCTGCACTGTCTAGTTCTATATAGGTGATGGTAACTGGCTTGTTAACCCATTGGTAGGGGTCTATCAACCCGTCTTGTGGCCTTATGTTGAACGTGGCGACGACCGCAGAGTTCCTTTCCCTGTCTATGCTGACCCTCCCTGAAACCCTGGCGCTCAGGTCAACGCTACCGACAACAACCCTGAGTTTCCACCTCACGGCCTGCCCTTCTGGCAAAGCGACCACTTCACCCACCCCTTGTTGGCTGGTCCCACCAGTCGGGACTATCCCGACAAAAACCTCGACCTCCCCGGACAGGGTAAAGGCCTCATAAGCCCTGAACTGTACAATCCCGCTCAGCCTGTAAGTGACTTGGGGCTGCCCGACAGTCAACTCTATTGAAGGGGACAGGGTGAAAGGCTCGAACACCGTCAGTACAATAGCAGGCGACAACGTGTAGAACGAGGCTACTTGTAGGGTTACCTGGGAATCTATTATATAGGAGTCCCCCACATACATAGTTACCTGTGCGGGCAGCAGAAAAGACGGCGCCACCAAGTAGTAAATCCACGGGGCTATGGTATACAAGTCCTTGACCGTAAGTTCTACTGTACTATCCAGGGTGTAAACACCATCTGCAACAGCCAACCTCACTTGGGAATTTAGGGTGTAGGCTTCAAATACAGCGAGCGATATTCCAGACGATAAGGTGTATTTCTCCCCCACATAAAGCAAAATGCCAGAATTTAGGGTGTATTGGTTGACTACGTTAAGGGACACTGACGCAGGTAAGCTATAGGCCTCCCCCACCTTAAGCTGTATTTGAGATCCAATCGTGTAGTCCTCGAAGACAGTCAAACTCACCGTGGGGGACAAGGTATACTTCTCCCCCACGGTGAGTTCCAGGCTGGCGCTTATAGTGTAGTCTTCAAAAACATGCAGGCTGACTTGGGCGTCAATAGTGTACGTCTCTGTAGCCTGGGATACAGTTAGAGTGGTGCTTGGAGTGTACGTCTGCCCTGTGGGTACGGTAAGCGTTGTGCTAGGGGTATAATCAGCCACCTAAATCTGCTCCCCTGTCAGCGACCAGGCTATAGGGGGGTTGCTATCCGGGTCCATGCTTTCCATAGGGGGGTCCATGAAGCATACAAGCTCCGGGAAATACACCTGCTTGTAAGCCGAAGCTGCCCCGGAAGATGTCAAGGGTAGCCAATAGCCCTCCACCATTTTAAGCACGTACGGTTCATAACCAGTATCACTACGGGCATTTGTCGGGGTCGTGAAAGTATTGGTGGCCTTTACAAGGCTACGGGGCACAGCGCAGCTTATCGTGATCTGCTTGCTGTAATCCAGGA
>Ga0180071_1000002_pt1 | contig 28134 bp, 53 predicted proteins | sample EasRiv93A_16_10D_FD_123015 | JGI IMG/M metagenome (GOLD analysis project Ga0180071, IMG submission 123015) | Soil microbial communities from meander-bound floodplain in the East River, Colorado, USA - East River metaG ERMLT293A_16_10D | ecosystem: Environmental > Terrestrial > Soil > Floodplain ...
CCAATCAAACAAGGTTCCGGCCAAGCCGTATTTGCTACTCATGTCGCGCAGGCCCTCGTTTTCGCCAGAGTTCATATCATTGAGTTCCTCGGCGACATCCAAAAGCTCGCCGTAGTTCAGTTTGGTGATAGCCTCCGCTAAAGCCTTATTTCCATATGTCATTATGCTCTCCATAAGCAGCCCAATGCTGCGTTTGCTGTTTCGGATAGCGGACGGAAAAGATCAGGAAATCTGCTTTGAAACGAAATAGACCAACAAACCCAATACTATAGTTGACCGTCATCTTTTCGTATCGCGAATTCCTAGGCTGTCCGGACTATCTTTTTATCTAAGCAAATACAGTCACTTACAAATCCGTCCGCGATCCGTCCGCTATTCCGTATCTCGTTTGTTTCTCCGCGCTACCCGCAGGGCCATGACCTCGGCGGTCGCCTTGGCGTCGTCCCGCGAATAATTCTGTGTTTGCGAGACGTTACTGTGGGTCGCAGCCTTCCTGACCATCTCCATGTCGGCGCCGGCAGCCGCCGCCTCAGTGATCGCGCCGCTCCTGGTGTCCATGTTCTTGACGGTCTTCGGAACGCCGGCCGCGGTCGCCACCTTACGCCACTTCCTGCGGAACTCGGTGTTGTAGTAAGGCCAGGCGTTGACCTCGCATAGGATTACAGGACCAGAGGCGGGCATGGCGGAGCGATCGGTGGATTTGAACATGATCTGGAACTCTTCCATCACCATCGGTGCCAGCTTCAGATCGATCTCGATCTTTTTGTTCCGCTTGCTGGTGACATGACGCAGGATCAGGTTCTCGTCGATGCGCTCCCAGCGCAGGCCGGTGATCCACTTCTTGGTCGTCTTCTTGCCCTTGAACTTCTTCGTCTGAATGATGTCCGATACGCCCGGCTCCTTCACTGGAACCCACTCGCCGATGACGTCGCGCTGGCGCAGGGTGCATTCGAACTGGATAGCTTGGGCGAGGGCCATGTACGGCCACCCGCGCTCGCGGGCCTTCTGCCGGACGGCTACAGCCTGATCGGCCGACAGGGCAACCTCCCGCGGCTTGGTTCCCTTGTAGCTTTGGCTGGATAGCGTGCCGGCAAGGCGGGCACATTCCTTGTCGTCTAGAAGACCGGCACCGAACCGGAACATGGTCCGCAAGGTGGCAATGAATGCTCCTCCCGCGGAGACCTTCTGCCCTTTGTCGCTCCATTCTTTGTACCAGGACAGGATCATTCGCCCGGTGATCTCGGACAGCATCACGTCGCCGAACCGCTTGTCTATCCGCTTCAATAGCGCGGCCTTACCCTGCCGAGCCTCGTAGCGTTTGGCATGGAAGGGGGAGTCCTCATCCTTCTGATATTTCTCGATCAAGTTGTGAATGGTGACGAGGGGCAGAAGCATCCCTCCGCCATCGCGCTCGCGGCCCCAAACGAGCATGGCTGATTGCAGGTGATTGCACTGCGAGGCAATTTCCATCTGATCGACATCATCGGGCTCGGTGCCCTCCCAAAGCTTTTGAGCGCTGGGCGCATAACCGCGCTTTACCAGGTCACTACGAGCCTGCCAGTATGCTACCCACGTCTTGGCTCGGGTGCGCTCGCGCCACACCAGCCCCGGCGCATTGTCAATATGACGCTTGGACCGTTCAGTCATTGTTCGCCCTCCGTGCTTCTTCCGGGCCAATCGTGATCCCGTTGCGCTTATCCAACCACGCTTTCACTGCCGGCCAATAGCGTCGATCCCCGAAAAGCGGTTGTTTCCGTGGAAAACCGTACTTGCTCTCCAGGCCGGGCAGGATCTTGCGCATATGCTTTTCCGGCACGCCGAGACGACGGATCAGTTCGGCGTCGCTGAGATACAGCTTACCCTGTTCGCGCTCGATCGTCTCGGGTGCCGGGGTGGTCATGGCTAGTCCACTTCCCTCGTAGTCAGAACGACGAAATCGCCGACTATCGAAAGTCCGATGATAGCCCGCCCTCCATTGCTGGTGCCGTAGCCAGAATTCCAGAGGGGCGTGTCAGCACCCATCAAAAAATCCCCTCCCTTATATCCCTCAAAGGTTGTATCGAGGGCGCTCTGGCACTCCTTACGAAACTGCTCGACCGTAACACCTTCGCCGGATTCGAACGCAAGGTCTGAATAGTAGCCGCGGTAGCTATGCGGGTGAGTGGGCCCGGCAGTCGAGTAATCGTATCGGACGACCGTGGCCGGCGGCAGGTCTTCCATGGCCTTGATGGCGCCGCCCAGGGTCAGATGATAATTCTTGCGGGACATGCGTCCTGCCTCTCCCATCATGTCAACAATTCTCTGAAGATCCATTTCTCTCTCCTTTTCTAGTCCGGTCTTTCGTCATATCCGAAACAGCCGTTATTTGACGGACGCCGCTTGCAGCGTGATCACCAGAGGCTCGACGCGCAGTCGGATTGGCTGGTCGCTGTAGAGGTAGCCACCATCCCACTGGCGATAAACGCCATCGGTGTTCCAGTAGAAGATGTAGGGCGATGAACTTCCCCATGTGCCTTCGTCAGAGGCCGCCGCGCGCGTGACTGTATTCTGTCCTCCGCCCCAGCTTGATCCGGCTCGGTCTGGCGGGGTGAGGCGCTTGCCGCCGCTTGTTACCTTGCCCTTGACGCCCTCGTACAAGATCGGCTGGCCGGCTTGGTTGAGCAGGAGGATAAAGCCGTACTTGCCGGGATCGGCTGTCAACTCCAGACGACGCTTGATGTTGTCGATCTCGGCGTTCTCATCAAATTTGATCGACTGCGCAGCCGCTGCCGCCTTTTCAGCCTGTTGGTTCTTGTTTGATTGCGGAAGGTCTTCGCATCCAGAAAGACACGACCCGGCGAGTACAATGCTGGCAATCTTGAGTATTGTTGAAAGGTCGCTCATTCGCAGTCTCCAGTGTTGAGTTGATCGGGAAGGCTCTTTTCGCGGAAGATCCCGCGGTTCATCTTGGCGGCATTGGCATTGTACCGGCGCGAGAGGTCACGGCACGATTGCTGGATTGCCGCCATTTCGATTCGCAGGCGCGACTTCTCCTGGGGGTCCGTCTCCGCACCGTTTAGCGCCTTGAACTGCTTGATCTGGGAGACGCGGGCCAAATAGTTGCCGTTGGCATCATGGAACCACTCGTAGTTTGTGATGACATTATCGGCATCCAACGTCTTGCTGACGATGCGCGCGGGCTGGGACATGATGTTGAAAACCCAGCCGACGCCACCAAGCAGGAAGATGGCGGTAAATAGGGCTATCACCACGCGAGGTAGTGACCAAAAATATTCGCGCTGCGCTTCTCGGAAGTCTCGTCGATATTCGCTCATATGTTTTCCTTTGAGGTTTCAGTGTTTCGGTCTCCAGAAGTGACCGGCTTGCGGAGCATCTTGCTCTGGGTCTGCCAAGTCAGCCTGCAGCTAAGTAAACAAAGATCCCATCGGAGCCCCTGATATCCGCGATGAGCATGGAAGAAATACCAAATCCAAGGCTCGTCAGGCTTCCGCGTTCCGAACGACAGTATCCACGACCACGTTATGGATTCTGGGTCATGGTAGGACGCCAGGTTCAACCAGTGCCGGTCATTCGTCCGGCTAAAGAACTTGAGACCCTTCATGCTTCAGACTTTCGGTTTTCGCCGGAAGAGATTGAGGACAGGATCGACCGACACACGGCAGCTATATATTCCCGATTGTAAGCATCTGGCGCATCTAGCATCATGACGACATCGGACATCCGTTCCCGAATTCTGTCGATCTCCATGACAGTTATTTGATGCAAGCCATTGTATCGCTCGGATTGGATCGGGGTCATCATGCTTCACTCTTTCGGTATGCCGGAGAGTTCGAGCGCTTCGGCTTCCTGAAAATGGTAATCCCCTTGCGCTCTAGCTTGGCGAGGAAAGCCAGCGGGGTGACCTGCGTCAGATCCTTGAACGAGTGGAAGATGTCGGCGAACTGATCGATCAGTTCCTCGCGCTTCGGGCTTAACTTGGTTCGCTTGCTCATGCTTCACCCCGTTCATCTGGCGGACTTCCCACAACTCTGGACCGAGATTGCAACCCCAAACGATAGATGCGCCCGGAAACCGATTGAAAAGACTTCCCGACATATTCGGCTGTCTTCCGGTAACTGTAGCCTCGGGCCAAAGCTTCGCGGATCTTCTGATCATCCTCGGGTCTGTAGTTATAGCCACCGCGGTTGTTGGACTGCTCTTTCATGGTTGCCCAGCGGCAATTGCCGGGCTCGTAATCCCCGTCATTGTCGATCCGGTCTATGGTCAGACCGTTGCGCGGGCCCATGTCAGCCAAGAAGTTTTCGAATACGTCCCATCGGGCGCAAACCTTGATGCCGCGGCCGCCGTACCTTGCGTAATCGCCGTGCGACGGGTTGTTGCAGCGCTCTCGGATGCGAGTCCATGTGCGGTGCTCCGGATTGTCCGATAGCCCGTGGCGCCGATTATGTCCTGACGCACATGATTTGCTGCAATACTTCCCGCGCGCCCAAGAATGGCACTGGAAATCAATCCCGCATTTCAGACAGGTCGCAGTTTTCATTTTGCTCTTTCAGGGTCCTGGGGTGTCCGAGCGGCTTCACGCACAACGTCGTTCGGCGTTGCAAATAGCTTGCCTTCGACTTCATCACAGGTCCATCCATGGCTATGGATATATGGACACCACCGATCTGTGCAGTCTGGGATACATTCTGCTGGGACATATCGAAGATTCTTCATTGTGACTTTCCTAGTTGCGAAGTGTCCGAAAGCGCGGCCCGGCCAGCGCCCGTCAGTTCGTATGGATGGCCTTTAATCAGGCCGCGGCTCACGAGCGAGTGGAAAACCTCGCTGTTGAACCGAAGCCCAGTCCGAGCACTCAGCGTTCCGTTGAACAATGGCTCCCCAGCTTCATCGAGCGTGCGCAGAACCATGCGTTGCGTTCGGCTAAGCATCATTTCCCCTCGCGGTCAGGGCGCGTGTCCGGGCAACGGACCTTGATGAAGTCCTCGATGACTTGGACAACCTCGCCCTTGGTCCAATGCTCGTGCGCCGCTTCCGAGAACAGGTCAGAAAGCAGCCTCAATGCCTCGCCAACAGCCATAGAGCTTTCAGCCTTCGTCATCGGTCCTCCCTCCACCCAAAGATGATGGCAATGGCCTGCCAGATCGTCATCCTGGGCGGCTTTGGGCCAGGCTGATCCGCTCGGAATGGGTAGCTCATTTGCCCTCACGATCTGGATAGGTGACCGAAACAGCGACACCATTTGAGTCGATCAGAGAACCCTCCAGGTGGTGCTGGAGCCGGCGCAACTCTTCCAACTCGTCAGGGACTTGATGCGGCTCGTAGTCGCCATCGTGGTAAGCGTCGATGTGCATCGAGAGTGTGCCGATAGCGTACTGGATGGATTCGATCAGTTCATCCCGCGACGGGTCTTCGCTCTTTTGACCAGTCGATGTGTCCGAAAGTGCGGCGCGTCCTTCATGGATTGATAGCTTGTAGTCAGCCATCATTTGCTCGAACATCTTGTCGGAGGCAGCGTGCGCCTTAGCCTCTGGCGTCTTTTCCAATAGAGAAACAGCCGCCTTAAGGGAGATGGTCGTGCTTTTCAGAGCGGCTACTAGAATTGGCTCTCGCTCTCTTGGGGCATGACCAGCACAGTCCTCGAAGGCAACCTCACGAGTACGTCGGAGCATAAATTCTAGGGCGCCTTCGCCATCATCAGGCCAGCCTAAAGACTTGGCCGTTTGCAGCAGATATGCCCCAGTGCGCTGCTCTCTCTCGGTCACGGAAGATAAGCTCTGGGGCAAATCGCTCATGGCTGCACCCATTTGTAAGTATCTCCTCGCCTTATCCGATCGACAGCGGCGCGATGCACTCCAAGCTCCCTAGCCCATGCCACAGCTGACTTCTCACTGAGTGGCGTCGAGCGAATCCTGATTACTTCGTCGTTGCTGAATACCCTTTGCCGCGGGTTCGGGTTCCTCCACAGCCGGCCAGCCAGGATCGATCTAGTGTTGGTGATTGATATGCCGTATTGCTTGGCAATATCTATGACTGTTGCCCGCCCCTTCAGCGCGCGAATTTCGTCAACTTGCTCCGGTGTAAGCTTCGTTCTCTTGGTAAGTCCGGAATGCTGATAGCGCTCAACTTGGTTCTCAGCGTTTGTCTTCCATGAAAGATGCTGAGGGTTGACACATCCTTCGTGGCGTCTACCGCAGCTATGTGCGGCTTGATGCTTTGGGGTCGGTGGAGGACCGTTCCGGTATTCGCACATCAGCCTGCAAACATTGAGGGGCGGTTTCCCTACTTGAATGGTCGTTCCGCTTATCGACCCAAACGGCCATATCAAACACCAACGATCGTTCTGGTAGTCCAGATGATCCCGAACCCACGTTTTAAAGTCGCCGTCTCCCTGCAGCAACTCAATAATCTCGTGTTGAGAACTCTGGCTCATGTCGGGCTCCAGTGCGTTGGCGTGTAGTAGACGTACATCCCGACGCCTATAGGCGTCCCGGTGTACCAAAGGTTTCCCTTGCGCGTCAGCTTTGCAACGTTTCGCTCGCCACGCTCGTCGTGGATTTTGGTCCAGATTTCCTCGCCTTCCGGAGAGGTCCAGCGTCCACCCGAAACAGTCGGTTTCCAGTTGCGGCTATTCATTTCTCCCATGTCGCTCATGGCTTCACCTGGTTCCGAAGCTCGGTCATCTTCTCGTCAAGCGGACAGTCGCATCGCGGGAAGACGCACCACGGCTCGACCTGCATCCTTGGGCATTGGGCGGGCTTCTTCGCTAAACCCATGTGATCGCCCCAGCCGACAGGGGAACTTGCTTTCGCCAGCGCGGCTTCTAACTCCTGGATGCGCTTGGCGGCTTCCATGAACATTGCGCAACGCTCCGCCTTGCTGAACAAGGCGTGATCGTGAAGCCGCTCAATAATATCGGAGGAGTTAGGCTGTGTCTGGTCTGTCATGGCTCTGTACTTCATGTCCGTGTGTACCAACCGCAAAAGCGATAGCCGGCCCATCCCGCAAGAATAACCGCCACCAGCTTCACGATCGGGCTTTCAATGAACTGCCCGAAATTCACTAGATAGCTCGCGATCATTTTGCCCTCAGTGTCATTGCAATCAGAAACGGATTGAGGCCGTATTTCTTCCAGAATGCCATTTCATTGCCCATCGCGTGTTGCTCGCGATGGTGCGCGCCACACAACGGAACGCACCACACGTCACTTGGGCGTCCCCATCCGAAATCGTCCTTGCCCAACTCTGGCTTCTGGGTCCGAATGTGCGCTGCTTCCGTGCTGGTGTTGTCGCCGCAGATGCAACAATCCTGCGTGCGTATCCATGCGAGATGTTTGTCGTTTTTCTTGCGCGGTTCGCGCTGTCGAAGTTCGCTCATGCTCCAACCCTTTCCTTGGCATGCCATGCCTGAAACTGGCTATCGAGTTGGTGCCAGAGAACACGCTTGCGATGGTCAGTCGAAAACTCAGAGCGGGAGTTGACCTTGCAGATGTGCCGAACTGTTATTGCGGCACATTGCTCGTCTCGAACGTCTGGATAGGCCATCACTTCGCGTAGGAACGCCCAGAATTTCGGCTGCCCGCATCGCAAAGCCGCCTGTGCCGCTGGCTGCATATTCCGCCAGTCCATGCGCTTCGCCCCGTCAGAGCGAGTGCTTGGGGGACTCTCTGACGGGGCGTTGCTGGGCGCCTCCTTCGTGGTGGACTTGAGAGCGGCAATCCCGAACCAGCGTTCCTTGCCGTGTACGGGCATGCCGCCGAGTACGTCATAGGCTGCATCGGCATCAGCCAATGGGATTTCCATGACCACCTGGACAACGCCACGGGTCTTGATCAGCTTCCAGTCGGAATATGTGGCGCGGAAAGCGGTCATGGATCAGTCCTCAGAACGGAATTTCGTCGTCGGTCATTTCGGCACCGGCCGGATGTCCAGATGGCGGGCCGCTGCTGATCGGGTCTTCGCGGCGTGCAGGCTTATTGTCCCTAGCGGTCGGAACGCGGCAGCGCAGCCCATCGACGGGCTTGCCCTGGAATTCCGTCCTGATGGAAAAGAGGATAAGCGGCTGGTCGTACCAATCGTCGCTGTCATCACCATAGAAATCTCCGATGGTGTTGGCGTTGGTCTTGTTCAAAACCATGCCTTTCTCTTTGCCCTTGAAGTACAGGACCAGTTTCTTGTCGCTGCCGATTTCCTCGCGTTCGACGTTACCCATGGTGACGCGGACTTCCTGCCCTTTGAGGTCAGAGGATTTGAGGTATTTGCTGGGAAACTCTTCAGAGATTTTCATGTCGTGTGCTTTCATTTGGGTTCAGCAGATTTACTTCCAGCTCTGCCTCTACTGGTCGTTAGAACTCCATTTCAGCTTTGACGGCGTCCTGATGTGCATCCATGTTGAACGCAGTAAGAGCCTCAGCAATCAAAAGCCGCAGCGATTGTTCGGACGGCTCGGGCAGAAGCCCGCTACCGGCAATCGCCTCACAGTGTCCGATCAGCTTGGCGACCGCATAAGCCTGTCGGGCAAGGTTTCGGATGGGGACGGGCTCGTGTTGAGCGCGCCAGCAATCCAGTTGAATGTCTGCCATTCTGGACATCAGAAATTCCCCGGTCCGTGCATCGTTTCCTGGATCATCGAGTAGAGCTTCATTTCCGAATTAGGCGCCTGCTCGCCGTAGTCGCCGTCAACCACGTCGCAACGGTCCTTGAAGTATTCGGCGCACTCCTCCAGATCAGCTTCGAGGCGGCTGATGCGCTGGTAGGCGGCGCGAAGTTCCTCAGCCTTGGCGTCGATCTGTCGGCCAATTGCGGCGCAGTCGTCGTCGAACTTGCCGAGAATTGCGTTGTCGATGAATGAGGTTTCCATCACGTTGCTCTCCTGGTAAGTTCTTCAGCCTGTTCTTTGGTGAGCGGCGGCATCTCTGTGACGGCGTAGACCTCCCAGTCAGCTAGCTGTCCTATAGGGCTGCTGACATTTTCAACATCCTCGGTGCCGAGCTGGAATTTCCTGCGTGCACCTTCGATATCGAAGGCCTCAACCACCCAACGCTCGTCGCGAACGACCCTCATGTTGGCTTCGAACATGGGCATTAGACTATCTCCCCGTCGCCGTTCTCGATGCTGAAGTTGTTGTCGTCGGTTTCGTCGTCATTGAGCTTCCGCGTCTGACGATTGCAGGCGCCCATTGCCCGAAGCCGTTCCAGCGTCATTGCGCAGTAGTAGTCAGTGACGTGCAGCGCGTGCTGGGGCTCGGTCATGTCACCAGACCAGGAAGCTGTAGAAAGCGACGACCGGCGCCACCATCAGGGCGAACATCGTGGTGAGAATGAAGGTCTGGAGATTTTTCATACCATCACCCCTAGGCGGCTTTTGTCGCTAGAAACTTCACCGCCTCGGTCGCGAGGTAGGGGAGCTGCGCGATGATCTGCGCTTCGGTCCAACCAGCGGCCTGAAGTTCGGCAACACCGGCTTCGACGAGGGTCTTTGCGTTTTGGGCTGATTTGGTCATCTGCTTGCTCCCGTTTCGATGAGAACAATCTAGGACGATTTGTCCTTACGGTCAAGGACTATTTGTCCTTATCTCAAAAATAATTTTCAGGACGCAAAAAGGCCCCTTACCCGAATAGGGCAGGGGCCTGAGGAAACAGGGGTAAACGGGCTAGGCGGCTCGCTTGGAGCGCGGGCGCTTTGTCTTGGTCGCCGCTACCGGCTCGTCTGCTTCAGCGACGTGGAGGGGTTTAAGGGGCTTCTGGCCCCGGCCGGTCAGGAGCCAATCAGGCTCAATCCTGGTTATGATGCAAAATCGGCCTATTAGATGGTGCGGCAGGAGGCTTCGGCCTTCGTACTGCTTATACTTGTCTTGAGGCATCCCCAAGGACTCGGCGATCTGCCACTGCTTCATGCCAGTGGCGATACGCGCCGCCTTCACACGGTCGATAAAGTCTTGTTTGAACTGGGCTTCTATATCGGATTCGGCCATCTGGACATTATGTCCTAAAGACAATTTTTCGTCTAAGGACAGAATGGCCTTGCGTTTAAGGACCGTTTGTCCTATAACCTCGCCTATGGCCAAGAAAATCACATCGTTCAGCGAATTGATCGAACTTTGGGACACCCGAGAGGCACTGGCATCCGATCTCGGTGTCAAGGCTTTCGTGGTCTCTAAGTGGTGGCAGCGCGATAGCGTACCTGCCGACTGGTGGTCCGCGATCTTGGCGACTGATGTAGCAGTAAAAGCCGGGTTGAAAGCTGAGACCTTCGTGGCCTTAGCGGCGCGCAAAGCAACCGAGCTTGAAGAGGCTCGTACATGATCGAGCCGAATGACATTTGGCATCTTTGTGCGTCCCCGTTGACGTGCAAGACAACGAGATACAACTGCATAACCCTTCTGCGTTCAACACCAATCCGACACTTTTTCGACATGCACGTGTCACGTGTGTCTTTTGGACAGCAAATTCACTCAACCGTGAATAGAGCAACGTCAGTCAAGTTGTCTGACACATCAATTCCCGAAGCCGGCCCGTGTGGGTTCAGTTGGGAGGAAGGTTCATGACGCTCTACGAGGCTTTCATTTCGTGGCTGATTTTCAACGAGCTTTTCGCGATCTGGCGCTTTGAGATTTATCTCCTCAAGGCGAAGCAGAAGCTTGGCAGTAACCGCTCCAACGGACTGCCAAGTATCTAAGTCATCGTCGTTGTCGTGTGTACCTCCCATGTCGATCATCAAACATGGAAGGTTTTGCAAGTGGGAAAAAAGAGGCTGCCAATGAGTGACGCTGCGTTTTTAGACCAAGCTGCCGCGTGGTCGAAAGATCTCACGCGAATGAAGGCCCGCGGGCCGGGTGATATCGAAAACGCAATGCGCCAGATCGAACGACAGTACGGAGTCGATTACGGATTCCTGTGGTCCTTAAGATATCGCCGGGACCGGCTCAGGATAATCAGCATCTCGGTCTACGAGAGCATCAGGGCGGCTTATCGCGCAGAGTGTGCGGCACAAATGCGAAAGCTGGAACATGATCTTAAACGAACCGAGGAAATCGCCGGGGCTGATAGCAATTCTGTTCGCGCGGCTAAGGCTCTTCTTCAGCAGAACATTGGGGAGGCTGAGTAAATGACCAATCTCCCCAACCCCTTTTCAGATTCCGGCGCCCCCCCCTCCGGCGGGCCGGATGAAGCCGCCGCACCTCGCGCTCCCACGCTTCCCGGTGCGGCGGCAGATATTCAGCAGAAGCTCCTCGCTGCGATCGAGGACGACTACCGCTTTGTCCTGGACGAGGAGAAATTCCTATTCGACATCGGCTGCATTCCGGACGACTTCGGAAAATACATGGCGATGATGGAAGGCCTCACCGACAACGATGAGCCTCCACTATTCATTCAGGAGCAGATGCGCGCATGAGGAATAACGTGCCCTCGATCTGGAATGAAGACCGAATAGAAACACTCAAAAACCTATGGGCTGCTGGATTCAGCTTCTCTGGCATCGCGGCAAAGATAGGTGAAGGAATAACCCGCAACGCGGTGTGCGGTAAGATTTACCGGATGGCCTTGCCAAACCGATACAGCAACGAACCGAGAAGTTTTACCCGGCGTACACCGGAACAGATCGAGGCCACCAAGCGTGCAAAGGCCGCGCGCCGTAACGAGAAGCGGCGCAGTCAGCGAGTAACCGTGGTGAGGATCAGGCCAGTCAATTTAGAGGCGTTGCGTTGCGTTGAAGTCATTCCGCAGCACAAGAGCCTGTTGGAGCTTGATGCTGGGGGATGCCGTTTCCCGTATGGAGACGGGCCAAATTATACCTTCTGCAATCACGCTCAACTTGAAGGCTTTTCGTACTGCGGACCTCACGCAGCGCTTAGCCGCCGGAGAATGTCATGACCATCAATCTGCACGATATCATCGTTGACCGCAGCCCGCGCGACAAGGCCCTTCGCCTAGAAAAGCTACGAGCCGAACTCGTGAAGGAAGGCTATTCGATCGTTGCCACTGCCTGGCTCGACAAGCTCAACGCCGCAATCCTCAAGCGGGGGATCGAGGCATGAAACCTGCTCCGCTTCACCTCATGGTGGATCGCCTGAGAGGGTTACCCATTGAGGATCAGATTTCACGGCTGCGAGTGATGGTCTCGCTTGAGAAACCGCTCAGCGTGCGGCGCAGTGAGTTGGAGAGCTTGCTTGCTTCGAAGATGCTCCGGCTCTTGAGGGGAGATGTGGCGGCATGAGCGATAGCCTGCGCCAGTCTGTGCCGACAGCGGATCTGGAGCGCTATTATCACTGCGGCTGGGCATACATCATGCCTGACTTCGACAAGCCCAACCATTCATGGATCGAGTGGCTGAGCAACAAGATGCCAGTTTATCCGCTGCGTTCCAACAAACCACAAACCGAGAGAGAGCATGAGCGAAGCACAAGCCGGGCATAATTCGAAAGAGCAACTTCGATCGATCACCGAGCGGATCAACCGCCTGGAGGACGAGAAGAAGACCATATCGGGAGACATCAGCGATGTTTACGCGGAGGCCAAAAGCAACGGATACAATCCGCAAGCCCTACGTGTGATTGTCCGTAAACAGCGGGCCGACGCCAAGAAGGCCGAAGCTCTCGAAGCCGACGTTCAGGCCTACATGGTTTCTATGGGAATGGTCTAAGCTATGGACATTGGCTGGATGGTAGCAGAGCTAATCGAGGCTGGATGTGCGCCTGATGTGGCTGCTTCCGTTGTTGCTAGTGCGTTCGTTGCCGGTGTTAATTCCACCGGAATTCCGCGGAATCCGGTGGACAAAGCAGCGGAGAAAAGACGCGCTTATGACCGCGAACGAAAGCGGAAATCCACCGGAAATCCACCGGAATCCACCGGAAATCCAGAACCGCCCTCTATATCTTTAAATAGTAATAAGAAAGAAAAGAAAGATAGGGGCAGCCAATTGGCGGAAGCTTGGAGACCGGACGAAATCCGTTGGACAGCCGCTTGCCGGAAGCTCGGGAACGACGGCGCCGAACGAGAGCTGAGCAAATTCACATCGCACCATCGGGCGAAGGGCACAGTTTTCAAAAACTGGAACTTTGCTTGGGACAAATGGCTGCTGAACGCCGCTGACTGGGGGCCGAAACAGGCCGCTGGAGTGGGTGTCGTAAATCCAGAAGACGTTAATTGGCGAGCCGCTTTGCAAAGCTACACAAGCTTTGGGAACTGGCCAAAAGGCCACGGAAACGATCCGACTTCGCCAGCGTGCCGAGCCCCGCCTGAGCTGTTGCGTGAGTTTGGCCTCGAACTCCGGAGGATGGCATGACAATGCTGATCACAGTTGGCCTCACGATTAGCTTTGGAATCGCATGTATTTTTGTCGGCTACTGTTGGGGAGTTCAGGATGGATGGCAGCTTTGTTATAGGAGCAGAAAATGATCCGCGACCCATCAGACGGCAGCTTGAGAGAACCGAAGCCCGCCGAAAAGCCACTGGTATCGTCAACAACCTCTGGCCTTCCGTCCCCCGCAGCAAAGGACGCCGACAGGCACGAGCGCTCAAGGAAATGGCTGGCTGACTATCGGCTGACGAAGGCCCTGGAAGATATCCGTGACAATGCGGCCACCATGGCAAATGGCGGAGCATGGGCGGCCGGAATTGCCAATCTCTGTCTAGCATCGATCCCAGAATATCGCGGCAAACCTAAATCCGAGGAACAACCATGATCGGGGCGCAAGTGAAATCACGGAATATCCGCCGCCAAGGGATTCCCGCGAGCAAACGTGGCGTTCCAAACCCGGAATATCCGTCAATAGAAATCCACGGCTGCCCTACGGCAGAACGCCTGAGCAAATCAGCCGGCGATTTCACGCTCGGTGGCGAAGACCGCGGCATCAAAACATACATCATGCGAGACAGCCCACTCGACCGCGCCCACAAGAAGGGGATTATCTCCGGCGCCGAGCATTCTGCGCTGCAGAAATATAGACATCATTGGTTCCATGCCGGCCAGGCCCCCACGATCTCATCGCTCGACCTCGACCGGATATTCTCAGGAGGCGATAGCGGCCCCGCCGGGATGCCCAAGAGCGAGGGGCAGGTATTCCACCGTCAGCGCTGGCGGGAGGCTCAGGAGTGCCTCGGGCTTCGTTCTGCGCACATTGCAGAGTTGTTCGTATGTCGGGAAGAAAATCTTGAGGTCTGCGGGCAGTGGATCGGGTGGCGCAGCAAGCCACAGGCAATTGCGGGCGCGGCTGAACTGGTGAAGGATGCAGGATACAGATTAGCCAAGCTTTGGGGGATTGGGTGATGGATAGGGAAAGCCGTTTCATCCTGAATGATTTGACGGATGTCGTGGAGGAACTGACAAAAATTGTGCGAGAGCTAAATCCAGGAGCGAATTGGAAATTTATTGATTTCCTTTTGGCCCGCGTTGACCGTCAACTGGACGACGTGTTGGAGGCCTCAGTAATACAAACTGAGGACGGCTATTGACTTGTTAAACCAAATCACCACAAATCAGGCAGGATCATAATTGCGCCCGCCAGCTTTGATTAGTTGGCGGGTTTTTCAATGGGACTGAAAAACATTCATACGAAATCAAAACAATCAAATGCGTGGCGGTAAACGAGAGAACGCTGGACGAAAGTCAGGCGTGCCAAACACCAAGACGCAAGAGCTGGTGGCTGCAGTGGAGGCATCTGGCCTCACGCCATTGGCTTATATGCTTGAAATGTTGCGTAATCCTAATTTGCCACAGGCCGAGCGGTTTGAGGCGGCCAAGGCCGCGGCGCCATACGTTCATGCCAGGTTGGCTGCCATTGAGGCCAAGCATGATATTTCGGACGCCCTTGCTGATCTCTTGAAGGCTGTTGATGGCAGAACCCGAGGTATTCCGCAAAGCGATCGGTCAGTTTTCGGACTGGCGATGGCGACTAACCAATCTCTACTGGATCATTGACAAGGACGGCAAGAGACAGCGTTTTGAGATGAATTGGGCACAAGAAGCCCTGTTCGACCAAATGCACTACATGAACGTGATTCTGAAGGCCCGGCAGTTGGGATTCACGACGTTCATTCAGATCTTCATGCTCGATGCGACCGTGTTCAACTCGGACATCCGAGCCGGCACGATCGCCCATACGCTTGGCGACGCTCAGACCATCTTTCGGGATAAGGTCAAGTTCCCGTATGATCTATTGCCGGACGGAATCAAGAATCACGTTCCGATCCTGCACGACAACGCGACTGAGCTGATGCTTGGAAACAACTCCAGCATTCGAGTCGGAACGTCTCTGCGCTCAGGCACGCTGCAATATTTGCATGTATCGGAATACGGCAAGCTCTGCGCCAAGTTCCCTGAGAAGGCCAGGGAGGTCCGTACAGGTGCGCTTAACACGGTGCAGGCCGGGCAGGTTGTTTTTATTGAGAGCACGGCTGAAGGCCAGGAAGGCCATTTCTTTGAGGTATGCCAGACAGCGCAGACCAAGGAGAGGACTGGCGCCAAGCTAACGCCGCTTGATTTCAAGTTCCATTTCTATTCATGGCACCAGCATCCGGAATACTGGATCGATCCGGATGGCGTCGCGATCTCGGATGAGTTGACAAAATACTTCGTCAAGCTGGAAGAAACGGAAGGCATCAAGCTCAACGCTGGCCAGAAGGCATGGTACGCCAAGAAGGCTGAGAACCAGCTTTCTGACATGAAGCGGGAATTCCCCTCGACGGCCAAAGAGGCGTTCGAGGCTTCGATCGAGGGCGCATACTACGCTGATCAGATAGCGACCGCTGAATTGCAGGGTCGTGTCGGCAAGTTTCCTGCGATCAAGGGTGTTCCTGTTGAGACGGCTTGGGACATCGGAATCGGCGACTATACGTCAATCTGGCTGTATCAGCGGGTTGGCGCGCGGTTCCGGTTCATTGGCTATGTGCAGAACTCGGGAGAGGGGCTGCCCTATTACGTGGATGACCTGAAGGGCCGTAACCTGGTCTATGCCGATCACTACTGGCCGCATGACGGCGTGGTGGATGAATGGGGCTCGGGTCTATCGCGCATTGAACAGGCCGCAAAGCTCCAGCTTAAGCCTAGCATCGTCCCCCGCATGGGAGTGGATGACGGCATCAATGCCGGCCGCGCGGTGTTCGCCCATTGTGAATTTGACGAGGAAGCATGTTCGGAAGGTCTGAAAGCTCTACGCTCCTACCGCAAGGACTGGGACGAGGAACGTGGCGTCTGGAAGGACAAGCCACGGCACGACTGGGCATCGCATGGCGCGGACGCATTCAGGACGTTTGCGACGCAATACAAGATGATTCCCAAAGCTCCACCTGCACCAAAGAAGCAGGACGATCTGAAGTATGAGGTCAAGCCTGATGGACGAGTTGTCGCCAACATGAGCGTAATGGAACTGGTGCAGGCCAAAATGCGCAAGAAAGCACGAGATTGATGGATAGGCGACTGAGCGCGATATACGAGGAAATCTTCCTAGACGGTCCGTTCGATCTACCTGCTGGCCGATGGATCTTGATTGATGAGGACCGTGACGAGTGGGCGTTCTTTAGCCTGACGTCATTTCGTAGGCACGGCGAGCCTGCGAAAAAGGTGATAGATTGATGATCAAATTTTGGCTCGAATCCGTGGCGCTGAACGGGTATTCATTGTCATGGCCCCGATGCTGCTATTCGGGCCTCTCCTCTGGATGACTTGGCTTTTCCTCGGATGACAGAAACCTCCAATACCGCAACCTATGAAAGCAAGGCGGAAGCGGTACAGGACGAGCAGGATTACGTTAAGCTGTGGCTTGACCAGATCGAGCGTTCCGGGGCGGACGAGAAGGAATGGCGGGAAGATGCCGAGAAAGCCGAGGATATCTACCGATCGAAGGAAGGCTCTCGGAACCGAGAGTTCAACATCTATCATGCGAACATTGAAACCCTTGTACCCGCTCTCTACAACTCAACCCCTATTCCTGATGTTCGGCGCCGATTTGCCGATAAAGACCCCATCGGCAAAGTTGTATCGGACATCATCGAGCGGTCGGTAAGCTTCTCCGTTGATACTTACGACTTCGACGGCATGATGCATGCTACGATCAAGGATTCAGAGATCACTGATCGCGGCGTGGCTAGGGTGCGTTATGTGCCTACGTTCGGTCAGGACGAGGCCGGCAACGAAACCCTAGCCTATGCTGAGGTGCCGTGTGAGCATATCCCCTGGCGGGACTTCCGCCGCGGCCCAGGACGGTTCTGGGGAGAGGTGCCATGGGAAGCGTTTCGCCACTATCTTTCGAAGGACGAGATCACAAAGCTGATCGACGGCACCGACATCAACATCGAAGATATACCGCTGAACTATTCCTCCGATGGTTCAACGGACAAGAGGGACAAGAACCCGAAGTCGGACGTATTCAAGCGGGCGATGGTCTGGGAGATCTGGGACAAGGAGTCGAAGAAGGTCATATTCATCTGCCAAGACTACCATAAGAAGGTGCTCAAGGCTGAGGACGACCCGCTTCAACTGACCAACTTCTTCCCGACGCCAAAGCCATTGCAGGCCATTGAACAGACAGCCTCGCTGGTTCCGGTCACGCCGCTGCGGATTTATGAATCGCTGGTTGACGAGCTGAACGTCGTTACTCGGCGCATTACCAAGCTGGTCAAGACGCTACGAGTCAGGGGTCTATACGGCGGTAATAACCTGGACATCAAGGCGGTTGCCGAGGCTGATGACGGAGAGCTTGTCCCGGCCAGCGATGTACAGCAATTCCTGAACCAAGGTGGGCTTGAGAAGGCCATTCACTGGTATCCGCTCGATCCTACCACGACGGCCATCAAGACACTGTACGAGCAGCGTGAGGCCATCAAGCAAACGATCTATGAGGTAACTGGGATTGCGGACATTCTCCGCGGCGCTACCGATCCAAACGAAACCCTTGGCGCACAGAATCTCAAGGCGCAGTGGGGATCGCTGCGTATACAACGGCGGCAGTCCGAGGTTGCCCGGTTTGCGCGGGAACTGTTCGAACTGAAGGCCGAGATCATCGCGACCAAGTTCGATTGGCCGTTGTTGGCCAAGATGACCGGTATAGAGTTGCCGAGCGCTGAGCAGAAGCAGACCGTGCAGGCGCTGATGCAGCAGGTCCAGCAAGCCCAGCAGCAAGGGCAAGAGATCCCGCCTCAGATTATGGCACAGGCTGGAAAAGCGCAGGAGATCGTCAGCCAGCCCAGCCAGGAAGAGGTGATGCAGCTTCTGCAGGATGATATTTCGAGGAACTACCGGATTGACGTCGAGAGCGATTCGACCATCCGGAATGACTTGAGCCGCAACCAGCAGACGATGAACTTGTTCCTGCAGGGCACGGCGCAGTTTGGCCAGGCGATGGGGCCGATCATCATGGCTGACGCTTCGATGAAGCCGGTTGTGATGGAGATTTACGGGGCGTTTGCAAGGCAGTTCAAGCTTGGCCGGCAGGCTGAGGACGCGATCGATTCGGCAACCGAGCAGGCGCAGAAGACCAAGGACCAGCCGCCGCCGCCCGATCCGAAGGTCGAGGCTGAGAAGATGAAGGCCGATGTTGCCAAGCAAAAGGCGGATATGGACGCCCAGGCTCAGCAGCAGAAGATGCAGTTTGAGCAGCAAAAGGCCCAGATGGACTTGCAGGCCGCACAGCAGAAGCATCAGATGGAACTGCAGAAGATGCAGGCCGAATTACAGATGCAGCGCGAGGAACTGGACCTCATGCGCGAGAAGATGGGCATGGAGATGCAGGCCGCCCAGCAGAAGGCCATGATAGATTCCGAGAAGATGGAACGCGAGACTGCGATGCAGGAGCGTTCCGAATCGATGGCGATGGAGGCCTCGGAACACAAGCACGAACTTGGAATTGAAATGATGGACCACAAGGCCAAGATGGCCAAGCAGAAACCAAAGAACGGAGCGGCAAAATGAGTGATGAAACCAACCCAATCGTTGATCCGACGCCCGCGCCTGCAAGGATCTTCCTGGGGGAACCTGCGCCTGTTGAGAATCCCCTCGTAGGGAAAATCGGGAACCCCTCGGACGCTAATCCAGCAATGGCTAATCCAGCGCCGGCCAAGCCCATTGATGGCCCGATTGTGCACGGCGAGGCCGCCCAGCGCTTTGTCAACAAGAACGCTGCACATAGCGAGCGCGTGATGCAGGGCAAGGTCGTCACGCCGCCGGTTCGCAAGGAGCGGTACGAGCATCCGGAGCGCAAGGCTTAAAGCATGATAACCGAATGGAGCCCAAACATGAGTTTTCAAGGTGTTTGTGTAGGAGGGCCATACGATGGGAAGAGTTTTATTTCCGAGGGGCCCCTTCTGAGGGTGGCGATATGGCCTATGCCTGAATTTTCGGTAAATGTGAACCCACACAAGGATTCGTATGAAGATGCCTTTAAATTTGTTGAGTATCGATGGAACGGGGAAGAATTTAGGTTTCGCGAATGACCCGCTACGTCTGGCGTGATGGCAAGTTTCGCGATCCGGAAACCAACGAGCCGATGCCCGTTGACAAAAACTGCTCCAGCGTGGTCATGCCTATGATTGCCTCTGATATCGAACCGTATCAGTCCCCGATCGATGGCCGTGTCATCAGTAGTCGATCGGCACGACGGGATGACCTGGCACGTAACGGCTGCGTTCCATATGAGCCGATGGGCAATGCGCCCCGCGGCCTGACCAACCCGAAGTTCGCTGCAAAGCACAATGCGATGCATTTGTTGACGCCAGAAGCGCGCGACAAGCACAAGATCCGTATCCGGAAATAAGGACCACACATGGAAACCGCTACTGACGTGGTCACGCCGACCCCGAGCGAAAGCCCTGTTGCCATTGAGCCCGTAGTTACCGAAACCCCGGAAGTCGCTGCACCGTCGATCGACGACGATCTGCGCAGCATATGGGACAAGCGCAATCCGCCCCGTGAAAACGGGCGTTTTGCCGCAAAAGATCCGACCGAGACCGCAGCCGAAGGCGCGAACGAGGTCAAAGAGGTTGCAGACCAAACCGCAGAGAAACCGCTAGAACAGGCCAAGCCTGCCATCGATGCGCCCGTCTCTTGGTCTGCCGAGCAGAAGGCCAAGTGGGCCACCCTGCCACCCGACACGCGCGAGTACATCGCGCAACGGGACAGGGAAAGCCACGAAGCAATCTCTCGGGCGGGGCAGCAGATCAAGGCTTTCGAGCCCATCGGCAAAGTCATCGAACAGTTCTCGCACGTCTTCCAGAAGAACGGGTTGCAACCTCATGACGGCATTGCCCGCATGATGGCCGTTAACGAAATGCTGGAAGCCAATCCGAGAGCTGCCATCGCTGAAATCGCCAGGGTGTACGGGGTCAATCTGCAGGGAGAGACTGCACAGGATGCCAGCCCAGAGAACGCCCGCGTGGCGGAACTGGAGGCCGAGCTTGGCAAGATCAAAACCCACCTCACAGCGCAGCAACGTCAACAGCTCCAGGCTGAAAACGATGCGCTGGCTCGCGAGATCGATGATTTCGCAAAGGACAAACCGCACTTCGAAAGCGTCCGAAAGGTAATGGCCGGCCTGATGTCGTCAGGTGCTGCCGAAACCATGAAGGACGCTTACGACAAGGCCATCTATGCCGATCCCACCATTCGCCAGAGCCTCCAGGTGGAGGCTCAGAAGGCGGCTGAAGACAAGCGCAAGGCAGACGAAGCCGAGCGCGTGGCGAAGGCCAAGAAGGCAGCGGGCGTCAACGTCAAGTCATCCCCTGGCCAATCCAGTCAGGTCAAGACGATGGACGATGACCTTTGGGCAATCGCACGCAAACACTATGGCACATAAGGACTAAACCATGCCTTCACCCAATGCGACGTTCACCGAAATGGTGAGCACGACGCTGCGGAACCATGCGCGAAAGTTGGTGGATAACGTCACCGACCACAACGCACTGCTCCGCAAGCTCAAGGACAACGGCAACATCTCCACCAAGTCGGGTGGTTATGAAATCGTGTTCCCCCTCGAATACGCGGAAAACGGCACCTATCAGCGCTATTCCGGCTATGATGCGCTGGACGTGGCGGCTTCCGACGTCTTCACGGCGGCGAAATACGACTGGGCCCAGGTGGCCATCCACGTCACCGCCTCCGGTCGTGAGATCCGCATGAACAACGGTCCGGAACAGATGATTGATCTGGTCAAGGCCCGTGTTAAAAACGCGATGAACACCGCGGCCAACAACTTCTCGGTTGACCTCTACGGCTCCGGCGCCCTGACCAACCAGATCGGCGGCCTTGGGCTCATCGTGACCTCGGACGGTTCCGGTACGGTTGGCGGCATCAACTCCGCTACCTATCCGTTCTGGGCCAACCAGTTCTACGAGAACCCGGTCACCGGCTTTGCCACCACCTCGGTCGGCGCATCGTTCAACACGATGTGGCTCCGCACGGTTCGTGGCAACGACAAGCCCGACCTGATCGTCACGTCCAACGACCTGTATGCGATCTACGAGGCCTCGCTTCAGGCCAACCAGCGCTACATGAAGTCGGACAAGGCATCGCTCGGCTTCTCGGAACTTCAATACAAGTCGGCCGACGTCATCTTTGACAGCAACACCAATTTCGGCACGACCGCTGAGATCGGGTACTTCCTCAACACCAAATACCTCTATGTCGTCCAGCATTCCGAGGCCCAGTGGACCCAGGATGACGACAAGGTTCCGGTGAACCAGGACGCCGTTGTGATTCCGATTTACTGGATGGGTAACATGGTCTGCACGAACCGTTCGTTGCAGGGCAAACTCATCGACGTGTCGTAAGGAGGCGCGCACATGGCATATATCATCACTTCCGGCATTGCCGGCATGCAGCCGATCGCTACTACCAGCACTGTCCAGAACCACCCCATCGGCACCATCGTTCGCGCCACTGACCCGACCTATGGCGAAGGCGAGTTCATCTACCTGAAGGGCGTCACCGGAACCTTACCAGGACTGGTGGTGGGATATGGTGACAGCACGGGGTTGACTGCGCTCACCTCGACTTCTGGCGTTGTCAATCGTGGACAGCCGCTGGCTGTTGCGATGTCAGCGAACGTCGGCAGTCAATGGGGTTGGTACCAGGTTAGCGGCGCTGCCGTTATCCTGAAAACGGCCGTCAAGGTTGACCCGGCGCTGGCTACTGTCGGTATGAACGTCCATTTGTCGGCAACGGCTGGCCGTGTCATGCAGACTTCGGCAGCATCCCGTCAGGTAGTCGGCGCTCGTTTCGCCGCTGTTACTACGGTCACGTCAACCACTTCTACCGCGATTGTGACGATCAATCGCCCCGTGCAGCAGGGCAAATTTACCTGATGCTCCACATCTGCTGCATACGGGCGGGGGAGGCGTTCTCCCCCGCCTACGTCAATAACCTTTACGATATGGTCAGGCGCAACCTGGCTGATGGGTTCGAGGGTGAGTTCGTTTGTTTCACTGACCAGGACGATGTGCTTGATCAAGGCATCGTGGTCCGGCCTTTGCCGGCGGACCTGCCTGGCTGGTGGTCGAAACTCGGTCTATTCCGTGGAGATTTGTTCCCGGTAGGCGATCGGGTGATTTTCTTCGATCTAGATACGTTGATCACTGGACGCTTGGATGAACTGGCGGCCTATGACGGGCCGTTCGCTATCCTTCGGGACTTCTACCGGCCAAGTGGGATGCAGTCTTCCGTCATGCTGTGGACGGCGGGAGAGCAGCGGGAAATCTGGGAGAGCTATGCAGAGGCCGGCTGGCCGATGCGAGACCCCGGTGGGGACCAGTTATGGATTGAACGGCACGCCTGCGAGGGCAAGATCAGGTTCTTGCAGACCCTATTTCCAGGGATGTTCGTCTCGTACAAGCAGATCAATGGCATACCGGAAAAAGCGTCCGTGGTAGTATTTCATGGCAAGCCGCGGCCGCACGAGGTGACTACAGGCTGGGTACCGGAAGTCTGGAAGGTCGGCGGCCTGATGCGCGCTGAACTGGATACGATCTGCAATACGGCACGGGAAAAGCTGGAGGCTAATGTCCGCTCGTCCATGGCACGAGAATTGCGATGGTTCGATACCTCGCCCGAGCATGATGGGCATGCCTGCATCGTTGGGGGTGGGCCTTCGTTAAAGGATTGCCTTGGCGAACTATCCTGGCGGCAGAAGCAGGGCCAGAAGGTCATCGCGCTGAATGGAACGGCCAAGTTCCTGATAAGCGTTGGTATTACCCCGGATATGGTCGTTATTGCCGACGCAAGGCCCGAGAATGCTGAATTTGTGAGGGGGCTTAAAATAACAGCGCTGCTCGCCTCGCAGTGTCATCCGGATACATTCGAGGCAGCGGAAGAAACCATTCTCTGGCATGTCAACACCGAGGGCATGGCTGAAATCCTCAAGGACGAGCGCGAGCTTCCGGTTCACCTGATCGGGGGCGGATCAACGGTTGGGCTCAATGCGATCGTACTGATGTTCGCGGCTGGATATCGAAAGATACATCTCTATGGATTCGATAGTTCCTATCGGGATGACGATCACCACGCCTACAGCCAATCCTTGAATGACAATGATCGTGTGGTTGACGCGCTGTGTGGGGACCGGAAGTTCAGGGCAAGTGGATGGATGGCGCAGCAGGTCAACGAGTTCCGTGATCTGGTGCCGGGACTGGTAGCGGATGGCTGTATCATTACTGTCGCGGGTGACGGCATGCTGCAGACCATGGCGAAACTTTTGGCTGAGAATATGCCGATGACGCCAGCACAAGTTCGAGCGAACGAGGTTCTAAAACGCCTGAACGGTGCTGCTCAACCCCGGGGGGTCGAGGTAGGCGAGTTCAAGGGCGATATGTCGTCGGCTCTGTTGCGAAATCACCCAAGCATGCACTTGGACATGGTCGATAGCTGGGAAGGCGATGGAAAATCATATGCCGTTGACAGCGGGGATTGGCACGCTGAACTTACACAATCCGCCCAGGATGACTTCGAATCCCACGCGCGAAATCGTGTGGCTTTTGCTGGAGAGCGCGCCCATGTCGTCCGCAGACGTTCTACCGAGGCCGCGGCTGATGTACTAGAGGGTTCCAGAGATTTCGTTTTCATAGACGCCGATCATTCCTACCAAGGCTGCCGGGCCGACATCGAGGCGTGGCACAGCAAGGTAAAGCCGGGTGGCTGGCTAGGTGGCCATGACTATGAAAACGACGGGTTTCCGAAGTTTGGCGTAACCCAGGCCGTCAATGAATTTGCTGCCGCCCATTCGTTCAAGCTTGAGCTTGGCGAGAACTTCACCTGGTTCATCCAACTTCCAAACACATAGAGGACAAATGGAAAAGCTTCCGATCATTATCTATCGTTTCTTCACGGTCTATGACGAACACCCGGTTACGAAAGAAGCGCGGGCTCGTGATATGGTCGAATATGGACCGATCGGGCAGGCCGGCCGAACGCAGGTTGTCGAGCGCATCGATATTCTCTCCAGTGTTCAGAAGGTAGCTGGAGCCAACCCTGCGGTTCAGGCCGCGCGGGTAATGTGGGAGTTCATCAAGCCCCGCTATGATGCCTGGAAATCCAACCAGGATCTCCCTGAGACTGGAACTCCTCTTGCAGCGTGGAACCACCTGACATCACAGCAGGCGGAAGTCCTCCGCGTCAACGGCATTCGCTCGGTTGAAGACTGTTCGATGCTCACGGATTCGCACATCAGCCGTATCCCGATCCCCAATCTTCGCTCGATCATCGAGGCAGCCAAGAAGTTCCTTGACCACAAGGACGTCAATCGCTTCGACGCCGAGATGAAGGCCAAGGACGATCAACTCGCCGCCGCGAATACCCGCATCGATGAAATGGCGGAAATGCTGGCGAAACTGATGCAGGACCAGCCAGTTAAGCGCGGACCCGGCAGGCCTCCGAAGTCTGAAGAGGCCGCCGCATGACACTGCTGACGATCGTACAGGACGCGGCGGACAGGCTCGGCCTGACCCGTCCCAGCACCGTGATAACGTCCACCGATCCATTGATCGTGACGCTGCTCGGGCTGGCCCAGGAAGAGGGCAAGGCGCTGTATGACCGTCACACATGGCAGGCGTTTCAGACGGAACATACATTCTCGACGGCGAACGGAACGGCATCCTATGCGCTGCCGTCCGGGTTTGATCAGATGATCAAGGGCACGGTGTTCAATCGGACCCGGCGTAGACAGATGTTTGGCGATCTGACCCCCATGCAGTGGCAGCGGACGCAGGCTAGCTTAGTGACGATGGTCAACCCTGCTTTTCGGATCAAGGGAGATTTGTTCTTCATCTCGCCTACGCCAACCTCGATCGAGACTGTCGCCTATGAGTACATCACCAGAAACTGGTGCCGGTCGGCGGCTTTGGCCGGTCAATCCAGGTGGGCGGCCGATACGGATACTGGCGTCCTAGATGAGGAACTGACCACGCTCGGCATCATATGGCGCTTCAAGTCCGCCAAGGGCCTGGATTATGCCGAGTCAATGAACGACTACGAAATAAAGGTGAACAAGGCGATCTTCAAGGACGGCGCCCGTGTGGTGATCGACACGTCCTGCACCGAATGGGATCGTATCCCGCATTCTCCCATCGTGCCTGAGACGCTGCCTCTATGATCCGGACAGCCGCGCGGCTAAACCCCGGCAAACGTCCGGTTGGCATTGGAACGAGCATTCCAGCCCCCGTTGGTGGATGGGATGCCGTGTCGGCGCTGGCTGACATGAAGGAAGACCGGGCGATTGCTCTTGAAAACTGGTTTCCTACCCCATCCGACGTTCGCGTTCGAAGGGGGCATATCCAGCATTGTAACGGCATGGGGTCGTCCGTTGTCGATACGCTGATGCTCTACAATGGATTGACTGCAGCAGCCTCCAAGATGTTTGCGGTGAGCAACGGCACAATCTGGGACGTAAGCGCGAGTGGCGCGGCTTCTGCCACGACGGAAACCGTATCCAATAATCGCTGGCAATACATCAATTTTACTACGGCTGGGGGAAAGTTTCTCTGGGCCGTCAACGGTACTGACGCGGCATTGCACTATAACGGATCGGTGTGGGCCGAGCCTGCCATTACGGGGATTACGTCGTCGGATGCCATCAACGTCAACGCTCATAAGGGGCGTATCTGGGTAGTCCTGAAGGACTCGACCAAGGCGGCTTACTTGCCGACAGGGGCGATTGCTGGCGCAGCTACCACGTTTGAGCTTGGTGGTCTGTTTACCAAAGGCGGGTTTCTGGTTGCGATGTCCACTTGGACCCGAGACGGAGGTTCGGGTGCTGACGATCTGGCAGTGTTCATTTCGTCAATGGGGCAGGTTGTGGTTTATGCCGGCACGGACCCGGCGGCGGCTGATACATGGGAGTTGGTTGGCGTTTACGATTCCGGACCTCCATTGGGCTATCGCTGCTTTAACAAGGTCGGCGCCGAACTGATGCTGTTGAACCTTGACGGTGTTTTGCCGCTGTCAAAGGGGCTCGTACTCGATCAGGCCGCGCAAACACAGGTTACGATCACGCTGAACATCAATAGCGCGATGAACGAGGCGGCGCGACTCTACAAGGGTAATTTCGGATGGGAACTGACCCCCTATACCAAGGGGACGATGGCGGTCCTGAATGTCCCGATCGAAGAAGGGCAGACCCAGGAGCAATACGTGATGAACACGATCACGGGGGCCTGGTGCAAGTTCACGGCCATGAATGCGAATACGTGGGCCGTGTTCAAGGACAATCTATTTTTTGGCGGCAATGACGGCATTGTCTATCAAGCTGATACCGGGGCCATCGACGTTTCGACACCGGTCGATGCCATCGGGCAGGGCGCCTACAATTATTATAAATCGAAGGGCAGGCTAAAACAGTGGAAGCTGATCCAGCCCTTGTTGACGACGGATTCCGATAATCGGCCGGCCATCGGACTATCGACCGACTTTCGCGACAATGCTTCGCTGGGCACACCTTCCAGTACGGTATCCGGATCTGCGCTTTATGATGTACACGCTATCTATGACGAGTCAGTTTATGCGGTCGAGGGACGAACCGTTGCTGACTGGTCCGGGATTTCCGGCATCGGCCAGTGCGCGTCGATCCACTTTCGATCGAGGACAGGCGTTGTCGGGGAAACCGGCGATGTGATCATGCGCTTGAACGGGTTTAACACAATCCATGAAGAAGGCGGCTTCTTCTGATGATCGTGGTCGATGGCGCGGAAATCGGCGCCTATGTCGGCTCACGGCTGGGCGTTACGATCTGTCCTCCGTTCCAGGCCATCGGGTTTTTAACCGACGACAAGAAGCCATTGGCTGCGTTCGTGTTCAACGACTTCAACCATTCGAATATGGAAATGACCATTGTGGCTGAGCCTGGCGGTATCACCCGGCAGATCATTCGGTATGTCGCAAATTACGCCTTCAACACCAACAAATGCCGCCGCCTGACGGTGCGAACGAAAAAACGAAACAAGCTCGTTCTCCAACTCGCACCACGTTACGGCTTCAAATACGAGTGCATCGCGAAACACTTCTACCCCGATGACGATGCGGTAGTGTTTCGGATGCTCAAAGAGGACTGCAGGTTCCTATGAAAACAGCCGCAGCACCTGCCGCACCTGATCCGGTAGCGACCGCCAACGCGCAAACCGCGTCCAATGTGAAAACTGCGACCACGCAACAGCAGTTGAACATGGTCGATCAGACCAATCCTTACGGTACGCAGAGCTATACGCAGAACGGAACGTGGGCGGACGGCACCCCGCGCTATTCAATGACGACCAAACTATCGGACCCCGAGCAGCGCAACCAGGACCAGCAGTGGGAATTCGACAATCTCACCAACACGCTCGGCATCAACCAGACCAAGAAGCTGACAGGCCTGTTGGACACACCGTTCAAGCTGGACAACGCGGCTACGGAGGGACGGTTGATGGAGTTGGGCCGGAAGCGGCTCGATCCGGTTTTGCAGGAGCGCAACGCGGCTCTTGAAAGCAAGCTATATAATCAGGGCGTGATGCCTGGAACGGAAGCCTATGACCGCGCGATGCGTTCCGATAGCCAATCGCAGAACGATGCCTACAACCAACTCCTGCTCAGCGGACGGGCCCAGGCAAATACCGAACTGACCGCGGAGCGCAACCAGCCGATCAACGAGATCACCGCCTTGATGTCCTCGAAGTGCAGGATCTTC
>Ga0180071_1000003_pt1 | contig 25631 bp, 34 predicted proteins | sample EasRiv93A_16_10D_FD_123015 | JGI IMG/M metagenome (GOLD analysis project Ga0180071, IMG submission 123015) | Soil microbial communities from meander-bound floodplain in the East River, Colorado, USA - East River metaG ERMLT293A_16_10D | ecosystem: Environmental > Terrestrial > Soil > Floodplain ...
CACATCAATGACGGCTGGTATCGGCTGGATCTGCCGGATGCTGCCGTGGTCTCCGGTGTGGCAGGTGTACAGATTGGCGGAACGGTAACGGGCATGGTGGTGTTCGCGCCCTACATCGAGCTGACGGTGAACACCGAAGAGGACGTCTTCACCCGGATTGGTGCGCCGGCGGGCGCCAGCGTTTCGGCCGACATTGCGGCGATCGAAGGGCAGACCGATGACATCGGAGCCGCGGGAGCAGGGCTCACCGCCGTGCCCTGGAATGCCGCTTGGGATGCGGAGGTGCAAAGCGAAGTGGCCGACGCCCTGGCGGTCTACGATCCGCCCACTCGAGCCGAACTCACCACGGACACCAACAGTGTGCTGACAGCTGTGGATGCGCTGCCCACGAACGCAGAGCTCGCCACCGCGCTGGGGACCGCCGATGACGCCGTCCTAGCGCAGATCGCGCTCGTGAAGGCTAAAACCGACCCGCTTACGTTTACGGTCGCTGGTCAGGTAGACTGCAATGTGCAATCCGTCAACGACACGCTTCTGACCGGCAACGGCGGACTCACTCCATGGGGACCAGCCTAGATGGGCACGACTTGGGCAATCGGTAGCTGGGCCCTTGGCGCATGGGCGGCCAATACCTGGGCGGATGTTTCTGGAGCACCCACTGACACCGGTTCACCGGGTATCTATGTGCGTAGACGAGGCAGGCGGTAAGCGCCTGAACTAGGCAGTGACAGGCAAGGTAGTAGGTCGACCAGCCAAGAAAGGTGAACGGCCCGGCGGGCGCTCCAGGGGCACGCCAAACAAGGTGACACGCGACCTCAAGCAGATGATCGAGGGAGCCCTGAGCGATCTGGGGGGGCAAGCGTGGCTCGTGAAGGCCGCAGACGAGAAGCCAGCCGCATTCATGGCGTTGCTGGGGAAGACTCTCCCACGCGACTTCAATGTGCACGTTGAGGTTGCCTTATCCGATCGCATGAGGAGCCTGCTTGACCATCGCGCTGGCTGAGAACGACTGGGACGCCATTGCGAAATGGCTCCTGAGTTGCCGGCACGATCCACTGAAGTGGATGACAGAAGCCTATCCGTGGGGTGTTAAGGGCACGAGCCTCGAAACCAAACAGCCTCGCGTATGGCAAATAGAGCAGGCCACGCGCATTAGAGAGCGCCTGAAGGCTGAACCGCACCAGCCGATACAGGAAGCCACGGGCTCAGGGCACGGAATTGGCAAGTCCGCTGAAGTGTCCATGATCGGTCAGTGGGCACTCATGACGAGCCCGGACACACGCGGCATTGTCACGGCGAACACCGAGGCCCAGCTGCGCACCAAGACCTGGCCAGAGATGGCCAAATGGTATGGCCTGCTACCTCCTGAGTTGCGCTACCTGTTCGCGTTCGAGGCCACGAGCCTGCACGTGCGGGACAAGAACCCGGAGCGCTCCAAAGCCTGGACGTTGGATGCTCACCCGTGGAGCGAGCACAACACAGAAGCCTTCGCCGGCCTGCACAACGAGGGCAAGCGGATCATCGTGCTCTATGACGAGGCCTCAGCCATTGCCGACAAGGTGCACGAGGTGACCGAGGGCGCGCTCACCGACGAGAACACCGAGATCCTGTGGTTGCAGTACGGCAATCCTACGCGCCCTCACGGACGGTTCCAGGAGTGCTGGGGAGCTCGTAAACACCGCTGGACCACGCGCAACATCGATAGCCGCACAGTTGAGGGCACCAACAAGGTGCAGCTCGACAAGTGGGTGAGCGACTACGGTGAGAATTCAGACTTCGTGCGGGTTCGCGTTCGTGGATTGGCGCCATCAGCCTCCAGTGCGCAGCTCATCGAGACCGATCTTGTGCAGCAAGCGATAGAGCGTGCGCCCATGCCCGGCCTACGGGATCCACTCATCATGTCGATTGACGTGGCGCGAGGCGGTAACGACGAGTTCGTGATCGCCTTTCGGCGTGGACTTGATGCGAAGTCGATCCCCTGGCACTGCATCCCGGGCTCTGAGGCGCGCGATAGCGAACGCGTGCTGGCAAAGGTTGTGGACCTGGCAACCAATCCAGACGCTTACAAGCGTCCTGACGCGGTGTTCGTGGACGAGACGGGCCTAGGTGGCCCCATCGTGGACCGGCTACGTAGACTATTGGGAGATGACTTCCAAGTGCTTGGCGTGCAGTTTGGTGGAGCGAGCCCCAACTCGCAGCTGGCGGACATGCGCACCTACATCTGGTGGCAGATGCGCGAGTCATTGCGGCTAGGACTCGCTCTGCCGAACGATCAGAGCCTGGCCGCACAGCTGACGGGCCCTGAGATCGACCACGACAAACGTGACAAACTGCGCCTGGAGTCCAAAGAGGACATGAAGGAGCGCTTGCCCGGCATTGGCTCGCCTGACCGCGCTGACGCCCTGGCTATCAGCTTCGCGTACAACATCCAGCCGCGAGTCCATACGCAGCTCGTGGGCGCACAGCAGCGTGCCAAAACCGATTACGACCCTTGGGAGCGACAGTAATGGGCTCGATCTTCAAGAAAGCGACGAAGTTCGCCAACAGCGCAAGCCCGCACACGTGGGTAGTGGGCAAGAAAGCCAGTGCCAGCATGGACTTCGGCGGGCAGGCCCTGGGTGTGCACGATGATCGCTATCAGCCCGAGGACATTGCGGCCGCGCCCTCACCCCAGGTGGACGACCAGGCGTACGTGCAGCGCGATCGCATCCGGCGCATGGCCAAGAAGGCGCAAGGGCGTGACTCCACGGTGCGTACCGGCAGCACGGGAGCGCCGTACACGGGCCAGCCGGCCAAGTTGCTGGGTGGATAAGATCACCAATGAAACAATCAGCCCATAGTGTCTCCCAAAACGCCGGCTTGAGACTGTGACCATGGCCTCCACTGCCTCGCCAGCGATACAATCGACCCCTGAGAGCCTGCACAAGCGCAAACAACAGCGTCTGGCGGGCCTGAAGACCGAGCGCAACAGCTGGGATCCACACTGGCGCGATTTGCAGGATCACTTCCTCACCCGTCGCGGCCGGTGGATTACAGACACCAAGCAGCGTGGGGACAAGCGCAACCAGAAGCTGATCGATCCGACGCCCAAATTCGCCGCTCGCACGCTCGGCGCCGGCATGCATGCGGGCAGCACCAACCCCGCAACGCCATGGTTTCGGCTCACGACCCCAGACCCCGAGATGATGGAGATCCCGAGCGTCTCGCTGTGGCTGTACGCGGTGGAGAACCGGATGCGCGATGTGTTCGCGCGCTCGAACCTGTATTCGGTCTTGCCCACGACCTACATGGAGGCGGGGGTATTCGGAACGGCTCCAATCCTCATGCTCGAGCACCCGCAGAAAGTCATCCAGTTCGTGCCCAAGACCGTGGGCAGTTACTTTCTGGCCAGCGACAGCGACGGCGCCATCGACACGATGTACTGCGAATACAAGATGAGCTTGCGCAATCTCGTGACGGACTACGGGCTTGAGAAGCTGAGCGACCAGTCCCGAGCGCAATACCTCGCCGGCAAGCGCGACGAGCTGGTGGACGTGCTGCATACGATCGAGCCCAACCCAGGTCGTGATACAGAGCGCCTGGACGCTGCGAACATGGCATGGCAGAGCGCGTACTTTGAGAGTCAGGGCGTGATGGAGCGCCCACCCTTACGTCTGTCGGGCTTCGAGGACAATCCGCTTGCCGTCTTCCGCTGGGAGACGACGGAGATCACCGACCCCTACGGCTCATCTTGCGGGATGGATGCGCTGGGGTGCGCGAAGGCCATGCAACTGCAGCAGAGGCGAAAGGCCCAGGCGATCGACAAGCTCGTAGATCCACCGATGGTGGGTGACCCGGCGCTGAAGAATCAGGCGTCCACACTCCTGCCGGGCGATGTGACGTGGGCCGGATTCACGCCCACGGGCTCCGCCCCGAAGTTCCAGCCCGCCTACGTGATCAAGCCCGAGCTTCAAGGCCTCATCCTGGACATCCAGGACACGCGCGAGCTGTGCGAGATTGCGATGTACACGGACTTGTTCTTCGCCATCACGCGCGCTGACCCGCGAAACGCAACGGTGCCAGAGATCGATGCGCGCAAAGAGGAACAGATCCTCGCGCTGGGCCCTGTGCTGCAGAACCACACCGACGGACTCATCAAGCCGATCATCGATCGCACGTTCAACTCGATGGTGCGCATCAGCCGTCCCGTGTGGGAAGGCGTGATGAGCTACCCGAGCAACCCCGCGGCCTTCATCCCGCCTCCACCTCCAGAGCTTGAGAACATTCCCTTACGGGTGGAGATGATCGGTGCACTGGCTCAGGCGTTCCGCTCCATCGCGGGCGGCAAGCTCGAGCGCTTCGTGGGCTTCATCGGGTCGGTTGCCAAATCACAGGCGGATGCTGGTGAGTCCATCACGGCGTTCGACAAGTTCGATGCGGACCAGGTAATCGACGAGTACGCACAGGCTATAGGTGTGCCGCCTACCGTCGTGCGCTCGGACGATGATGTGGCGGCGATCCGTGAGCAGCGTGCGCAGGCCCAGCAGGCAGCACAGGCCGCCGCTGCAGCTCAACCGGTGAAGGACATGGCAAGCGCCGCGAAGTCGCTCAGCGAGACAGAGATGAACAAGGGGAGCGCTCTAGATGAAATGGTAGCCGCATGAGCGACGTTCCATACAACGCATCCGACCCAGCGCAGGTGAAGAAGCGCCAACGCATCGCAAAGGATCAGCAGGAACAGCAAGCGCTCGACCTCGCCGGCTTACTGAAGCTGCCCGAGTTCCGCCGCTATGTGTGGCGGCACATGAACGACAGCTGTGGGCTACTGCGCTCTGCCTCAAGTCCCAACGGCTCGATCCAGTCGCAGAACATCGGCATGCAGGACGTGGGGCGTCTGCTGTGGGCAGAAATAGAACGCGCGGACGCCAAGGCGATTCCGCTCATGATGGTGGAACATGCCGAACGATCCGAAGCCTGAAGAGCGCGTGACATGGAGCGAGGCACGCCGGGACATGGCCGACCTCATCAACCGCGTGCTCTACAAGCGCGAGCGGCTCATCATCACGCGGCATGGGAAAGACGTGGCGGAGCTGGTGCCTCTGGGGTCAGAGCCCGTTAGGCTCAGCCCGAGGGAAGAGCATCCGGAGTACTTCGCGCGCACTCCGTGATGAAGCCTTTCACATCCGCGATGGCTTTGGGATGCATGTCGCCATAGCGGTGATACAGACAGCGTAGAGCGCCATTTTTTGGGAACCCCAAACACTGTGGGAAGTCCGCTCTCATCTTGCCGGGCGTAGCGGTCAGATACTCGGGATGCATCTCGATGCAGTCAGTCCTCATGCGCATAACGTACTACTATCGCTAAGTCCGTGCTACGCCAATAGATTGTCGCGCCATCGGAACGATCCGATCTTCTGGACGACACGATGGCCGACACTCCTTCAGGGCAAACACCCGCCACTCCTGATCCCGCTACTGCTTCGGCAGTCACGGACCCGGCCGCCACTCCTGTCGACCCGAAGGCAGCCGTCGCAGATCCTGCGCTGGCTGCAAAACCCGCTGATCCACCTGAACCTGCCAAGCCCACAGCGCCCGAGAAGTACGACTTCAAGGCACTGAAGCTCCCGGATGGCGTGACGCTCAACGAGCCGATCCTGGCTGCGATGGAGCCGCTATTCAAAAAGCTGGGGCTCACACAGGACGCCGCCTCCGAACTCATCATCGAGCACGCCAAGGTACTCGCAAAAGTCGAGGCCGAGGCCGAAACCAAGCGCGAGTCCGACTTCAAGGACTGGATGAAGACGACTGTCGAGGGCTACCACACCACGCTCCGCAAGGACTGGGGTGCGAGCTACGACACGAATCTAGCCACCGCTCAGAAGGGCATGGCCAAAGTCTTCGACGCGGACGTCTCGAAGCTTCTGGATGAGACGGGACTTGGGACGCACCCCGGTTTCGTCAAGGCGTTCCTGACGGTGGGAAAGATGGTCAGCGAAGACACGCCGCCGAATGGACAACAGCCGACGAATCGCAAAAGCGACGCGGAAGTGTTCTACGGCGCAAAACCAAACTGAAGGAGTTCTGATCCATGGCCACCCTTGGCACCAATGCCGTCACGCTGACCGACCTTGCGAAGACCTGGGACCCTGATGGGACGCCGGCGCGCATCGTTGAGCTGCTCTCGCAGACCAATCCGATCCTCGATGACATGTTGTGGATCGAGGGCAACCTGCCCACCGGTACCCGAACCACGGTCCGCACCGGACTTGCCTCCGCCAGCTGGCGCCTGTTCAACCAGGGCGTCGCGGTCACGAAGAACACCAACGCACAGCTGGACGAACAGTGCGGCATGCTCGCCTCATGGGGCGAGGTAGATGTGGATCTTGCCGAGCTCAACGGCAACGCGGAGTCCTTCCGGCTGGGTGAGAACTCAGGCCACATGGAAGCAATGAACCAGGAGATGGCCGGCACGCTCGTGTACGGCAACGCGGGTGTAGCACCTGAAGAGTTCTCGGGCTTCGCCACGCGTTACAGCTCCCTTGGGCAGAACTGCATCACGGGCGGTGGCTCGGGCTCTGACAATAGTTCCATCCTGCTCGTGGGCTGGGGTCCGCTGTCGATCCACGGCATCTACCCCAAGGGCTCCACGGCCGGCCTGCAGCACATCAACCACGGCAAACAGGTCATCGAGACCGTCGCGGGCATTGGCGGCTCACGTCTGGCCGTCTACCAAGATGAGTGGAAGTGGAAGTGCGGTCTTGCGGTACGTGACTGGCGCTATGCGGTCCGGGGCTGCAACATCGATGTGTCGAACCTCGTGGCCGAATCCAGTGCTGCGAATCTGATCAAGCTCATGATCAAGATGTGGCACCGTCTGCCCACGAGCACCGGTGGCATGACCAACCAGGGTTACGTGGGTGTCCGGCCCGTCTGGTACATGAATCGCACCGTGGCGCAGATGCTCGACATCCAGCGCTACAACGTCGTGGCCGGTTTGGGTACGGGCAGCCAGAACCTGGGCGGCTCGATCCAGTACGGCGAGATCGATGGTAAGTGGGTGCCCACGTTCAGAGGCGCGCCGATTCGTATCGTCGACGCGATACTTGAGACGGAGGCTACTGTCTCGTAAAAGAGACAGTTATTGTCTCACATGATCACGGCGAGAGCGCGGAATTGGCTGGATGGACACTGTTTCGGCAGTGGTCCATCCAGCTTTGAGTCTGTTGCACAGGAGGTCAGGCTTAACGCCGAGTTCACGAGCCCAATCACTCAGGATCATCGTGCGACCTGCATGAGTGATCCACCGGTTATTGGACTTGTTGTGATTCTGGTCTCTCCATGTGCGCCACTCGCAATTGCCCGGCTCGTAATGGCCGTCATTGTCGAGCCGCTCAAGTGTGTGCTTCGAGGATGGACGCCGACCCATGTCAGCGATAAAGCTCTCGAATTGAAGCCAACGTTCACAGACCTGTATCCCGCGCCCTCCGTATCTGCAGAAGTTCGGGTCATTGCTTTTAAGGCACCGTCGCTTCATCGCGCACCACACCTTGTACTCCGGCGAGGCGTACAGGCCGTGCGTGCGCATTCCGCTTATGCCGAGCGCGTGAATGCGCTTCGTCTTCGCGCGATCAAGTTCTTTTTTGATGCAGCCGCACGATTGTGTCTCGCCGCTCTTGAGACGAGTCAGCGCAGTGGTGATGGTGTTGCCGCAAATGCAAGAGCAGGTCACAAGCCTGCATCGAAACTTGTTCGAGCCAGCGTCTGCGCTCACGGTGAGTCGGCCAAAAATCAATCCAATAACCGGTGGTTTCATGCCGGTAACTGTACCGCGTTAGCGGTTGAGGAACAATCTTATGATGTATGATGCGCAGGCGATGTTCTCCGACGCCCAGGCCGTGACCGCTGATGCGGTCGGCACCAACGTGATCGACCTGTCCGTAGACCGCAGCATTGGCTCAGGGGAGCCCATGTGCGTGGTGTTCACGGTGGATGTCGCGGCCGACCAGACGACCGGCGATGAGGACTACACGTTCGATGTGGAGTACGCGAGCAATGCCGCGCAGTCCACGGGACGTCAGCTCATCGGCCGACGGGTGTTCGAGTCCGGTACGCCCACCGCGCCCGCCCAGGATGCGGACCTATTGGTCGCGGGGTTCCAGTTCGTGATTCCGATCCCACCGGTGAAGCTTTCCGAGAGTGAGCGCTACCTGGGGATTCGGTATGACGTGACGGGCACGACTCCGACCATTACCTGCACGGCGTTCCTGACGGCTCTGTCGATGGTCCAGACGGATACCCAGTATCCGGACGCGATCACGGTCTCGTAAGACTCCAGCTAACTTCGTGGGGCTTTGGGCCCCACTTGTTTCGAGGTGCGTATGTCCAAAGCAATCAAGGTCGAGGCCACGGAGCCCGGCTATTACGTTTCGCTGCATGCGAAAGGCGAGACGTTCTTCATCAAGGACGAGCAGGCATTCTCCGAGCGCTGGATGAAGCGTGTTCCCGTCGCGGTAAAGCCCGAACCGAAGTTCGTGCCGAAACCAACGCCTATCACGCCAGCTCCCGCCGCTACACATGTTCCGCCTGCGCATGTCCCGCACGTGTCTTCTGCCACTTTCACACCCCCAGAGGTGACCCATGGCGGTCCTGCAAGTCCTGCTTGAGACGGAGCGGCCCGGCACGGTCGCGGTACGCGCCAAGGCGGCGCCGGGTCGAGAGATGGACGCCAAGCCCATTGCGGGCTTCTACGTGCGTCGTCGTTTCGCGGGTGAGACGTTCAAGATCAACGACTGGAAGGAGTTCTCGCCCCGGTGGATGGAGTTCATCGACGAACCTCCCGCGGAGTGGCTGACGAAGATCAAAGCTCGAGAGGGCGACATCGAGCTCATGGCCCAGAAGGCCGAGGAAGAAAACGCACTATCGCCTCGTGAGCAGATCATGCGACAGATGCTGTCCATGGCGCAGGTGGCGCAGGGTGGTGGTGGAGAAACGCAGACGATCAACCAGGCCACCGGCAAGGTGTCGGCCAAACGGGCGAGCGCGTAATCCGTGGCCACGGTTGCCAAGACCATCCAGCGCGTAGACACCTTCCTCGATGACGCGCACGTCATCAGCTGGACGCCGCTCACGACGACCAATGCGGATGGCGAAGCCATCGAGATGCCCGGTTCCGCGGATCGCACGATCCAGTTCCTGGGCACGTTGGGAGCGGGCGGGACGATTATCCTGCAGGGCTCCAACGTCTTGGCGCCCGTGGCCAGCACGGACGCGGATTGGTTCACGCTGACCGATCCTCAAGGAAACGCCATCAGCAAGACGGCTGCGGGGGGAGAGGCGGTGCTGGAGCTCACGCGCTGGATTCGCCCGAAGGTCACGGCGGGCGACGGTACGACGAGCCTCACGGCTTTGCTGTTGGTGAAACGCAAATGAGCGAGTACACCGAAGCTGCCTCGGCGGCCAGCAAGCTCACGGGCTTCATCGAGATGCTCGAGCGCGTTCGAACGGTGGTGGCCAAGGCCGCGCAGTTCGAACAGGAAGAGCAGGCAGCCAAGGATCGCGTGAAGGTCGCCAACGAGGCGGCGGTACAGGCCGAAGGCAAGCGCAAAGCAGCCCTTACCACGCTCACCACGGCTGAAGCGCAAGTCACCGCGACGCAAGGGCGGGCAACAGACCTCGAGCGCGTGGCCAAAGATCGTGCAGCGCAGATCGTATTGGAAGCGCAGATCCGGGCTGACGGGATCGAGACCCGCGCAAAGGAAGCTCTGACATCCGCCCAGGTGGTTCTGGCCAACGCGCAGGACGAGGCGCGCAAGGTCTCTGCCCAGACCGAGGCGGCGCGCGTGGAGCTCGCCGCCGTGCAAGAACAGATCGAGGCCGCCAAGGCGGACGCCCGCGCGCGGTTCGGGTGAACCGTGGACCAGACCGGCCTCTACAACTTGGCGCTCGGCCGGATCGGCGTTGGTCAGGCCGTCGCCTCCCCGACTGAGAATTCAGTCCCCGCCAAGACCTGCAACCGCTTCTATGAACAGTGCCGGCAAGAAGTTCTGAGAGCCTTCCCGTGGGGCTTCGCCCTGCGCGCTGAGCCGCTTGCTCTCGTCTCGGGCCAGGCGTTCCCCGGCTGGTCCTGCGTGTACCAGTACCCGGACGATTGCCTCATGGTGCGGGCTGTGGCGGACGAGAATGGAATCCGGCGCGTTCGCTCGTCCTTCCTCATGAGCGACCGGAATTGCTGGAGCCAACTCACTCAGGTTCGCCAGCCGTGGCAGGTCGCTCTCAAGGATGACGGGGCAAGCCAGGTGCTGCTCACCGATGTGGCGGAAGCCTGGTCATTTCACACGTACGACGTGGAGAACACCGGAGCGTGGCCAGTCGACTTTGGGGGCGTGCTCGCTTGGCGTCTGGGTATGGAGGTGGGTGGTCCGCTTCAAGCCAAACGCGACCTCGTGGATGCGTGTGAACAGCGGTATGGGATGTGGCTGTCGAACGCAACGGCCGCCAGCATGAATGAGCAGCGGGACGACACGCGCGCGGAGAGTCCGTCTATCACGTGTCGTTACTGACATGCCGAAGCTGTCTCAAGTCAGCTTTACGGGTGGAGAGGTATCTCCCAGTCTGTATTCCCGCGTAGATCTGGCGCGTTTCGCAAGCTCGCTCAGGACAGCCAAGAACTTCTTTATCCGTGCCACGGGTGGCGCCAGCAATCGCGCGGGCCTGCAATTCGTCTACGCGCTCGACCCTAATAGTCTTGCGACGCTCATTCCGTTCATCTTCTCCTCGGACCAGTCGTACATGTTGGTCTTCCAGGAGGATGAGGTTCGGGTTTTTGCCGATGGGAGCTTCGTCTACGACAGCACGGCCAACATCACGAATGTGACGGATGGGATTGTCAGCTCCCAACCGCGCCGAACGATCACGACCTCGACTCCTCACCTGTTGGGCGTTGGACAGGATGCGATCATCGCGGGCATCACAGGGTCTGGGACGTTCGCCCCCAGTGGCACATTCGAAGTGCTCTCGATCGTCAGCACCACAGTGTTCCGTATTTTGGGCAGTGGCGATCCGAGTGGTTCGTATGTGTCGGGTGGCGCGGTGTCCATCTCCACCCCCATCGCAAGCCCTTACCAGGGCGCAGAGCTTTCCGACCTGCGTTACACGCAGTCGGCCGATGTCCTCACGCTCACACACCAGAACTGGATTCCGCACGAGTTCATTCGGTTGACCGCTTCGACGTTCTCGCTGACGGACATCGATGACTTCGAGGGTGGTCCGTTCCTGGACGATAACACCTCGTCCACCACGATGAAGTCCAGCGCTGCAACGGGCACTGTCACGATCACCGCCTCAACGAGCGTATTCACCGCGGACCATATCGGTTCTCTCATTCGTCTATCGATGGAAGACCTCTCGGCTATTCCGCCGTGGGAGCCGAACAAGCATATCTCGGCTTCTGGCGTTGACCCGGACGGGGCGCTGCGTCGCTCAAGCGGAAAGGTCTACATCGCCGCGGGTAATGCTGCAGCTCCAAGCGCTGGCACCTATACCGGTACTGTCGCGCCGAATCATGACGAAGGCACCGAGAGCGACGGTGATGGCGGCCTATTGAACGGTACGGCCAACACCTGCGCTGGTGTGTCATGGGCCTATCTGCATTCACTGTTCGGCACCGCGCTGATCACGGCACAGGCCGGGACTACTGCCACAGCAACCGTGCTCGACTACATGCCGGTGGTAGATCCGGCCACGACCACCGTGTGGGCCTTGGGAGCGTGGAGTGAAGATCAGGGCTATCCGGCGTTGTGCACCTATTACCAGGATCGGTTGGTGTTCGCCAATACCCCAGAAGAGCCTCAGACCGAGTGGGCGAGCAAGACGGGTGATTATCATAATTTTGGCGTGTCGAGTCCGCTCGTCTCGAACGATGCGATCCGCCAGCCACTGAACGCCCGGCAGATCAATGCGATCGTCGAGCTCGTCCCGATGGACCAGTTGATCGCGCTCACCTCGAGTTCTTCGTGGGCGAGCCCTAAGCGAGGCGAAGCCTGGACGCCACTGACGATCGGGTATGACCCGCAATCCTTCGATGGCGCGGCCTTTCTGCGCGCGATCCTCACGGGGGACTCGGCGCTGTTCGTGCAGAACGGAGCAACCAAGGTCCGCGACTTGGGCTACCTCAGTGACAACGACAAGTTCCGCGGTGAAGAGCTAACGGTCCTCGCCCGTCATCTGTTTGAGACCGCGACCATTGTCGACATGGATTACGCGAAGGAGCCGCACGGCATTCTGTGGATCATCCGCAGCGATGGGGCGCTCATTGGTCTGACCTACCTCAAAGAGCAGGAAGTCATAGGCTGGCATCGCCACGATACGCAAGGGTTCTTCGAACGCGTGTGCGTGATCCCGGAAGACGGTATCGATGTTCCGTACTTCATCGTTCGCCGAACGGTCGGGGGCGCGACAGTGCGATACCTAGAGCGCATGGTGGTGAGGGACCGTACCGACATCCTGGATTCGTTCTTCGTAGACTCCGGCCTCACTTACGATGGTCGCAATACGAGTGCCACAACGATCGCGATCTCTGGTGCCACGTATGCAGGGGGCGATACCGTCACCCTGACGGCCTCAGCCGCCACGTTCGCCAGCACGACCGACATCGGGGACGCCATCCAGTTTCCTCACGCGGACGGAAACGTGAGGGCAGAGATCACCGCCTGGACAAGCACTACGGTTGTGACGGCAGTCCTTCAATCCCCGGTTCCCGCGGCCTTGCAGGCCACCGCCACGTCCATCTGGACGTTCGCGCGCGATACGTTCTCGGGCTTGGATCACCTGGAGGGGATGGAGGTTGCGATTCTGGCCGATGGCTCCCACGAAGTACCGCAGACCGTCAGTGGTGGGCAGATCGTGCTCGCCTATGCGGCAGGCGTGGTGCACATCGGGCTCGCCTACGTCAGCGACATCGAAACGTTGGACGTCACGATCTTCGGGGCTTCCGAATCGATCCGCGATCGCGCGAAGGCCATCCCGAAGGTCTCGATTGTGGTGGAGAAGACGCTGGGTCTTCAGGCGGGACCAGATGAGGACAACCTCTACGACTGTGGCTTGCAGTCGGCAGACTTCGACTACAACGCCCCGTGGGAGCTGCAGAGCGAGCCTCAGACGACCTATCTTGTGACGAGCTGGAACAAGAGCGGCCGCGTGCTTGTGCGGCAGGACAAGCCACTGCCTGCCACGGTACTGCAGATTTTGCCCACGGTTGAGATCGGTGGCGATGGTTAGCGTGCGCCCCACCCTTCCTGGAGACACGTGGCTGATTCTCGGCAGCCTGCGCGCGCCTGAAGTGGCCGAGTTCGATGCGCTGGGCGTGACGTCCGAAGACTGTATGCGCCTGGGCCTTTCGATGAGCGAGGCGTCTACGTTCTTCATTGAGGGTGAGCCTGCGGGGATGTTCGGCGTTGCGGATTTTGGTGACTACCACGTCCCTTGGGGAGTCTTCACAACGGCGATCGATCGCAAACCGATAGCCTTTCTGCGCTTCGCAAAACGTTGGATGAAAAACATGAAGCGTCCTGCCGTGAACTACGTAGATATCCGCAACGAGCGTGCCGTGAGGTGGTTTGGCTGGCTCGGGTTTGAAGTCTCGCAGCCCGTACCCTACGGAATGAAGGGTGAGCTGTTCCGTCAAGTGAGCATGCCGTAATGGGATGGCTGCAGTTAATCGGTGGCGGCATTGATGCGGCGGGCAAGATGGCCCAAGGCAAGCAGGATGCCGCTACGGGGGAAACCAATCGCAGGCTCGCCGAGGCGCAAGGCAGCGATGCACTTGTGCGCGGAAGCATCGAGGAACAGCGCTACCGTCGAGAGATTGCACAGATCGTTGGGGCACAGAAGGCGGCTTTTGGCCAACGCAATGTCGCGGTCTCGGGAACCGCGCTCGACATCCTCAGCGATACCGCGCAGCTGGGCGAGGAAGATGCGCTCACCATTCGCAATAACGCCGCGCGTGAAGCCTGGGGCTACCGCAACCAGGCGAGCGAAGCCAGCAGGTGGGGAGCTAACCAGAAGTCCAATGCCATGAGCGCCGCAGGGGGATCGCTCCTGACATCAGGCTCTCAGGCGTACGGCATGTATGGCAATGAGTGGAAAGACAAATGGAACAGCCGTAACGACATCGCGCCCGTCAAGACGACCGTGAAGAAACGCTAGTGCAAGTTCCCACCCTACGAAACCAAGTAAGCCCGCAGGCCGCGCCGAACATCCAGCGCCGACCGCTGCAGTCCACCGTGGGTGACTCCATTGGCGCTGGGCTTTCCAACGCGGGCAATGTATTCGCCCAGGTTCAACTGGATGAGCGGCGCAAGGCGGATCGTGCCGCATTCATGGAAGCGTCCGTTGCGCTGAGCAATGCAGAAAACTCGATCCTGTATGACCCACAGAAAGGGGCGTTTACCCGTCGAGGTAAAGACGCTTTCGATCTTCCCAATCAGGTACTGCCCGAGCTCGACAAGCAGGCAGGCAAGATCTCTCAGGGACTGAAGACCGAAAGCCAACGCGCCGCCTTTGAGCAGGAGCTCAACCAGCGCCGCACGCAGATCTCCCGCGACCTCAATCAACACGAATATGGCGAGCGCGAGCGCTACTACGACGAGACAGACGAGGCGCTCATCTCATCCTCTGTCACGTCTGCTGCGCGTTCCGCAGACAACCCCGAGCGCATCTCCGAAGAGCTGAAGAAGCAGGAAGCCGTGCTCAATGGCATGGCCAAGCGCAAAGGCTGGGATGCAGCACAGACTGCCGAGAAACGCATCGCGATCGAGTCGAAGACACACGAGGCGGTCATTGGTCGGTTACTCGTGGAGAATCGCTACGATCAGGCCGGCCGGTACCTTGCCGTCAATGCCACGCGCATGCCGGATGCGGCCGTGGAGCAGATGCAGCGCCGGGTGATCCTGGAAGAAGAGCAGCAGTACCAGCGGCAGGAACGCGATCGCCGTCGGGCGGGTGATGAAGTCACGAAGAACGGTGACCGGCTGTACGCAACCGGTACCCTGACGCCTGCGTGGATCGAGGCGAATCGAAAGGTGCTGAGCCCAGAGGACTATCGCTACTTCTATCGACAACTGAAGGGCGAGGGCAGCAGTGGGCCCAGCGACCCCATCCTGTACGCGGACCTGCGCGACAAGGCGGGGCGGGGTGAGGATGTTCGCATCGAAGCGCGTGAAGCCCTGCAGCGTGGCTCTATCGGTACGTCTGACTACGACCGCATCCTGGGTGAAGTCGAAGGCGAGCGGCCCGGCTGGTACAAGCGCGGGAAGGAGTTCATTTCAATCTCTTCTGGCGCCTCTGACATCAATCCTGATGTTGCAACCGCGCAAATCAAAGCGCGAATGATCAATGATTGGGACGAGTGGGTGCAGCAGAATCCTAAGGCTACTGATGAGGAAGCGCGCCAGGCCTCTAAGCGCATCGTGGAAGAATACGCTTTGGTTGGGCAGGAAAAGATCCTGCTGCTAAAGCGCTCACCGCTATTTCTCAAAGGATCTCGCACGCAGCCGGATATGGACGGCACCGCTGCCGAAACTGTCAAGGCGTTCGAAGAGGGTCGAATCGACCGGACGGAGTTTGAGCGCCAGGCCACGCTCATAAAGGAATGGGAAACCGCAATACGTCTTTCTGCAAAACCCAAGGCGAAGCCAGATGGCCGATGATCTCGCTGCGCCGTATCTCGCGCACCGTACGCGCCTTGCGCAGTCGTCCGCGGCGGATGAGTTGCTCTCACGGGTTCGCGGCAACAAGGCCGCCCCTGTGGCTCCTGCGACCGATCCCACGCAAAGCTCCGACCTGACGCTGTCGAATCTCATCACGGGCGAGCGACCTAAGCAGAACGCCGCGGTCCGCACGGCGAAGGACATCGGCCTTGGGGTCGTGGAAACACCCCGGGCGGTCGTGAAGGGCATTCGTGATGCTTACCAGAGCACGATCGATATCGGCGCCGAGCTTGGTGGCTGGCTGGAAGAGCACAACCTTGGCGGTGGGGTCATCATCGATCAGGAGGGCGTGAGGTTCGCCTCGGGTAAAGAGTTGGCCGCCGCGGATGTGATTCGTCCCGCGGACTACGAGCTGCCCGATATCGGTGCACCAAAGTCCGTCACGGGCGGCATCGTGAAGGGGGTCTCGCAGTTCCTCACCGGCATGAAGGGCGCGGGCAAGCTTCTGGATGTGGCTCACATCCCCACCGCCACGGGCGCGATGGCGTATGGCCGCGCGGCTATTCAAGGCGCCATCGCCAACTTCTCAGCCTTCGATGCGCATCAGAAACGCCTATCGAATCTGGTGCAGGAATTCCCTGCTCTGCAGAATCCCGTCACCGAATACCTTGCGTCCGACCCAACGGACAACAAGGCCGAAGGGCGGTTCAAGAATGCCCTGGAAGGGGTGGGACTGGGGCTCATCACGGATGGGTTCTTCAAGGGCGTGAAGCTCGTTCGCGAGGCCGCTCGAGCTAGGGGGATTCTCGATCAGGCTGCGGCGGTTCCTGAGGCCGTCCCGTCGATGGATGATGCCTTTCGGCTGCTGGGTGATGATCCACGTGGAACATCCGCGGGGAAGGCTGGCACTCAAGAGGCGGCAGAAGCCCCGCTGGTGGGACTGAAAGCGGCCAAAGAGGTAGACCCCAAGGCGCTGGGGGAAGCGGTCGAGAAGCCGGAAGTCTTCATCAACTTTGGGCGCATCGATGCACCACAGGACGTCAAGACCGCTATCCAGCAGATGGCGGACTTGAACGCCGATAGCATCAAGACAGCCCAGCGAGGCGTGCAGACCTTCGAGCAGACCAAGCTCAACGCCAACCAGATCGATGCATGGAAGGTGCTTCAGACGCGACGGATGGGCGAGCCGTTCAACGCGGAGACGGCCCTCGCTGCACGCCAGTTGTGGGCGACTTCGGGCGATCGGCTCACACAGCTTGCACAGATGGCGTCCGAAGCGCCTTCCGAAGCCAACCTTTTCGCTTTCCGCAAGATGCTCTCCGTCCATCACGCGATTCAGCAGGAAGTGATCGCGGCGCGCACAGAGACCGCCAGAGCACTGTCCTCATGGCGTATTCCGGCCGGCGCTGGCAAGGAACGACTCCTGAATATTGAAGGCATTCTTGCGCAGAATGGCGGCACAGACGTGTCTCGTGAACTGGCAGCGCGAGTCGCTGCGCTCGGTAAAGCTGGAATGGTGCGCGAGATGACCGAGGTCGTGGAACGTACGGCCTACGCCAAAACACGTGACGCTGTGCTGGAGGGCTGGATAAACGGGATCCTGAGCAATCCCCCGACGCACATCGTCAACACGATGTCGAACTCGCTCACCATCGCTCTACGGATGGGCGAGCGCGCGGTGGGCGGAAAGATTGCGCGCATGCTGGGGGATGAGAACAGCGTCGCGGCGGGAGAGGCCGCCCAGCAATGGTTCGGCATGACGCAGGGACTGAAGGACGCGTTTCGCTACGCCTACAAGTCAGCTCGGACCGGTGAGTCTGGTTTCGGTATTGGGAAGCTCGAGACCGCGCGAGAGGGCTCGATCACGTCTGAGGCGTTTGGCCTGTCGTCCTCGGGCTTCCTCGGCCGCTCAACCGACATGCTGGGGTCGGTCGTTCGCATCCCAGGCCGGGCGTTGACCGCAGAGGACGAGTTCTTCAAGACGCTCGGCTATCGCATGGAGCTCAACGCCCAGGCGCTGCGTCAGGCGATGGGTGAGGTGAACGCCGGACAACTCGCAGGAACTGACATCAAACAGCGCATCGCCGAGCTGATCCAGACACCGCCGGAGAATCTGAAGCTCGCCGCGATTGATGCCGCAACGTACCAGACGTTCACCAACACACCCGGGAAGCTCGCTCAGCATATCGGCCAGATTACGAGCGAATACCCTGCGCTGAAGGTGATTCTGCCGTTCACCCGAACGCCGGCCAACATTCTGCGGTTTACCTTTGAGCGCACACCGCTTGCGCCGCTCATGAGCCAGTTCCGTCAGAACATCTCAGCGGGGGGTGCGCGGCGGGATTTGGCGTTAGCTCAGGTGGCCATCGGCACGACCGCCATGATGACCGCTGCCGACATGGCCATGAACGGCCAGGTATCCGGAGCGGGGCCGGCCGATCGCGGCACCAAGGCCGCCATGCAACGGCAGGGCTGGCAACCGTACTCGATGAAGATCGGCAAACGCTGGTACGCCTACAACCGGCTCGATCCGGTCGGCTCTCTCTTTGGCATGTCCGCGGATGTGGTCAACACGCTTCAGAACGCCCAGCACGAAGCGGTAGATGATGCGGACACCGAGAAACTGGCGGTTGCCACAGCTATGGCTATCGCTGGGAACATGGTCAACAAGACGTATCTATCTGGGCTCTCATCGATCTTCGAAGCGATGGCGGACCCGCAGCAATACTCCGAAGCCACGATCCAGCGCATGGTGGGCTCTGTCATCCCAGCTGTGGCCGCGAATGTCTCTCGCCAGATGGACCCGTACCAGAGACAGGTCTACTCGATGCTCGACCAATTGAAAGCCCGCACTCCAGGGCTTTCGAAGGATCTTCCGCCGCGCCTGAACTTGTGGGGCGAGCCGCTCACGTACGAAAGCGGTCTTGGAAAGGCTTACGACTTTTTCTCGCCGGTCTACACGAAGGAAGGCTCCAACGAGCCCATCGACGCCGAGCTTCTGCGATTGGAGTCCAACATCAGCATGCCGCGCAAGCGCACGAGCTTCAACGGCGCAACCGTGGATCTGACGCAGTACCCGAAGGCTTATTCGCGTTACGTGGAACTGGCCGGGAACGAGCTGAAGCATCCCGCGTGGAATCTCGGCGCAAAGGATCTGCTGAATCAGATCGTGAGCGGCGAGCACCCGTTGTCGGCCGTCTACCAGATCCGCAGCGATGGCCCAGAGGGCGGCAAGGATCTGTACATCAAAAGCATCATCCGCGATTACCAGGACCTTGCGCGCACGCAGTTGCTCGAAGAATTCCCCGAGATCGCCGATCAGGTTGGCGTCAAGAAAGAACGGCAGCGGGAAATCCGCATGCCCACGATAGGGTGATCTATGACGGTTGAAGTGGATGACACAGTAGAGCGCTATACCATCTCCGGTGTAGGTCCGTACGCTTTCAGCTTCCGCATCTTTGCGGAGACCGATATTGCGGTCACAGCTTGCAGCACGGCGACGCCAGCCGTTCCGACGCTACTCACATATCTGACTCACTACACCGTCGCGGGCGTAAACGATGCGGATGGCGGCACGGTCACGCTCGTTTCAGGCGTGGAGACCACGTACGCCGGCTATACGCTGGACATCCGCAGCAACACGCCGAACACACAACCGACCAGTATCCGCGATCAGGGGCGCTTCTTACCTCAGATCCACGAGGATGCGTTCGACCATCGCGAGCGCGAGATCCAGGACATGCGCCGCATCCTGCGCTCGTGCTTCCGGTATCCAGACAATGTGTTGAACGATGGTGAGATTGGCCCGCTTTCCTCCTGGGTGTCGAAATATCTGGCCATCAGCTCAGCCGGAGTGCTTGAGCCAGCCGTTCTGAGCTCTACAGCAGTCACGCCATCGATCATAACGGCGTTAATGGCGACCTCCACGGCGGATCAGGACGTACTGCTTGCTCTGCTGATGAATCGTTCCGACACCGCTCCAGCACTGACATCGCTCGTTCGCACCGCCGCCGAGATCGCCGCCAGCGTGATGCCGGTCAACTACGCGTATGTGGAAGGCGTCATCAACCGCTACGGCCACAACACAACACCCGGCACCACTGACATGACGAGCGCGATCCAGAACGCGCTGGCCGTGGCCCACAATGGAGCGGGTGTCGTGCGTGCATTGGGGGAAACGTACCTGACGGGCAATATAGACTGGCCGGGAAACAATCTGTCGCTCATCGGAACGGGATCTGCCTATTCGTACAACACATCGGCTGCGCCGAAAACGACCTTCAAGGCAAAGGCCGGCACAACCATTATTCTAGATCTGGTGCAAACCGGAGCCGCAGAAGATCGCACTGGGAATCATATTGTCGACATCGACTTCGATGGCAACTCAATCGCACTGGTCGGTATCGATTGCGCGGGCACCAACATCATCGAGCGGTGCCGTGTGAGGCGCTGTACCGAAGCGGGTATCCGGCTTGAAAACTTCGTGAACTCCACACGCCTCATCAACTGCGGGCTGAACAGCAACACCGGCTGGGGCCTGCATGCGCAGGGTGTTTCGGCCACTACTTTTTCCGTTGAGGGCTGTATCGTCTCGCTGAACACGCTGGGCGGGGTGAACCTCGAGACAGGTGTGGTCGTTGATTTCCGTAATTGCGTGATCGAGTCCAATACAGGCCCAGGCTTGAGGATCTACCGATTAACGGCACACACGAATGCGATGTCGCACTTCACGTTCGATAATTGCTGGTTCGAAGACAACGCAAGCACGGCACCCTTGTTCACCCTGGTAATCGACTCCCAAGCCGTGGGCGATACGTCGAAAGATCCCGAACACATCGTCTTCCGTAAATGCCGCATCTCCAGTGCGATATCCACGAGAAAGTATCTCAACATCAACGCCGCGAAAAACGTGACGTTCGATTCCTGCAAGTTCAACGGATCGACACAGACCGATGCACTCACGCTGGCTTCAACAGCCAACTTCGTGGCCTTCCTGGAGTGTGGCACGGGACTCATTTCGGGTGGTCTCACGGCCACGCAGCTCGACAATGCCATTGCGCAAGGCACCCGCTGCTATGCGAGTGACCGGGATGTGAAACGCGTGGTAGGGGCTGGTGCGCCTGCCGCGGCCTTTACCAATTCGTGGGTCAACGAGGGCGGGTCGTATCCGGATGCGAAGTACTGGTTCGACCGGAACGGGGACGTGCATCTGGAGGGGACGATTCAGACAGGGACGATCACCGCCTCAGCCTTTACGCTTCCCGTGGGGTATCGTCCGCCCAAGGCGATCAATTTCGCCGTGGACTCAAACTTCGCGTACGCGGCCTGTATCGTCAATGCGGCGGGTACCGTCATCCCACAGGTCGGATCTAACGCGTTGTTCAGCCTCAATGGAATTTGCTTCAAGACCGGATGAGGAATGACATGAGCGAACAGGCGCAGGAAGAGCATCCGTGGAATTTCGAGCGCAAACCCGAGAGCGACACTACGGTGCTGCGCTTTGAGGTCGATGGTCTGAAGGCCAAGGTCGAGGACATCCTGGTCAAGACAAGCGATGTCGCCGCGACCGCAATGAAGGCCGTCAAGCACGTGATGGGCATGACGACCCCAGAGCGCGGAGCGGATGATTACGAGCATGATGCAAACTATGAGCGCGGCCGGCGCGATGGCGAGCGAAGCGTTCCGCGAAACTTCGGTGGCGTGAACGGCAGCAGTAATGGCTGGACTGCATGGGTTCTTGGGATCGTGGGTGTGCTCATCGCTGCAAGCGTGCTTGGCCTGACGTCCGCCATGTTCACAATGTCGCAGAAGGTCGCAAGCCTCGAGGCGAAGGTCGACATCATCCTGGCGAGTCGCAAATGAACGAGCCTGATACGGGCCACGCTCACGCCCAGAGCCGAGACACGAATCCTGACTTCAGGGGAGCGCACGGCGTCATCATGCAGGTGGAGACCCTAGGGAAGGGTGTAGCCGCGGTACTTATTGGCGGCGTGCTGCTCGCGATTCTTCTGGCCGGAATGGCGTACTCTCGCACAGATGTCGCTATCGAACAGGCCCGCGTGGCAGAGAGAGAGACGAAGCTTGCGCGCGAGGACATCCGTGTGATGTCGATCGCGCTGGCGCGACATGGTGTAAGCACCGACGAACACTCTATCGAAACAGGAGAGACGAAATGACGCACCGCGTGGTAATTAGCAGCAAGATCGCGGAGATATTCGCCGAGTCCGAGGTGCGCGCGCAGCTTGCGCCGGCGCAGTTGACGAAAGTCGATCAGATTTGCAACGGCACACAGCCGTGCGCAGATCAGGACTTTCGTTACCTACAGCGTAGATTGGCGCAGGCATACTGCACGGACGACTGATGGAAGCCATCCTCGCCATCACCCTGATCGTGTTGTTCGTCGTGGTCCTGTGGGTCATCCACTTAAGGACCGAGGTTGGGCAACTTAAGAGCCTGCGCGACGATCTGCATGACAGGGTAGTGGCGTTGGATCGCAAGGTTGAGCAAATGACGAAGTGGCAGGGCGGACGGTGAGCGGATGGCTGAGAATCGAGAGCTTATTTCTCTGCGCGAGTACGTCGATATCCGTTTCGATGCGCAGGAGAAGGCGGTCCAGTCCGCTTTGGCTTCCGCGGATCGCGCGGTCGCCAAGGCGGAGTCGGCTTCCGACAAGCGCTTCGATGGGGTCAACGAATTCAGATCCTCACTCAACGATCAGACGCGCACGCTCATGCCGCGCGCCGAGTACGAACAGGCCATGCGGGCAATGAACGAGAAGATCGACATTCTCACCGCCCGAGTGAACACGCGGGATGATCGTGGCCGTGGGATAGGTGATTTCGCAGGTTGGATTGTCGCTGTAGCTGGAGTGCTCCTCGCCATTGTGGCGCTACTTTGGAAACGATAAATGAGTGTCGCAACGGTCAATGTCGTGATGCCCCGACTTATGGAAGAGGAGGGATTCCGAGCCAAGGCATACGTAGACACGAACGGCCATCAGACCATCGGATATGGCTTCAACATCGACGCGGGAATCAGCAGGCTGGCGGCTGAGCGGCTGGCCCGCGCGCAGGCTGAGGAGCTAGATGCCTCGTTGACTGCCTTCCCCTGGTACGCAGCGCTCGACTACGTGCGTCAGTCTGCCGTGCTTGACATGGCCTTTAATCTTGGCATGGGCGGCCTGCTCAGGTTCCCAAACATGATTGCCGCGCTCACCCGGAAGGATTGGGCGGCAGCCGCAAAGGAGTGCCATGTGAAGGACCCGAAGCTTGCGAAGCGTTACGAGAGGCTCGCCTACATTCTGGAGCATGGGACAACGATCGGTCCTGACAGGATGCCGATTACGTGAACGACCTGTTCACCGCAACCGCTCAGCGCAATATCACCATGATCTGGCTGGTCGGGTTCTTCGCCATCATTACGGCGCAGGGGCTGGGTTTCCTCAAGAGTGTGCCAAATGACATTTACACACTGACCGCTGTCGTCCTGTTTTTCTGGTTCAACCGTTCCCGCCAGGGACAGGCGCCCGACCCTGAGCGCACGACAGTTACTCAAACCACGGAGAGCGTCACCACGCCTTCCAAACCGGAGACTCTTCCCCATGCAAACCCACCGACTCTACCTGCTGCCGGCCCTGCTCCTGATGACCCTGATGATGTCCTGCGCCGCGCTGGACCTTGAGCAGCCCAAGACTTTCAACGAACGTCTCGCGGCCGGGTACACCACCGTCACTTCCGTCCGTGACTTGACGGGCTCGTTGCTTCAGGCGGACAAAATCACACCCGAAGATGCGCAGCAGTCTCAGAACCAGGCCGATAATGCTCGAGCAGGACTCGACATCGCTCGTTCCGTCCACGCAACCGACCCAACCGCGGGTGACGCAAAGCTCGGCTCTATCATCACGGCCCTCAACGCGCTGAGCGGCTACCTCATCTCCAGGAGCAAATAGCCATGACAAACGCGCTCGTACTCGTTCAGCTGCTGACGCAGGGCCTGACGCAGCTGCAGGGCTTTGGAGCCTTGCTCGCCAAGGCGCACTCCGAAGGCCGGGATGTCACGGACGCCGAGCTCGACGCTTGCACAGCGGCGGATGACGCGGCTCGCGCGCGTCTTCAGGCGCTCATCGACGCCAAGAAGGGGAAGTAGTCATGACCTGGCAGCTCGTTCTGCTTGTCTTCGCGTTCGTGCTCTTCGTGCTCGCGGCCCTGAACGTGCCATCGTCTCGCGTGAATCTCGGCTGGGCCGGGATGGCCTGCGTGGCAGCTTATTGGCTGTTCGCGCGCGCGGTGTGACAGGGTCGATTTATGCTGCCCAAGAGGCGCCTGTTAACCCTTCGGAGAAGCATCATGGCAAACCCCAATCAGCCGAATCAGCCCGATCACAACAAGCCCGCCCAACCTGCCGATCCAGCCCACCCGGGCGAAACCGAAGAGCAGCGCAAAGAGCGCGAGCGCCAGAATCGGTAACGGCTGAGGCCATCCCGCCTGCCGGAGAGAGTCCCTACCAGGAAGGACGCGGAGACTCTCGTGACAGCTTTGCGCGTCCTTCCTCTATGCGGCAGAGCTTCGTCCAGACGTGCTTTCTGACGAGGTGCCAGGAGCCGTGCTTTGCTCGTATGCCGGCCGGGAGGGGGAGGTTTTCTTCCTGCATGGCGGTTTTGTAAAAGTGATTTTGCGCCGAGCGGCGGAGATTGCCCGATCCCACTCCGCTTCGGAAGTGGTGGGGTGGCCCTTGCGGTCTGGTATCCAGCGGATGCCACGGGCTTTCAACAGACGCTTCACCGCCGACGGCTGTTTCGCGTCAAGCAGTTGGCAGAGTTGTTGAAAGCTAAGCGCCATGCTGTTCAGCTATCAGGTAGTCCAGCCAAGCCCGCGCGCGTGATCGCCGCATGCGTTCACGTAGCCGCCGTCCTTCGGAAACCCGATCGAAGCTTCCTTGCGACACTTGTCGACTTGGCACGCGACTAGAAGGCTGGAGACGGCCTTGCAGTTAGGGCAACCGTTCACCTCGTCCGTCGGATCGAACGGATTGGGAGCGCTCAGGATCTGAGCGTTGCGCCCCATCCAACCGCATTCCCTGCACACCGTGCGATCACTTGCCATCGCCACATCCTCGACGCAGAGCGGAATGATCGAATGATCTTTTCAAAAGGTCACACAACATCCGGTTCTCACTGCAGATGCGGTAGGAGTAGCGGCATTTCGCCACTCTCGTAAGCGCCCTTGATAAGCGGCCGCGCATGCTCCGCCATCGTCTGGCCATTCGGCAAAACGACGTGCGCCAGGAACTCAGATTCAAACTCCACAATCCCCGCGTCTACGGCCTCCAGCTTCGCCTTAATGACGAGCGCGAGAGCCCTCCACCTCTGGCGCACCCCCTGCTCGTATCGCTTCTCTGAGGCGTCCTGAGAGAGCGGCTGCTGGTTCCACGTCTCCGCATGACGGGTGTGCGTGAACTCGCGCGCCTTCCGGTCTGGCATCGGGAGTACGAAGCGCAACAGCCTGTCGTGAGCCTTGAAGCCGATCACTGCCTTGTCGCCCTGCCACCCGTACATGAAGGCGGTCGCTCCATAGCGGGTGAGCGTGCGCTCAATCTCGGCGCGTGACTTCTCGGCTGGGACGTCGGTCTCTGATGCAAACTTAGCCAATCATTTCTCCTGAGGCGCAGTCCGGTTCTCAGGTTCCACCCGCACAGTGAAGCCATCGCACGCTGCGAGCAGTGTCGCCATCCCTTGTCGGCGCATCACGCTCAACAGTCGCTCCAGCGCGTCAGAGACGGGGATCATCTGCGAATTGGCGACAGGCAACCGCACCACGTTCGCAGGCGGTTTGATTCGTGACTCACCGACTGTCACCGCCGCGTCGTAACGGTCAAGCACCTCGCCGCAGACGGCAACCATCAGCAGTCCGTTCTTCGACTCAGGATCAAAGAGCTTCGTGTCGGAGCGGG
>Ga0180071_1000006_pt1 | contig 15400 bp, 32 predicted proteins | sample EasRiv93A_16_10D_FD_123015 | JGI IMG/M metagenome (GOLD analysis project Ga0180071, IMG submission 123015) | Soil microbial communities from meander-bound floodplain in the East River, Colorado, USA - East River metaG ERMLT293A_16_10D | ecosystem: Environmental > Terrestrial > Soil > Floodplain ...
CCGTTTGCCGGCGAGTCAGCGCCTGTATGCCTCGCTACGATTGAAGTTGCAGAGCGTTTTGCAGCTGGGGAGGCAACTCGGGCTGAGCTAAGCGCGGCCTACAGCGCGGCCTACAGCGCGGCCGACAGCGCGGTCTGGATCGCGGCCAACAGCGCGGCCTACAGCGCGGCCTACAGCGCGGACGACAGCGCGGTCTGGATCGCGGCCAACAGCGCGGCCAACAGCGCGGCCAACAGCGCGGCCGACAGCGCGGCCAACAGCGCGGCCAACAGCGCGGCCAACAACGCGGCCTACAGCGCGGCCTACAACGCGGCCGACAGCGCGGCCTACAGCGCGGCCAACAGCGCGGTCTGGATCGCGGCCTACAACGCGGCCTACAACGCGGCCCGAACCGACCACTGCAACATCATCCGACAACACGTTTCTTGTCTAGAAGTCTACGACGGCTACAAAGCGAAATATCCTGAGCTTTTCGCATGAATCCAGAACTCTCACCATCCCAGATAGAGAAGTGGGTTCAATGCCCCCGACGTTGGGGCCACATCTACCTGGAAGGGCGTCGGGAACCTTCCACCGACGCTGCGGAAGCAGGCACACGAGTTCACGCCCTACTTGAGGCGTATCTACGAGACGGTACGGAGATACCTAGAGCCGAGGTCTGGAACGGGTACGCTATCGGAGAGATAGCGCACGACATGACGCAGCACCTGCCCCCGGCTGGGACGGTGCCAGATGTAGAGATCGCCCTTGCCCTTGAGGTTGCCGGTATCAAGTACCGTGGCCGGATTGACGCGCTGCACTACGGAGTAGTCTACGATCACAAGACGACGTCAGATCTCAGATACGCGAAGACAGATCTCGAGAACAACATACAGGCGCTGATCTACGGGCGCTGGTTGAACGCTGATGGTGATCTTCAGTGGACGACTGGCCGGACTAAGAAAGGCATCAAGTCAATCAAGACTCGATTGCCAATCGTCAAAGACGAGATCGCGGCACGGTTTGATGCTGTCGTCACGCCTATTGCTCGCCAGATCATGTCGGCTTATGCACACGGTGACGTAACTCTTCTTGACAAAAACACAGATAGTTGCACAATGTATCGACCGAACGGCTGCCCGTTCCTGAACCACGGCTGTAACGGAAGGAAAGAGAACATGACTGGTAAACCCTCGCTTATGGAACGTATGCGCGCAGCTCGTGCTGCTGAGACGATTGTTGAGACTTCGGCTGCGGCTCTAGACGAAGTTATTGTTGACCCTATCAACGCACCCGACGTCGTAAGGACAGCTCCCGCCCCCGCTTCCGAAGAGATTCCCAAAAAGGCTCGCAAGAAGAGCAAAGCGGAGCCGGTTGTGCCCCCCTTAGAGCCTTTCACAGCGGGTAATAGTAAGGACGGGGCCAAGCCGTTGTCGCGGAGCGAAACCCCGCTCGTCGACTGTCTGCCTGTTGACTTCTTCACGGTGGACAACAGTCCCGGCAAGGTGCCCGAGCCTTTCGCGGCCGACGACTCCTCGCATAACCTGCCAGTCCCCAACATGACTGGCAAACCAATACACCTCGATGACTCCCCCCACAACCAGCCGATCGCAACTTACCCAAAATCAAACAAGCCAATTCAGACACTCTACGTAGACTGTCTGCCACTAGGCAACTACCTTAATCTTGTGCATGCGCACACCCTTATCGCGGCGGCGCACAAGGAGGTGTGCTCAGATGGTGAGGTCTTGAACTATCGTCTCGTTGATTTTGCCAAGGGCGGCGGTATGTTGGCTGCTCAGCTCAATCACGATATCTTAAAAATGGAGGGAGGCTTCGACCTGGCCCTCAACACCCACACCCCAGAGGGGAGAGACGTACTTCAGACACTCTGCGCCCTCGCTGACTTCGTTGTGGTGGGTTTGTGACCTTCACAGACTGGCATAACCGACACGTCAATTACGAGGATCTCGTACTGATGCCGAATCCCCATCCTGCTAACTACATAGAAATCGCCAGGTACAGCCACCCCAGGCTTTCGGGACTAGAGTTTGTGCTTGAGTATGCTCAGCAGGGTTGTCAAGTGGGCAACTTTCGAGTGATAGGGAGAAACGCGGGCCCGCTGGTGCACGTTCAGTGCAACAATAGAGAACGCGAGGCTCTCAAAGAGTACTTCAACACGAACACCGGGAACTTGACCCGACTGAACGAGTTGCTAGAAAGAACACCATGACAACAAAGTTTCAGAAACTGCTCGAAAAAGTTGAAGCTTGTTCCGAGGCCCGAGACTGGGTAGGAACCAAGAGTTTCACTGAAGCTTATGAGACGTGCTCGGACCACCACCATCTATTGTGGTTCGTTGACAAGCCGGGCGTACTCGACGATCGCCGTTGGCGGTTGCTTGCCTGCGCCTTTGCTCGAACTGTTCTGCCGTTTGCGGGCGAGTTGACAGCTGTCTGCCTTGCTACAATTGAAGTCGCCGAGCGGTTTGCTGCCGGGGGGGCAACGCAAGACGAGCTGACCGAGGCCTACGGCGCCGCCTACGGCGCGGTTCGGACCGTAGCCCTGAACGCGGACCTAAGCGCAGCCTGTAGCGCGGCCTGGAACTCGGCCTGGAACGCGGCCTGGAGCGCGGTCTACAGCGCGGTCTACAGCGCGGATGGCAAAGTGGTCTGGAGCGCGAAAAGCGCGGCCGACACCGCGGTCCGGGCTGCAGCCCTAACCGCGGCGGGCGACAGCACGGCCTACAGCGCAGCCAGCGCCAAGCTCTGCTTCACCATCCGACAACACGTTTCTTGTCGAGAAGTCTACGACGGCTACAAAGCGAATTACCCCGAGATGTTCACATGAAAATAACAGTCACGAAAAAGGTCGACTACTACGTAGCGTTTCAGCACCTGCGCACTGACGACCCCGACGACGGGCAGAGCGCAGGGTGGTACGCGTGGGTGGCTACGGCCCCGGATAGTCAGTCCGATTTTGTCTACGGACCGTACGAGACTCAAGAAGCTGCGGCTGACAACGTGGCCAAGCGCCTGCGAGACAAACTATGAAGTGCCCCCTCTGCGGCTCGAAAGTCACGTATGAAGGGCTAACCTCACTGGCCTGCACCGGGCTAGGGTGTCAGAACTGGGACAAGACGAGCAACGCCCTACCAGCGATCGGAACCATCTGGTACGCTGCCGGCTACTCAGAATGTTTTATAGTAAAGGGCTATCACGAAAACTGGGTACTCGTGGCGTCGACTTTGTCCCCTACTATCGAAGTCCCTATTAAGTGGGACCTCGGTTTCTGGACTCAAGTGTCATGAGTACTGCCGTCTATCTAGCCGCGGTTCGCTGGTGGGTAACGAAGCGCCCCGCCCAGTGGACAGTGGAACAGCATCTAGCTCAGCCCTGTGTCGGGTGCCGAGGCAAAGAGGAATTCGAGTTGGCCGAAGCGGTTTCGAAGAAATATGGCCAAGTCAACACGCCTGACTGAGATGATGCTCGCTCTGCGAGGCAAGACGCTTGACGACGTAAGCAAGAACTCAAACCTAGGTAAGGCTGTTCAAAACAACGGTGTCCGAAGGGGGCCTGAGTTCAATCGCATAGTCTCGTTGCCCCGCCGAGTTTGGGAGATTGACCCTGAGCTCGATGAGCTCGTAGAGCTACTGACAGCCTTCCTTAAGACGCCAGCAGGAACTCAGAAGCTTCGCCCGGCTCAAGCTGTACTACTCAAAGAGCTGTACGACATGAACGGCGGTGTTGGGGAGGCGACAATAGGCGCCGGAAAAACGCTGATATCTTTTCTCGCCCCCGTGGTTCTTGAAGCGAAGCGCCCCCTCTTACTCGTACCCGCTAAGCTTTGCGGCAAGTACAACGACAAGGGGGACTGCCTGAAGCCGGGGAAGACAGAGCTCGAGTTTGAACATTTAGCCCGACACTGGAAAAGGCCCCCACTCAAGATCCTTTCCTACGAGAAGCTGTCACGGTCCAAACAGAGTGACTTCCTGGACAGGTACCAGCCGGATCTCATCATTGCGGACGAAGTAACAAAATTCAAAGACCCCTCCTCCGGGCGAACCAAACGAGTCAAGAGACATATGAGGGAGAACCCCTCTACGATCTTTCTGCCGCTCTCTGGCACACTCGCGCGGAAGTCGCTGAAGGAATACTGGCACATAGCCGACTGGGGAATGAAAGAGAACTCTCCTGTTCCGCGCACGTGGGCAGAACTGGACGAGTGGCGGCGAGCCCTCGATTCTGGTGTAGATGAACTCGAGCGTATGCCTCTTGGCGCCTTGACTGAGTTCGGCTCTACGCTAGAGGCGGCGCGACAAGGCTACGCTGAGCGGAGGCGACAGACGCCCGGCTGGGTATCGATTCTATCAACCGACACGAACGCGAGCCTGATCTTGGCAGGCGCCCGTTTTGACGGCTTTCCCTCCCACGTAGACGACAAGTTTCTCGCACTGAGGAAAAGCTTCGAGACACCCGACGGGGAGACGTTCGTCGAGCCTGCCAAGTTGTGGGCCTACCTACGCCAATGCTCAATGGGTTTCTGGTACCGTTACGACCCGCCCCCGCCGGAGCAGTGGAAACTGTGCAAGAAGGCGTGGGGCCAGTTTGTCAGAGACATCCTGTCACTGGGACGCCCCCATCTAGATACAGAGCTCCAAGTAGCTCAAGCCTGCGAGCTAGAGAAAGTAGACGACGGAGGGCTTCACAAGAAGTGGAAAGAGATCCGCCCCCTGTACAACCCCGAGAAGCACAAGAAAACGGAGTGGTTCGATTTCTCGTTCGTTGAGTGGTGCTCAGCCTGGCTGAAAAAAGAGCGGGGAGTCCTGTTCACACCCTACATAGCCTTCGGGGAAAAGCTGGCCGAGGTTACAGGCCTTCCGTACTTCGGCGAAGGCGGGAGAGACCTCAAAGCGGGGAGCATTGAGACTTTCGCGGGCGGCCCCTGCATCGCTTCTGTCATGGCGAATTTCGAAGGGCGTAACTTGCAAGACCGGTGGAGTAAAGCTATGCTGGTAGGAGGCGCAGGAGACGCTTCGATGCTGAAGCAGCTGATAGGGCGTTTTCATCGGTCGGGACAAGAGGAGGATGAAGTCGAGTTCACGTTCAGTTATGGGTGCCTTGAAACACTGGAGGCCCTGTACAAAGCTCGACGAGACGCCCCGTTTGCAGACGACCCTTACCACAAGCTGCTGGTTGGGGACTGGTTGGTCGATTCTCTTGAAGATGCAGAAGAATGGACGGGGGCTAGGTGGGAGAAATGAGAATCACTGACGACCAAATTAGATTACTGCTCAGTGACGCGGAGCAGCATGCCGAGCTGACTATCGTCAAGCTTTGCGAGATCGCCCTTTACGGCTACGATTTCGCCAAGAACAAATACGGGAGGCAGCACGGGCTTTGGATCAATTGCCAAGTAAAGGCACGGCTAAAGTGTGCGGAAGCCTTGATTAACAGAAAGAGTTTGCTCCAATGACAATGAGCGTAAGAGAAGCCGCACGTAAACGTCACGATTTGTCTGGTGCTGATACACAAGGGCTCGAAGGTGCGCTGCAGCTAACGGAACGCGAGAGGGATGCTGCCCGCGAGGAGATCAAAGCGCTGCGCGCCGAGCTAGAAACTGGACGAATGCGTCTCGCGGCATGCGGGGTGGCGGCTAGCGGCGGCGACACCAGCGAAATCTTGCCAGAGTATGAGTCGGACGCTCTAGCAGCGATTCGAAAGCTGTGCGCCGAGCTTGAAGCCGCTCGTGCGGACGTGGTAGCGGCTAGCGGAGAACTGATGGTGGAAGTGCCTAGCCCCGGAACTGACATGGCAAGAGTGATGCTTGCGAACGCGGCGATGCGGCGCGAGCGCAACGAGGCGCGCGAAGAGCTTCAGCGCATGAGCGAGGCGCTAGCCCATTTTGGCTACGAAGTCGAGGCAGCCTCCGCACATCTCGAAAACAAAAACAAGGGCGGTATGAGAGTCTCTTTTCACGGAGATTTCGTCAACTGCCCACCGAGCGCGATCAGTCGGCTACGTTGGCACGTAAGGAATCTACGGGGCGAGTAAGTGGCCTGGAAAGATCTAACGGCCCAGATCGAGCATGAGTTCGAGCAGTACTCTACTCGTGAGTACGAGCTTGAGCTCGCCTACAACAAGAGGCTGGCCGTACACGCCCAACGCCGACACCTGCGGCTTATCTCCCTCAAGGACACCGTCTGCAAAAACAGTAAGTGTCTCGCGTGGTTCACACCCATCCGAGTCGGGCTCGAGTACTGCTCCCAACGCTGTCAGCGAAACACAGTTTCCCGCAAGTCGATGGCGAAGAGATATGCCGAAGGCAAGTTGCGCGCGCCACGCATAACCAAGAAGCTGACCCCGGCGCAACGCGCCAAACAAACAGAACACAACAGACAATGGAGAGCCCGCCACCCCGACAAGGCCGCCGCCGCCATCGCGCGCAATACGGCCGCGAGGAAAGCACGACGAAATGAACAACGAACTCAAAATAATCGGGCTGCTGAGTAGCCCCCTCAGGGGGAACCGCTCGCGCTGGAGGTTGGCCTACCCCCTGCTTGAGCGGCTGGTGTTGGCCACCCGCAACAAAAGACTAGAAGCAGTAGAAAAAGCCTTGACGAAGTGTCGCACCTCAACTACAACTGAAGTAACAGCGGCGAAAGCCGAAGAAAGCGAGAAATAGATAATGGGTGTTTTTGAGAACTCTGATCTGAATTCAGCTACCGCGCCCACGGGCGGCGGCTACTACTTTGAGTCGAATGGAGACAAGCCGGCCAGCTACGAAGCTGAGATCACGCGGATGTTTATCCGCAACAATCGAGGCAAGGGCGAAATGCTCGTGTGCGAGACTCTCGTACTCGAGAGCGACAACCCCGGCCGGCCTGTCGGATCGCGCCCCAGCCACACGATCGTGTGGTACGGCAAGTCGCTGGACGTGGCGCCACAGAATACGAAGATGCTTATGGTAGCGGCGGCAGGCTTCTCGATCTTCGATCCGAAGGACGCGAAAGCGATTGCCGACGAGGATTGGAACGCTTTCAAGAACGATGCGTGCGGCGAAGACAACCCGTGCAAGGGCGCACGCATCCATCTCGAAGTGCTGCCCCCGGCAGCTGGCAAGTCTTACAGCAAGATCTACGTAACCCCAGGGAAAGAGCTCTCTGAGCTTCAGAAGGCGGCCCGCTCATGAGCACGAAAATTCAAATTGATATCTCGGATGACAACGTCGATTGGGTCAGTTTTGTCGCGGAAGACAACAAGAGCGTTCTGATCCTCGTTGATGAGGATGTAGAATTCGGAGCTGTTGTTAGCCTGGAGGAGCTTACCGCCGCCGTAGAGGCGTTGCGCAATTACTCCTTTCCTGATAAGGCTCCCGACGAAGAGCTCGAAACGATAATCGGCCTTTACGAGGACACTGACGAAGACGAGGACGAAGAAGACGAGGACGAGGACGAAGATGAAACGTACTGAAGTTCGAGAAAAAGCGGCAGTTCTCTTGCTCGCTCTCTACGAAGAGCTCACCCGCGAAGACGCCCGCCGCCTCCTGACTGAGGCTGTTCGTCAGATTGGTCTCCTCAAGCCCACTAAGGTAGAAAATGAAGATCGCCCCGCTTCGTAATCAGGTTTTCGCCACGCGCGATAACTACGAGAGCTTGACCGCTGCCGGGGTAGTTATCCCCGACTCGGCTCAAGAGAGCCCAATCCGAGCAATCGTCACGGCCGTTGGGCCGGGTCGTTTGCTCGAGAACGGGACGCTTGCCCCCATGACTGTCATGGTCGGGGACAAGATCGTGTTCGACCCGCGTGGGGTGATTGAACTGCGTATCACGCAGACATCCGCGCCCGTGCTGTGCATGGAAGAGACGAGTATCGTCTGTGTCTTGCGCGAAGGGTTGGAACTTCAGTGACACTTCAAGAGGCGGTCGACACTTTCTTACAGGAGAGAATCGCTCTTTTCGAAGGGAAGAAAGAACAGGTGAAGTTCACGAACCGAGTTCGCAATCTCTCGAGTCTGTTCCCCGCCAACGTGGGGCCAGTAACCGAACAGATCCTAGACCTGGCTGAGCAGTTCGGGCTGGATGAAGTAGAAAAGGCTCTCATAGAGGCGTTCCAAAAAGGACATCTGGCCTTCAAGGTGCGAGGTTAAATGGTAACGCTAGAGCAGGAAGACTTGATGGGAAACCTGCTCTTTGAAGGGCTTCCCCGAGATGAGTTCGTAGCGCGCTGGCGCGACGAGATCGGGGAGCCCTCGGACGAGGTATGTCTAGGTACTAAGACCTTCAAGTTACCGAAACAGGGTAAGTGTGTCGCTTACCTGTTCGTTGGGGGCCTCGTCGCCCTGTCAACTAAGCAGGGTTGGAGCGCCTACGAGACCACAGAACGGGTTGAAGACCGACAGTATTACGCAGCATGGGCAGCCTTCTGCCGCGGTGTGTGGGTCGACAGAGTGCCTACTGAAGAGGGAGTCTACCCAGTCCGGGATTTAGAGGGTTGCCGCGGACGTGACCGAACACTGAAACGGGTTGACGGGAAGCTGAAAGACATTACAGTGAATGGAGGCTTTGTCGGGAGCGACAAGGTCACTCAGTGGCGGGGGGACTGGTTTAGTTCGCCCTACCCTCGTCTACGGGGAGCTATATGACAATACCTTTCGATCTGATCCCCTCAATCAAGAAGCGTGTTCGGGATAAGACGGCGCGTCGAGCCGTGTACAAGGCTCTTGTCGAGGCGCTTCGCGCACAGGACCTTGACGTGGAGTCGTTGTTTGGGCAAGACCCTCTTTTTGATGAGGCCTGTAATGGACAATATCTGTAAAGCGCTGTTAGACTTCGCCGCTACCGCGCAAGACTGCGGGTACGACATTATTGAAGTGTTGTATGCTGCTGGCAACCAGCCCAGCTTTACTTTAGCTACCCGTGCTGGGCTAGTTCGTGTGAGCCCCGCGCCGAAGGCCACACCGTCCGCCGCTTGGCTAGAAAGCTACAACTCGGCGCTTCGTGGTGGGATGCACTACGGCGAAGCTGAGCAAGCGGCTAACCGAGTACACGGGAACTGGCGATGATCGATTGGACAGCTGTTGACTCAGAAACACACCTGATTGACGCGGGACTGCTTGCCCCCCCGCTCGTCTGTGTCTCCACCTGCGACAACTCACTCGAGCCGAAGCTGTGCAGGTGGTGCGATTCGTTCGAGGTTCTACGCGATCTGTTCAGAAACAAGCACATCGTAGGTCAGAACTTCGCCTTCGATAGCGCGGTATTTGCCGCCCAGTACCCCGCCCTGCTTCCCGATATCTTCCAAGCGTACTTTGACGGGCGCATCGTTGACACGATGCTGAACGAACGCCTGATCCATATCTCGCGCGGCACTCTCGACGGGTACACGGATCATAACGATGTCCACCATCGGTTCGGCTACAGCCTGGCCGATCTCTGCCACAGATACGGGCTCGAGACGCTGGACAAAGACACGTGGCGGCTGCGCTATTCCGAGTTTAGAGACATACCGCTCGAAGAGTGGCCGGCCGGCGCACGGGACTACGCGCTGACCGACGCCAAAGCCACGTTGCAGGTGCTGTACAAACAAATCGAGTTCAAGGAGTTTCTTGAGGACGGTCCGGCACAGGCGCGCGCAGCCTTCGCCCTCCATCTCATGGCATGCCGCGGCATGATCACAGAGGCGAAAGCCTGTGAGGACTTCATCGAGGCTACAAAACTCGATATCGAACGCGCAAGAGGTGTCTTACTTGAGGAGGGGCTTATGCGACCCACCGGGGTCAAAGACACGAAGGCCGCCAAAGCCCGCATGGAGCGCGTCTGTCACGAGATTGGTATTCCAGTCCCGATGACGAAGCAGACCAAAGCTTCTTCAGAAAAGTGGAAGCCGTCTGTAGCTCTCGATGCAGAAAGCACCCGCAACACGGACGATCCTGTCCTGATGGACTACTCGTTCTACACGAGTGCGGATAAAGCCCTCACGAGAGCCCTTACGATTCAGAAAGGGTCTCAGGGGATACCTCTTCAGACTCGCTGGCAAACGCTGGTTGACACCGGACGGATCTCTAGCTCCGCGCCGAGCGCCCCCCTGATCGGAGACAACTTGACGAACTTGCCGCGCAAGCCAGGTCTTCGCGAGTGCTTCGTTCCTAGGAAAGGCTTCGTCTTCTGCTCCCTCGACCTCGATATGGCCGAAGCTATTGGAGTGGCGCAGATCCACCACTGGGCCTTTGGGCGCAGCACGCTGGGCGACGCGCTCAACAACAAGAAGGATATTCACTGTCTTCTCGGCGCGGAGATGATGCGGGTTTCTTACGATGAGATGTTGGCCAACAAGAAGGTCGGCCGGTACAAGAAAGAGCGACAGAACGCGAAGTTTGGTAACTACGGTTTGTGGGGAGGCATGGGCCCTACCAAGTTCATGGCTACGACCAATCAGACTATCGAGAAGCGAGAAGACAAGATCGATCTCGATACGGCCTATCGCATCAAAGAGAGTTGGAAAAAGGCCTGGCTCCCTGAATCTATTGAATATTTCGAGTGGACGAGCAAGATGCTTGGCCGGGGTGGAGTTGCCTACATCAAACAATTCATATCGAATCGCATCCGCGGCAACCTCGACTATTGCCAAGCCGCCAACACGTTCTTTCAAGGGCTGATTGCGGACGGTATCAAGGCGGCGCTGCTTCCCATCTCGTACGAGATGTACTGCGTCAAAGAGTCGCCCCTGTACGGCTCTCGGTTGTTGCTTGACTTGCATGACGAGCTCTTTGCCGAGCTGGTCGAAGAGAAGGCACACGAGGCCGCCTTCCGCATGCAGAAGATTTTGCTCGACATGTTCAATACGAAATACACGCCCGACGTACACATCTCGGGCGAGCCGACCCTGATCCGGAGATGGTGGAAGGATGCTCCCAGCTTATATTTGAACGGGCAGCTCGTTCCTTCTAAACCTCAGGTTGACGGACGGGACGTGATCGTGGTAAAGAAGAACGACAAGGTAACGTGGGTACCTGACCTACACTGACATCATCTACTACTTGCACTTGATCTCAATCGAAGACACACTGAAAGTGTTCGTCTTGTGCTGCTCGAGTTACGTCGCATCGAGGTGTTTCCGATGATTGCCGCTGGCTTCATAATGGCTCTTGCGTCAGCGCTGATTCTGTGCTTCATTGTAGACGAGGTGTGCCGATGACTTGGCCTGTCCCGCTAGCTCTGATTTGTGCGGTCGTGTCGTTGGCTGCACTAGCGATCGCAGTCAACGTCGGTGGAGCAATGCTGTCTACAGCTGTCTCGCTAGCTCTGATTTTTTGGCTTGTGTTGGTGCTTGTGCTGACGCTCGAACTGTCGCGTTGGTGGTGGTGAGGCGTTACCTATTATGAGAATGCCAACCGTAACTGTCACTCTGGATCGAGAGTGTCTCACTGAGTTTGACACCGAGTGTCAGCGTCGAGGCTTCAACCGATCTGAGGCCGTTCGGCTGGCGATTGCCCTACTCCTGCCCCGTTGGGCGCAGGAGTCGGAAGCAGTAATCAAGCGGCAGAAAGAACTCAATGAAACAATCTAAGAAAAACACCCTATCGAGCCTTGCCGGATTTCCCGTCAAAGACGTCAAGGAGCTCGAAATGCGCGTCCTTCTCGACGAAGAGAGAGCGCTAGAGGAAACCCTGGGAGCGACGAAGGCTGAAGCTGAGGCTCACGCTCTAGCTTGGGACGCCTTCTACGACCAGTCCGCGATGCGGGGGCTGGCCACAGGTAATCGTCCTGGTAAGCCCGCCGAACGCAAGCAGGAGATCCTTACTCCGCAAGTCATCGTTGACGTTTGCGCCAAGTTGTGGGGGCGAATCGAGCTTGACCCCTGCTACTGTGACGGCGCCCTGACCAACCCACTTTACTCGTTTACTTACCCAGCTGTTGACGCACTCAAGGTCGAGTGGGGGTACAAAGCTTTCATCAACCCCCCATACAAGGATCTGAAGGCGTGGCTGGCGCACGGACGGGAACAAAAGTTTGAGCAAATCTGGCTCGTGCCAGTTCGCACTCATCGCAAGTGGTTTCGAGCTTGGCGAGATTCTCTTGGCGCCTACGTAGAGATGGACCCGATCGCTTTTGTCGGCTACGATCAGGTATTTCCGGCACCCCTCATGCTGGGGTACAAGGGGAAAAAGGCTACAGACTTTCTGGCTGCGGCGAGCCACTTGGGGAGTGGGTACTCTCCGGACAATGACGTGCCCTACATATCCCCTGAACGATCGCGGGAACTTATGGCCTCAATTAGCGGACTCAACTCTGTTGCGCGGGGGTACTGACATGGGTGGCCTACGAAACGACGACCCGTTCGCGCTTGAGCGAGCCGAGCGCGTGACAGATCCGGACGAGTTTCGGGCGATACTCGAGCAGCACTCAGGCAAGGATGCGCTGTCATGCCATGCCTGCGCCATCGCTCAGGAGTACCGCGTTCTGCTGGCGAAGCGCGCCGTCGTTGCGCGGCGGGACTGATGGGGCAATGCATCGACAAGGAAGATGAAGATGAAAGCAACTAAACACAAGATTCGCGTTATTATCCCCGACAGCCACGGCGCGCACATCGATCTGAAGGCAGAACGAGCCTTCATTGCCGATCTCACCAAGCTCCGGCCGGAAGAGATCGCCATGATTGGGGACCACCTCGATTGCGGCGGGGTCTTCTCTTCCCACCAACGCTCCTACACGAAAGAGATCCCGGAGTCCTTCGACGACGACTGTGTTGCAGCCAACACGTTCTTAGACCGAATACAGAAGGCAGCACCCGACGCTGAGATTCGATACTTAGAGGGCAACCACGAAGCTCACATCGAACGTTGGGCGTCGCGCACCTTCTTCAACAAGAAGGACGCAGACAAGTTTCTCGAGCGACAGGGGCCTGCAGCCGTACTAGGTCTCAAGAGACGCGGTATCAAGTACTACCTCTCTCACGAGACCTATTCTGGCCTGACAGTGCCAGGCGCGTTCAAGTGGGACAAGTGTTTCTACACACACGGTATCTCGTTCTCTAAGCACGCGGCCGATGTGCACCTAGCGCGATTCGGGGCCAACGTGGTCTTTGGGCACATTCACAGATCCATGTCTGTCATCGAGCGCACCGTAACGTCGGAAGGTCATGGCGCATGGTGTCCCGGCACTCTGGCGAAGTTGCAGCCGTTGTACAGGCACACGGCGCCTACGTCACACAGCCACGGCTACGGACTCCAGTTCGTGAACAAGGGGTCGGGTCGCTTTACTCATATCAACGTACCGATCCTAGGCGGCGAATCGTCCCTGATGGAGATGGTGGGGGCTATTGCCTCGCGGGGGCGGAAATGAGCATGCGTTTCCATTGGGCGCCGGACTTCGGGCGACAAAACTACGAAAAGCGGTGGCAGGACCGCGTATTCCCCGGCCACGTGGAAGATTGGCCCGCGGTTCCAGCAATGAGCTACTACCTCAGCGATGCACCCACGGCCAAAGAGTACTGCCAGGAATGCGGGGAGGTCGTAGGCGTGCATTACCCCCGCGAGAAGCAAGACGGGGAAGAATGCCACGAGTGCTGGTGGCGTTGGCATGATCGCTGGTATCACGACTGCAACTGCGGGTGTGAGCGATGATCTACCCGTCAGAAGATTGGGAGCAAACTCAACTTGTCTTGTGGCTCGAGGCCCACGATTACAAGTTCTCAGCCATCCCCTCCTCGACCTTCACCCGGAGTTGGAGCCAGAAGGCGAAGAACACCCGTACTGGGCTCCGTAAGGGCCTGCCCGACCTCCTGATCGTGCTCAAGAGGAAGAGGCTGCTCTTCCTCGAGATGAAGAAGGTCAAGGGCGGGAAGCTTTCCCCCGAACAAAAAGAGTGGATTGAGACCTTGAACCTGTGCCGCGTCTACGCTACGGTAGCAAAAGGCCTCGAAGAGGCCAAGAAAGAAATAGAACGATATGAAAACCTTGTTGATTGACGTACTGAAGTGGACACTGAGTGCGATCTCGGGCGGACTTATTGTCGCCGAGAAACAGATCTACCGACTCGAGTACGGACACTATCCTCCCACCTTCAACGAGCTTCTTGCGCGGATCCAAAACACACCGGCGGCCGAGGCGAAGCAGAACTGGAAGAAGGGGGACATTAACTGATGAAGCTTTCCAAAGAGGAACGCGAAGCAGTGGCGAAGATTCGCCAGCTGAAGAATCGACCGCACTGTCCGCAGTGCGAGGGAAGGGGCTACACGATCAGTTACTTGCTCTGCGAGTACTACGACGACGACGAACCGCAATACCCGAAATGCACCGTGTGCAAAAGTAGTGGCCGCGTTACAGGTAAGAGCTACGGAAAATGGATCGGCGCACGGGACGAGGCAATCAAGGCTACCGCCGCCGCGAACGCGGCCCTCAAAGCGCTGAAGTCGGCGCCGGCCGCGGAGGCCGAACGAAAATGACTAACCAAGAACTGTTTTCTAGGGTACGAGCTCACTTGCTCTCTCAAGGACGAAAGAGTACCAGCGTTGGCGGGGCTGTATGTCTTTACCGAGGCGAGGGCAGCCTGCGCTGCGCCATTGGGTGCCTAATACCGGACGAAATGTACAGCACTGACTTGGAGGGGAAACTCGCGGACGCAGAGATTATTTTAAATCTCTGCGGCCTAGAGCCCGATCAAGCAGGCCTTGCTTTTTCTTTGCAGTCAGCACACGATTACGGACCTGTGTGTCAGTGGCCCGCGAAGCTAGCCGAGGTCGCCCGAGTATTTGGGCTGGAGAACGTGTGATGTTGTGGACGTTTAAATACGAGCCCCCTAAAGTCGGGTCTGAGTACAAGCGTCGAGGCGAAACCTTGACTTGGCTTGTTTTATCGTTCAGCGATAACGATGTACGAGTCTCAGGACCGGGGGGTCGTACCGGAATCATGTGGGTAGCTCGTACTGAGTTTAACAAGAACTGGGTAAAGGCATGATAAGGATTCTGGTTAAAATTTTACGCCCGGGCGTGCAGCCTCCAACTAAGGCGCACCCGACGGACAGCGGGTGGGATTGCTACGTCGCCGAAGACGTGTATCTAGCCCCGCACAACGTGACGCGAGTACCGCTCGGTATCGCAGTAGAACTGCCCCCTGGGTATGAGCTCCAGGGCCGCCCCCGAAGTAGTTCCCTCCTCAACAAGGGTCTTCACGTGCAGTTCGGCACGGTAGATAACGGGTATCGAGGCGAGATGATGGCGATCGTCATGAACATGAACGATTTCTCCGTCACTGTTCACGCGGGGGATAGGATTCTCCAGCTCGTACCAATGGCGATCGAGCCTTCTCGGCTGTTTTTGGTGGACGAGTTGACCCCCAGCCCTCGCGGCGACCGAGGATTCGGGAGTACAGGTCGATGAGAACCGTACTTCTCGATGTTGACGGGGTTATTGCCGATTTTGCA
>Ga0180071_1000007_pt1 | contig 13126 bp, 35 predicted proteins | sample EasRiv93A_16_10D_FD_123015 | JGI IMG/M metagenome (GOLD analysis project Ga0180071, IMG submission 123015) | Soil microbial communities from meander-bound floodplain in the East River, Colorado, USA - East River metaG ERMLT293A_16_10D | ecosystem: Environmental > Terrestrial > Soil > Floodplain ...
GCTCGCGCTGCTCGCGCTGCTCGCGCTGCCCGGACTGCTCGCGCTGCTCGCGCTGCTTGTACTGCTCGGGCTGCTCGGGCTGCTCGGGCTGCTCGCACTGCTCGCACTGCTCGGACTGCTCGCACTGCTCGCATATCGCGCGCCTCGAAGACAAGCGCGACATCCGTGTCGATACCGAAAACGGCGCTGTCACGCGCGATGTCGGGATGCCGCCCGTGCCGCGCATCGAAGATATCCATCGCCAGATCTATCTAGCGGTTTCGCAGCCCGGTGCATTCGATATGGGCTCGTGGCACTCCTGCGAGACCACGCATTGCCGCGCAGGCTGGGTCGTTCATCTTGCGGGCCCCGCCGGCTACGCGCTGGAGGAGTTCCACAACACAGAGCTGGCCGCGATGCTGATCTATCGCGAGAGCGGCTACTACATCAACCCGGCGCGTTTTTATGATGGCAATGAGGCCGCCATGGAAGACCTGCGCAAGCTTGCGGAAGCGCAGTCGTGAGTCCTCGCAACGACAGCGCGCCGCCGTTTGAACTGACGAACGAGCAGATCCTGCTCGTGCTGGGCTCGACAGCGAAGAGCGGGACAGCCGCTCAGGCTCAGGCCTCGTATGGCGCAGTGGCGCTCGAAGCCGATCGGGTGGCCGCATGAACGACATCACCATCGGTTACGGGTTCGCGTACTACGCCTATGTGCGCGCATCGATCACCAGGATGGAAGAGTCGACTCTGCGGGGCCTCACGTGGTTCACCTGCTTCAAATATCTTCAGAGGCCGCGCGCATGAGCCGCCTCGTCACCACGGCTGCGCTGCTGGCTCTCACGGGCTGCGCCACGGTCACGGACTTTGTGCAGGACCACCCGCGCGCCACGGCGGCCATCGCGGCTTCCGTGATGCTCTCCGTCGTCCTGACGCTGGAGCAGAACCACGAGCACGGCCCAGTGATGCTGCCGCCTGAGCCGCGCATGAGCACGCCGCTCACGCCCGACTGCGCGATCTACGTTGAGTTGTGCAAATGAGCGGGCTCATCTCAGAAGAGAACAGCGCGCCTGAGTTCCGAACGACCGCCCTTCCGGAAGCCGTGGAATCTCTCCGGCGAGCACTCAGCTATCTGAAGCGAGCTAACCTCGCAGGGAACGCGGGGCCGATCGATGCGGATCTTCTGTCGTTTCCGTATGCGTGTGGCGCTGCTGAGGTCGCCATCGAAACAGCTCTGGCAATGATTGGAGTGCGTTCGTGAGCACCTCCCAGAGCAACAGTGGTGCACGACTCGTCGGAGTCTGGATTCAGGTCTGCAAGCGGACCGGACACGCTGAACGCGTCCTGCCGGAAGAGGTCCCCGTGCGGCACGGCGAGTCGACCCCATCACATCACTACTACCGTATTGCCAGCACACATTTCTGCGGCGTTCCCCTGGAGCAGCTCGCGCGAAGCAAATGCCTCGAAGCTGCGCTGAGGTGCGCCAAGTTGAACGATAGTTTGAGCCGCAGAGGCCGGTCATGACGCGCTCACAAGAAAGGACGTTGCGGTCATGAGCGCTCACGACCGAGCCGCCGTTCGGCACGCGCGCCGCTTCTGCCTCACGGTCTCACGGTACTACGACGGCTGCTCACAGCACGTCGAGTATCCCGGACTCACGCAGGGCGAAGTCGAGGCTGAGAAAGCCTATCAACTCGAATGCTGGCCGAATCACCAAGTCTCGTTCGAGGTCGACACAAGTGGCTAAGCAACACTGTGTAGAAGATTTGTTAGCGCGAGGCCAGCGCTGGCGGCAAAAGATCGACTCGAAAAGCGTGCTGCGCATCCTCGCGACCGCAGAGGGTTACGCGATGGTCCGTTATCGCTACTGCCAAGTGTGGGCGATCGACGAGAAGCGACTGCGCAACTAATACGAGCTAGTGACGGATGAACTTGTGTCGGAAAACACTGGAAAACAAGCATGAGCATGCAATCGAAGCCGATCAACAAGCAGTGCGAGTCCCGGTCCCAGTGCTGCCGTGAGGCCACCATCGGCGTCTATCGATGGGAGCACGGGGAGACCGACGTCAATCTGGACCGGCCCATCAAGGTGTTCTGCGGACAGCACAAGCCGCACCTGCATCCTGGTCAGAACCTGCGGAACGTGAGGATCAGAACATGAGTCCGCAGGAGACCTACCTTGTAGCGCCGTCCATCGCGCTTGGCGAGATGGCGTGGAATCTCTCTAACAGCAGGGCCTTCATCCCGTATCAGCGGCCTTTCCAACCGCTGAGCCGAGCATCTGTTTTCCAATGCGACGACGGGCTCTACCCGATAAGTCGCGAGTACTACGCGATCATCGACCGCATCTCGCGCGGAGAGCAGCCGTAATGGCCGCGATGCCCAAGGTCATGGCGATCCCGCGCGTCGCGAAGCCTCTCACCCGAGAGGAATACTTCGCTCGCCTCGCGGGACAGCGCACACAGACGCTCCAGAGGATCGCAGCGGCCCACAAGCAGGTTCTGTACTGGGCACTACGCAATCCGGACGAAAGCCGCGTGTGGATGAACAGCGAGCGCTCTCTGCGCATCGACCTCGAAATGATCGACGACCAACTGCGTGGGGACTGCTTCCCACCCGACAAAGAGCGGTATGCCAGCGAGCGGGAGGCAGCTCTGCGTGAGAACAACAACTGCATAGGCGCCAGCAACGGCGCCGTGGAGTGGGAGGAACTGTAATGCACAGTCGAATCGCATCGTCTATCAGCCCGCCTGCCGATGCGGCACGCGTGCTCGAGATCGATCCAGGCACGTTGCGACGGCGCGAACTGTGGTCGGACCTGCTCAACCGCGAGCGCGAATTGGTAGCGGAGCTCGCCACGGTCAGAGGAATGATCGAGGAGGTTGAGCGTCATGAGTGACTGTCCGATCTGTAAAGGCGAAGGATGGGTCTGCGAAGAGCATCGCCAGGCCGCATGGGGCAACGGGAAAGGCTGCTGTGAAGCCGCTGGTGCGCCATGCGAGTGCAACCCGAGCGGCAGTCCTCCATCTGACATGACGATCATTTGGGACCGTGAGCGAGGGTATCTGTCGTGAGTAATCTCCCCAATGAGGATGTTTCGTATGCGGGACGCGTTGCGGTCCTGATGATCGATTCGTGCGGCGCTTTGGATGAAATGACGACGAACGATCGGGCGGTCATGGAGCTTGCGCAGGCGGCCGACGACGAAATCACACAACTTCGCGGCGTTCAGTTCCGCGGCCTCACCAAGCGCGAGTGGTTTGCCGGCATGGCGCTTCAGGGACTCATGGCGAACAAGGACAAGCCGCAATTCTTCGTACCAAAGGACGATGCGAACTACTGCCTTGCGATTGCCGATGCTCTTCTCACCGCACTGGACCAGACCCATGACAAATAATCCACAGTGCATCTCGCGTGAGGGATGCAAGAACGAGCGCCTTTGCCAAGAGGCCGGCTATTGCATACGGCCAGAGGCGAAGACCTCAAAACAGCAGTTCGGATGGCTTATTGAGATGCGCGGCCGTGATGGCCTGTACTTCAGTCCCGGATATCGCTCTGGCGACAAGTGGCAATGGGTAACTGAGAATCACGACGAGGCGGTTAGGTTTTCCCGGAAGGAAGACGCGAACCGAGTTATTTCGGCATTCCGCACGATCAACACAACATTCTTTCAAGGACCTGAGTGGGTCGCCGTTGAGCACGGCTGGCACGAACGACCCGCTGCCGAGACGACAGCAGTTCGCGATACCGGCATCGATGACGTATGCGGCGCACGGCTTTTCGAGGGCGACCGTGTTCGTGTCGAATGGACGGCTGAGCTGGGAATTACCGAGATTCACTGCATTGCCGAAGGCATCGTCCAGTACATGCCGGACAAGATTACTGCGGCGTGGTTCGTGAAGTTCGATCAGCCCTACAGGTGCGGCGTCTGCGAAGACGGCGTCTACGAAACCGATTCACAGATGCTCGTGCAAGTGAAAGAGATCGGCGACGAATGCCTGATCTACTTCAAAAAGTTAGGCACAGTGAAAACAAACGGTGACCCGACATGAGTTGGCAGGCCGTCCTCATCATCGCCGGCTCCCTCGTCGTCTCGTTCGTCGCGGGCATCTACACCGGCGAGCACAAGCGCCGCACGAATCATTCAGCTCGAATTTGGAGAAACCTGTGAACGCAGTAGTTTTGGATCAGCCGCGCGCGGTCGCAACGCAGTCTGTAGTCACCCCTTCGCAGATCCTTCAGCTTGCGATGGACAAGGGCGTGGATCTTGACCGCCTCGAAAAACTGTACGAGCTACAGCGGCAGTGGGAAGCGCATGAGTCGCGCAAGGCGTTCACCTCCGCGATGGCACTGTTCAAGCAGAATCCGCCGCAGATCTTTAAGGACAAGCACGTGTCCTTTCAGACCTCGCGCGGCACGACCGAGTACGACCACGCTACGTTGGGCGCGGCGTGCGACGCGATCATCAAGGGTCTCTCGACCGTCGGCATCACGCATGACTGGGACCCGGACACGACCGACCCGAAGCGCATCGCCGTGACGTGCATCCTGACGCACGCATCCGGCCACGAGAAGAAAGTGACGATGCATGGGCCGCCCGATGACTCAGGTGGCAAGAATCCGATTCAGGCGATGGCGTCGACAGTGAACTACCTGGAGCGCTACACGCTGTTCGCCGCGACTGGAATGGCAGCGATGGATGACGATGATGGCCGGGCTGCCGGGAAGCGCCCTGACGAGAAGCAGGCGCCCGATGCTCCAGAGGGCTACGCAAACTGGCGTGCCGACATGACTGCAAAGGCGGAGGAAGGGAACCCGCCGCATCTGGAAGCGTGGCGGAAGACGAAAGACGAGTTTCGTCGCTATGCCGTCGAGCATGACATGGAGTGGTGGGAAGCCTCGAAGGCTGCGGCGCGCAAGGCGACGCAGAAGTGAGCTTCACGATCATAGATGTAGAGCAGCGAAGCCCGGCTTGGTACGCCGCGCGCGCCGGCCGGCTCACGGGTTCGGCGGCAGCCGACATGATGCGAACGCAGAAGTCTGGACAGCCATCGGCCTCTCGTAAGCACCTGATCACGCGGCTGGCGCTCGAGCGAATCACGGGCCGGTCACAGGAGCGCGAGTTCACCACGGCTGCCGTCCAGCACGGCATCGACATGGAGCCCGCGGCGCTCGGTCGCTACGAGGCCGAGACCGGCGAGATTCTAGAGCGCGTCGGGTTCCTATCACTGGGCGGCGTGATGGCCGGCTGTTCACTGGACGCATTCATCTGCGGCCGGCGCGGGATCGTCGAAGGCAAGGCCCCTGAGTCGGCCACGCACCTCGAATACCTGCAGACGCGGAAGATCCCCGACGACTACCGCTGGCAGTGCATCCACAGCCTGTGGGTGAGCGGCGCGGACTACGCGGACTTCATCAGCTTCGACGACCGATTCCCCGACGAGCTGCAGTACCTGTGCGTGCGCCTTGAGCGCAACGAGCAGGAAGTCCAGGCGTATGCCGCCGCAGCTGGCCGGTTACTGGCCGAGGTGTCCGTGGCCGTGAACGAAATCAACAAACTGAGGATGGCAGCGTGAGCACTGAAGTCGCCGTTCCCGAGCTAACTCCGCAGCAGCAAGCCCTCGCGGCCTTCGACGAGAAGGAAGAGGAACTGCGCGAGCTTGCGGCTGGTTCTGCAACGATAACGGCGATAACGAACGGTGACGGGTATCAGCAGTGTCACGCGGCACGAATGGTCCTGAAAAACCGTCGCATCGAGATCGACAAGCACGGCAAGGAGGTACGCGACAAAGCCGTGAAGTTCAGCAAGGCGGTCATCTTGCAGGCAGACAAGTTCATCGCGTTGATCGAGCCCGAGGAGACGCGTCTGGAGAAGCTTCAGAAGACGTGGGACGACGCACGAGAGGCGGAGCGACTGGAGGCCATCAGGGTCGAAGAGAAGCGCGTGAAGGATCTGCAGGACCGCGTAAATGAGTTGTCCGGCGCGCTGGGCGTAGCCAAGCGGTACAACCTGACGGCCGCGCAGTTCGCGGAACACATTTCAGACCTCGAGAAAGTGCCGGTAGATGACACCTTCCAAGAGTTCAAGGCCGGCGCCGAGACGGCGAAGGCCGAGACGCTCGCTACGCTGCGCGAGATGCACGCTACAGCCGATGCTCGCGAGAAGGAAGCGGCCAAACTGAAGGCTGACCGTGAGGAACTGGACCGCCAGCGCGCCGAGCAGAAGAAGATTGACGACGCCGCGAAGGCTGAGCGCGACGCCGAGACCGCGCGCCAGAACGAAGAATTGCGCAAGCAGAAGGCTGCGCAGGATGCAGAGGCCGCGCTGATAGCGGCGGCAAACGCTGCAGAAGCAAAGCGTCTTGCGGATCTGCAGGCCCAGATCGAGCGCAAGCAAGAGGAATTCCGTAAGGCACAGGAGCCGCCCCCGGCGCCACCCACCCCTGCCCCCGCACCGGTCATGCGACGCGGTGTGGCGGTTCCTGTGCCAAAGGCGGAAGAGATCATCGAGGTGCTGTCGAAGCACTACCGCGCGAAGCCGGACACGATCATTGACTGGCTGCGCGCCATCGACTGGAAGCAGGCGGAGGCAGCGTGAATCGCCGACTGTCTCCCGAAGCTGTCCGCACGATCCGCGCGTGGTATGCGGCGCGTGCCAGAAGCGGCAAGCGATACATCAGGCCGCTGAAGAAGGAGCTCTGCGCACGCCTGGGCTGTGGGCCTACAGCCTTCCAGCTTGTCGGGCGCGGGGTTCACTACCGGGATGTGCAGCCGTGAGCGCAGAAGTCTGGTTCGCCCGTCGAGGTGAGTCGCTGATCGCGACCGACGAGGACAGCCGCAAGGTGATCGAGCGCCTGGAGGACGGCGAGTGCCAGTGCTTCAAGCGCATAGGCGTGCGCGACATGCAGATGCATCGGCGCTACTGGGCATTGATGACCCTGATCGCAAAGAACGTCCGACGAATCGAAATCGATCGGCTTGGTGGGCAGCCGGTTTACATGCCCATCTTCAGCAAGGAGAACGCGCACACAGCGATGAAGCTCTGCACCGGCTTGTACGACACTCTCCCAGTCGGCGGTTCGGACTACTGCGTGCGCGTTCCCCACTCCACCGGCTTCAACGAGATGACGCCGGATGAATGGTTATTGTATTGGCCAGAAGTACTCGCGGTATTCGTCGAGAAAATCGCGCCGGAGATTGAGGTCCCTGAAGCTCGTGACGATGCGCTTCGATACGTCGAACGCTGGTCCCAGGAGGCCGCTTGAACCTTCGCGACTTAGCCCGCGACAAGCCTTGCCAAGTGCGCTTGCCAGGCTGCGATGGCGGCGGAGAAACCACGGTGCTCGCCCACTATCGCCTGTCAGGCATCAGCGGAACAGGCTACAAGTCTCCCGACACGATCGGCGCATGGTGTTGCGCATCTTGTCACAACGAAGTGGATACGGCCGGCACGCTGGGACTTACGCGCCATGAGCGGATGCTGGCGCTCGCGGAAGGCGTATTCAGAACCCTGAACGAATTAGATCAGCGCGGTTACGTGCTGACCGAAGCTGAGCGCCTCACAACGAATAACGGAGAACAATGTGGCTAAGAAATCAGAGATCGAGATGAAGCGGACGCGGGCGAAAATTGGTCGCTTGCGAGAAGCGCTCGACTTCATTGGCGGGGGCGGTTTCCCTCCAGAATTCACCGAAGCCCTGACGGAGTCCGTGAAGGAATCCATTCAGAGGTGCGTCGATCTGGCCGATGAGGCCGAGGCCACCCGTAACGATGGCAACAAGTGGCAGCCGGACGAATTGACCGCCTTGGAAGCCTTCCTCAAGGGGAAGCTCGCTACGGGCTGGAACCACGAGAAAGAGATCATCGCGCAACTTGCCGACAATCTTGGCCGTAGTCCCAAAGCAGTAAAGAAAAAGGGCATCGAGCTTGGGCACGGGCCAGCTGTCGACTACTGGCTTGCAAGGGAGCGTGGCCTCGTGCCGCGCGACTGAGGTGCTCCCATGACCGGAGCGCGCTACAAATCCGTGAACGTGCCGCCCCTGTGCGAGCACTTCGATCCTGCGCAATGCAGTGAAGCCTGCCACGAGATGGCTCATGAGTTCGATCAATGGCTCCGCGGGGAGCTTAAAAAAGAGGGACACGAAGATGTTAATCCTGACAAGACGAACGGGTGAGACGGTGATGATCGGGCACGATGTGACACTTACGGTGCTCGGCGTAAAGGGCAACCAAGTCCGCATCGGTGTCGATGCGCCGAGGAACGTCCCGGTGCACCGTGAGGAGATTTACGAGCGCATCAAACGTGAGCACGCCAAGGGGCACGCCTTCGACTGCTGCTGTGTTGAGTGTGGGCGCGCGGCTGAAAGGTGCGACCATGTCGCCTGATCCGCTCCGCACCGATCAGCGGAAGGTCCGCATCCTGCGCATTCAAGATGCCGAAGGGCGCGGTCCTTATCGTCCTGGCATGAGCCAGCATTGGGTTGACGATCATGGGCCGCCTCCGCCTCCCCCGATCTTCGTGGAGTTTGGAACGGAAATATTCAATCAGCTCAGCCCGGAAGAGTGTATGGGCTGCGGCTTTCGAACGATGGACCAACTCAACAAATGGTTCACGAAGAGCGAGTTACGCAAGATGAAGGCACTTGGTTACCAGCTCGTCGTGCTGTGGGTCGATCGGGTCGTGGCGGAGTCGGCGCACCAGGTCGTATTCGCGCGCAAAAAGCCGCTGGCGGACAGCGCAACCGTTATGGCGATGCCTTACGAGGCACGAGCGTGAGTCACGTGACCACTGAACAGATACCGGATCTGCTCGGCCGCATCGTTGAGGTAGGCCGCAACGATGGAAAGAACGAGGTCATTGTGGACTTGGGTCGGGGCCAACAGGTCACTGTGTCGGGATTCTCTGACGACATGGCGCGAACGTTTGGGCGCTCGCTATACAAGCCAATGCGCATCGAGTTCGGGGTCATCGATGAGTAACCAGACTGCAGATGAGTTGCTCAAACTGGCCCGCTTCCAACGCATGGACTCGCGCAACTGTAACGAAGAGGCGAAGGACCGACTGCTGGGCCTCATGGCAGACCAGATAGAGGCAGGCGTGCGCTACGTGGAAAGCACAGACAAAGTGCTCGCGAATGCAGAACGTCTGCTGGATAAGCGCGCCGAAGAGATCGAGCGCGGCCAACGCGCCCTTGCCGAGACGCACGACGCGTGGACGAAAGCTGAGCACGAGGTCGACCAATTGCGTCTGGATTTAGCTCAGCAAGCGATGAACGGGCAGACTGTGATGGAACGGCAGAAGGAGCTCGCGCGGTTGACACGCCTAAATGACGTGCTCGAACGCCAATGCGCGACGCTTATCGAGGGGTTAGCTCAAAATCACGACTCCTGGAAAGCAACGTGCGGTGAATTGGAAGCGACCGGGATCGAGCTGGATCACGCGATAGAGGATGTGGCGAGGCTGGCTGATGTCCTGCGCCTGGTGCGCAACACGCAGGGCGGCCGCTTCGGGCACGACTGGCCGTACGTGGCGAACGTGATCAACGAGGTGCTCCGCCAGACACCTCACGATGTGTCCGGCGAATGTCACCACCTACCCGGACAGGCCGCTTGGTGCCCGAAATGCTCCGGTTCCACAAGGTCACCACCTAACTTTTCAACTGGAGAATGAGCAATGCGAACGATTTCAGACCACAAAGTGAACCCGGCGAACGATGTCATCGAGATCACGGTAACGGATGAGCCCGGCGCTGGCGGTGCGAACCACGCCTACAAACTGGAGTTTCCGAACACTCCGGCCACGTACATCAACTTCCAGAACGGTCCGATTGCCGAGGCTGGCGTGAACGGTCTGACACATGAGGCGCTTCTGGCCGTCGTCATGGACCGCATGCGCAGCTTCCAGGCTGGTCCGTACTCCTGCCGTGAGAACGCCCTCGCGCTGACGAAGCTGGAGGAAGCACAACTGTGGTTGCTTCAGCGCACACGTGGCCGGATGGCGCGTGGCGTTGAAGGCACGCACGCGAAATAGGCGCTCCGAGCGAGCCAGGAGAGTAGCCATGTACAAACACGACATCGTTTTCCTGCCCACCGAGAAAACGCCATTCCTGGCAAACCTCGACGAGCTATCGAGGCAAGGCTGGGAGTTCGTAGCGTGGCTGTCGGATCCGCTTTCGTCTATCCCGCCTTCGCGGATGGTCCTCATTCGACGCGGCGATACATCCTCCGAGCGTCAGCCATGACCATCGAAGTTATCGAGGAAGGCACAATCCTGCTCACCAAGCGGGAGTGGGACCGCTTGATATTCGAGTTCAAGGACAGGCCGGGCACGCACGACTGTTTTGAGCCGTGGCTGCGAAGTAACACGCACGTACTTCGCCGGCTGCGTGGCGATGGCGGGCGGCATATGTCGAAAGCGGAGATTGAGTGGCCATCGCAAATTCGTGCGTCTTCTGTCAATGGACCTTGTAGCGGGGAGAAACCATGACACCGCGCACCTTCAATGGCTACGGAGTGAATGCGCCTGCCGTGACCGTGATTCTGGAGCGCATCACGCACTGGTGGTCCATCGACTACAACGGTAACCACGGGACCGAGATCCAGCTCGACACTGGCAAGACAGTCCGCATCGGTCATTACACGAGCGACGTTGAGAAAGCCGTCTCCGGTGCCAAGCCATGAGCGGCGTTCGCATACCGATCACGGCGGCTCGGCGTATTGCCGAGGACTACGGATACGATCAGGTCGTGATCGTCGCTCGCTGCATCGATAAGCCGGGCGAGCAAGGCAACGAGCACGTGACCACGTACGGCGTGGACAAAGCGAACTGTGACATCGCGGCCCGCGTCGGGAACTTCTTCAAGCACAAGCTGATGGGATGGCCGGAACATCCCAGCGCAGGAGAGAAGCCGTGAAACCGCCAGTTGTCGTGGTGCCGATCTGTGTGCATGGCATGCCGAAGTGCGTGCCGTGCTGGATGTGTGAGCGTGACGCAAGCGGCCGCTGGTACTACTGGCCGCCTGCTCCAACCGTGTCCGGTGATGCATGAGCGTTGGCGCTGAACTGCCTCTCGAAGACACGAAGCCAATTGACGCGGACAAACTGCGCGCGCTGCTACGCCGGAAGTATCCCGCCGATCAATACGCGATGCTCTACGAAGTCCGAGACGCCGCGGGCTTCGCCGCGAAGCGCTCGGCCGACGTCATGGTGATCGGCCTTTGGCCGTCGCGCGGCTGCATGATCGAAGGGATGGAGCTGAAGATCAGCCGTGGCGACTGGCTCCGAGAATTGAAGAAGCCGCAGAAAGCTGAGGCGTTCTTTCAATTCTGTGATCGATGGTGGGTAATCGCGTCGTCGCCTGACATCGTGAAGCTCGACGAATTGCCGCCTACGTGGGGCCTGATGGTGCCGCGCGCCGGCGGCATGGGCGTGGTAAGGCAAGCGCCGGACCTGAAGCCCGAGCCCGTAGACCGTTACCTACTCGCCGCCATGCTGAAGCGAGCGACGGATACCGCAGCTGACAGCCCGGAGGTCCGGGCCGCGATCGACAACCGAGTGAAGGTTGCAGAAAGCGCTGTCGAGCAGCGGGTGAAGTGGGCAACGCAGAGCGCTGACCGCGAAAGCCGGGAAATGAAAACCTCCATCGAGGCGTTCGAGAAGGCATCCGGCGTTCACCTCAATTCCTACAACGGCGGCCGAATTGGCGAGGCGGTCGGCATTGTCATGCGCGGCGAGCACGAATCCCGGCTCGACGAGCTTCGACGGATCAAATCTCAGGTGAGCCGGCTGCACGAGTGGATGGAAAAGCACGTTCCCGATCCGTCACCCGACCCCACGGGTTGTTCCGATGCGAAATAAGCCGCGTCCTGAGAACCAGTGCCGCCGAAAGTGGCGCCGCCAATGCCGTCGCGCTCGGCGCTACGATCCGGATGGCTTCGATTCTGCGATCGACTCGTTTCTCGACCTCGTCGTCGAGGCTGTAAATCGACGCGCTCAACCACAGCCAGAGAAGCCATGAGCATCACGAAACTGCCTATCCCGCTGAAGTTCACCGGGCCGAATGGCCAGCAGTACACTACGTACACGGTCAAGCATTACGCGGCGTTTGAGCGTGGGATGGAGGCGCGAAAGGCCGGTAAGCCCGTGCTGGATGTGTGAGCGTGACGCAAGCGGCCGCTGGTACTACTGGCCGCCTGCTCCAACCGTGCCTTGTTCCGGAGATGCGAAATGACCGAAGCCCAATACGTCGAGTTGGAACCGCTCTACGCGCAAGCACAGAAGGATGTCCCGGCCCTCCCGCACATCAACGTATCGCGCGTCCAGCGGCTTTATATGATCGGCTACAACCGAGCTTCGCGTTTGCTGGAGCACCTCGCAGAGGACGGCTTCCTGAAGTACGACAAGCTCACCGGAGCCTACTCACGTGTCCCCACGCCTGCGGAGTCGAAGTGATCACGGCAGACGGACTCGACGTGCTCCAGAACAGTTGGAAGGCGACGTGTCCGGGCTGTAAGCGTGTCGTACATCTGCCAATGCTGAGCGTCGCTCGCTTCTGTGGAAACCCGATCTGCTATCGGAAAGGCGTTTTGATCGTGCGAGAACCTTCGGAGCTGCCGCCCAGCCATGACCAAGATTGACCGACGCGCTCAACCACAGCCAGAGAAGCCATGAGCATCACGAAACTGCCTATCCCGCTGAAGTTCACCGGGCCGAATGGCCAGCAGTACACTACGTACACGGTCAAGCACCTCGCCGCAGACGGCAACCATCAGCAGTCCGTTCTTCGACTCAGGATCAAAGAGCTTCGTGTCGGAGCGGGTCTCGTAGCCGAACGAAGGCGCGAGTCGCTCGTATGTCTCGTGAAACAGGATGGCGAGCTCAAGATTTGTCATCGCCAGATCCTGTGATAGCGCCGGTACTCGAGTTGCATGAGTTTGTAGACCTTATCCACAGTCACCTCGTGAGTTATCCCGTGACGCAGAGGGGCCGGGGCCGTTCACCCGGTCAGGCGCTTGTTCAATTCTTCCCTCTGCGCCACAAGATGGTTGAACAGTAGGGCTGCTGTACCCAGCCAGCCAGAACTCCGCCAGCTCGCTGCGGTACGGACACGCGGTATCGGGCTTACCGGCCTTTCGCGCCTCCATCCCAC
>Ga0180071_1000008_pt1 | contig 11775 bp, 9 predicted proteins | sample EasRiv93A_16_10D_FD_123015 | JGI IMG/M metagenome (GOLD analysis project Ga0180071, IMG submission 123015) | Soil microbial communities from meander-bound floodplain in the East River, Colorado, USA - East River metaG ERMLT293A_16_10D | ecosystem: Environmental > Terrestrial > Soil > Floodplain ...
CCAAGCAGCGCATTCTCGAGTGCATCGCCGATGTAGTTTCGGAACACGAGAACCTCAGCGAAGTTGACGTCTGCCGGGTTGGTTCCAGCCACCCGACGATCACCGAGCGTTAGCCGTGTTACGGCTTGGGAGTTCCCGGAAGCTCCGGGGCCAAGGACTGTAGATCCCGGGGTCATTCGGTGTCGAGACGTCCCGCCCGGAGATCCAACGGTGTGGATCATAGGGCTATCCGTAAGGGTTGAGTCGCCGCTGACTAAGGCTACGCCTGGTCCTGCGGCAGGAGAATAGGTCTGCGTGATAGCTCCGCTAACCTGTAACGCGTCAAAGAACTGCCCACTCGTCGTTCCGACGATGCTCGTCTCATAGATCCGGTGTGACACACCAGCTCCCAGCGGGAGCGCGGCCGTGAACCGACTCACCATGATGATGTACGGCCTGTCACCTACTTCGATCAGGTTCGAGCCGAAGTCACCCTGCAGCGCGCGCGCGCCTGTCTTCGCGCACTTGACGACCTTGTTGGCGCCGAAGTTCGCGCCGTCCGCGCTGTAGCCGGGTCTCTGGCCAGCTGCTACCGCGGGGCAGACGAATCCGTTCCTCTGGTCGGTCCACGACGCAACTTCACCGGACGTGAGGGCAATACCGGGATTCGGCCCGATAGCCTCATCAAAAGTCGTCCAATACCCCCGCCAAGAGCTCAGTACGGGAAATAGAATCGATTGGTAGACGCTATAATCAACTACGTTGAGCTTCCGCTCAAGTCGAGCTGAGTGTGCCCCAAGACTCATCAGAAACCGCCAAAACTAACCGTTGCCCCCGAAGTATCCGCATCAATGGCGACAAGGTTGCTGTTCGTGAGCGGGATTAGAGGCGTCGACTGGCCCGGGGCGAGTCGAAAAATAAATGCAGTGGAACTGACGGCTGCCGTGGTCCCGACGAATACCGTCGCCGTCGCGTGCGTGTTCGTAACGTAGAAGCCGTACACTAGTGAGCCGTTCGATCCGAGAGTAACTCGAGTACCGGCAGTCGTTACGGTACCGGTGCCTTGAAAGGCGCTAGTTGCAAGCGCGACAGTAACTGCGCCTACGGAAGCAGAACCGGCGCCGAGAGTGATAGCGCCAGAAATCGTTGCAGTCACGTTGGCAGTGTCCGTGCCGCTCCATCGTTTGGTTGCCATTTAGCCTCTCACCCGCTTAATGTTGTAAGTGCCGGTCAAAGTACCCGACGAAGAAGTGCGCGTGTACACGATTCGGAGATACTGAAAATACATGTCGGAGATCGCCCAAGTAGCGGCACCTGCCGCGCCGCCCGTTGCGTCCGAGATACCGTCCAGCGCCGTCCACAGAAGGCCATCATTCGACGCTTCAAGCGTCAAGGTGCCAACGGGAGTCGACGTCCACGCAAGACGAATGAAGACCCCGAGCACGCCCGGGTCACCCACTTGGATCTGGTCAGAGTTGACCGAAGCCGTCATGGGGTTTGACGTGGCGAGAGGGGAGGCTGCAGCTGACCAAGTTACGTTTTTCAAGTTATCTCATCTCCATTCTAGCACGAACTATTTAGCAAAGGCCCGGGTCCAGTCCCACTCATCGTTCTCCTGTATTTGATCTACAAGAGCTTGATTCTTCTCTGCGTCTGGCAGGGCGACCTGGCCGGCAGTCAGACTTGCGGCTGGGAGCACGTCGCCACCCGCCTTGAAAGACTTAGCCAGATTCGCTTGCGAACCCGCCAAAGCGTTGGCCCCGCGGCCGCCCTTGGCAACTTTGCCGGCGATCATGGCAGCGGCCGGTGGTAGCCCCAACGCGCCAGCGGCTGAAGCTGTGGCCATGTCTTTCAGCCCGAGCGCCCCCCCGTATTCTTTTTGCATTGCCATCAAGGCAGGATCTTCCACCGTCTTTGACAGCGAGAAATCTTTATTAGCTTGGCGCCACTGGCTGACAGGCTCGGCTAGAGCTGGATTGGTTTCCGCAGCCTCATCTAGACCTTCACCGATGCTCTCACGCATCTTCGCGCCGGCTTGGCGGCGGACAGCATTCTGCGAGCTCTCGCTGAGCCCGGAGGGCGTGAAATTGGTCTGTTTGTCGAGGTACCGGCGCTGTTTGACTGCGTCACTGAACGGCAACTCGCCAGTTGCCACTGGGGCTGGTGGTTTCGGCTCGGCGTTCAAGTACGAAGACCAATGTGCATTGTCGGGAATGTACGTGCCCGGCCCCTGTGAAGGTTGGCCCGGTTGACCAGACTGCTCCAGAGCCTTACGGTACTCGCGCCATTCAGCGGGGGATGGGTTCACCTGCCCGGGGCCGCGCGAAGGTACGAATTCCTGCGCGACGGGTGCGGGAGGAAGCGGGCTGCCGGGCGGCAACTGTCTTGTGTCGTCAAAATATTTGAACCACTCCTCGGGGGCGACCTGTCGTTCCGGGATCTCGGGGGTAACAGGGCCCTCGCGCGGGGTTGGGCGGGGGGGAAGGGGCGCCTCTAACGAGGGAGGGGCGACTTCTGGGGTCCACGGCCCCTCGAACGGGACTTGCTCCGGTACGGGCGGCTTGAGCGCCGGGCCCTCGGACGAAACCTCTGTTGCTTTCTCGAGACGAGAAGCCAGTTGTTGTCGAAATGAAGCATCGCCGGTGCTAGCCGGATCGGCCATCTTCGAGACTTCGTCGGCCGAGCCGCGAAGATCGTTGACCACGCCGCCGATTTTTACTCGGGGGTTGGCACCCTTCAGAACCGCTTCTGAGTCGGCCAACTGCTTGCTACTCTTCGCGCCGAGAGCTAAAGCGTTGTCGTAAACATTCTCAGCGGAGGCGGGGCCAAAGCCGCCGTACCAGCTTTCGGGACTGCTCAAGTGAAGCTTCTTCTCCACCATGTTGTTACCCAGTTTGATGAGCGCTTCTTTGCCGCCCTTGGCGTTGGCATACACGGCGCGTTGTCCTGGCGTCATGATGGCCGCCGTCCGATTGATAGCGGAGGCATCGGCCAGTTTCGGGGCCGCGCGCGACATTGCCCCGCCGATACCGGATCCAACAGCGGGCAGAACTACGCCAGCCGCTGTCTGAAGCGGATTTTCTTCGGCTGTTTGAACAGCCTGCTCCGCGCGTTCTCCGAGCCCGCCCGACCCTTGCCCCATGTAGTTGGCGGCGGTCTGTGCGGCGGTCTGTGCGGCGGCTGTAGCCCCGCCACGAAGCGCGCCCGACATTGCCCCGGCCGGAAGCGCCAGTGCCTGTAGCCCGGCGCCAGCGACGTTGCCGAGCGCAGCTGAAGTGGGCGCGGTTTTGTCGCGTTCAATCTTTTCGTCTTCGAGCGTGCGTCTGCTGTCTTCGAAAGCCGACCCCGCCGCGTACTCTCGTGGGGCGGCCTCCGGCTGGATACCCTGATAGCCCTGATTCTCGCGCTCAAGAGGCGTCGACATGCCCTGAATGGCAGCCGATCCGATTTCATCTGGGAGGTTCGAAAGGGCGCCAGCGGCCACATTCTCGCCGAATCGCCCAACTTTATTGGCGAAGTCTCGCGGAAGGCCGATGTCCTCAAAAGCGTTCTGATACCACGGGCTTTCGTGCTGGGGCACTTGATCGCCCCGCAACGGCTGGTTCTCAACGAGCTGCCGGGCGTCCTCAACTACTGGATCGGGGGCTGGAGCCTCTTCCTGGTCGAAGCTTTTGACGTAATCGTCCGCGCTCATTTCCGCCTGGAGACTCTTGACGTAATCGTCCGCGCTGATAGGATTATCGGGCATTACTTAGAAACCTTGACTTTCCCCAGCCCAACGCGCTGCATCCACTGCTTGTAGCCTGCGTCGTCAACAGTGAACGGGGTCGACCAGTCTCCGTTCGGCCCTTGAACCGTAATCATCATTTGTTTGGCGGCGGCTTTGGCCGGGGCAGCAACCTGTTCTACTTGTCCCGTCACGTTTTTGACAACTTGCTTCCCTGCGTCGATAGCGTTTCCAGTTGCTCGCGACGTGATCGGTGCGATATCTCGCGCCGTTTGAGCGGCGTTAGGGGCTTTCTGTGCCGGCCGTGCCGGCTCTTCCTCTTCGCCACTATCCGGCTCAAAGCCGTACTGACTCATGCGCTTCGCGGCAACTTTGGGCAGCAACCTGCTGTAGGCGTCGTAGTTGAAGCCCCCGCTGAAAAACTCATCAAAAGTGCCCACTTCTGGGTTGACCTGCTCGACCATCTGCTTCTCGAACTGCTGCAAAACACCCAAAGACGACAACTCGCGCTGCGCATCCATCAGGGTTTTCTGCCAGATTTTTGAATCGGCTAGCGCCTGCTTGCCTTCGTTGTCGTCGCCAAGCCAAGAATACAGCTTGCCCGCCAAACGGCCGGGGCTCAACTTACTTCGAATCTTGAGCAGTTCGTTAGCGGCCAGCTCGGCGCGCTCGGAGGCGTCACCAATAATACGAGCTTTCTCTAGTGCCGCTACGTTCGGGGCCCGAACTGCGCCGTTCTTTTGGCGCTTCAGCCTCCAGCCCTCAATACTCGCTTGTTCGATCAGCTTCTGCTGCTCGCGATCTTCTTTGCCGAGCGTCGCATCTTCAGTTTGAGCAAAGCGGCGATCGTGCTCCTCGTTGCCGCGGAGCTCTTTCTCGACTAGAGCATCTTGGCCGCGATTGAAATTCGTGGTCCGGTTGACCTGCCCCTCGTCTTGACGCGCGGCCTGGCCATACTGAGACTTGGCCCACATGAGTTGGGCACCAGATAGGCCTCGCGCCTTCTCGCCCATGAACGGAACGGCAGCCTCAACCATCGCCAACGATTCTGGCGAGTCTTTACGCTGCAGCGCAGCCTGAAGGCGGGCCTTCTCTTCGGCCGTCCTGGCCGCAGCATCCATCCGCTGTTTCGCCATGTCAAGACGAGCCCAGCCCAGCGCGTCGTTACCGGAACCAGCGCCTGAACGAAGCGTTGCCGTCATCTGGGCTTGCTTCTGCGCAGCCTCGAGCCTGTTGTCGTAATCTTTCTTGGGGGCACCGAGCTTGACGGTCGCTGCGTCCGCAACACCACCAAGAGCCATGGCAATGGCACTCTTCTTGTCGGGCGCAACACCTGCTTGAATGAGGCCCCCGGCCAGCGCGATCAGGGCAGGAATATTCCCGTCATATTCTGGGGGTGCGTTGAAATCGTACCAGTTCGGAGCCTTATTAACGAGCTTAGATTCGTAGGTGCGATTTGTCTCGGCCGGGGCGGCAGCCGGGACAGAGGGGGGCTTAGGAGTGGCGAAGTCGTACCACTTCGGCTCGGCAAGCTTAGGCGCCTCAAGCGACGGGGGCTGCGCCGCAGGCACTTCCAGTTGTTCCTCTTCGGGATTATCGACCGGCTCAGGCTCGTCTGATTCAACGGCTTCAGGCTCAGGCGGGGCCTCGGGCGCGACGGTACCGTTCAGCACCTCCTTGACTTTGGGCGCGGGCACGCCAGCGTCGAGAGCTTCTTGAGCTTCCGGAAACTCGGCGTAGATATCCGCCCTCTCCTCTTCGGGATCGTACATTACAGGACCCCCAAGTCTTCTTCGTTCTCGTCACCAGCCGCCTTGGAGATTCCAAGCTTCTTCAAGCCAATTAGCTCTTTAGTAGCCTGCTGACGAACGGGCGCCGCACCCGAAAAAACGGTATTCCGACCCAGAAGATTGGTGTTGGCTCCGGCAATCGCGTCGCGACCAACTTGCCCTGTGGCGTCAAACGCTGTCTTAGCGCGACCAGCGGCAGCATCTACTTGTTCTTGCTGCATTTTATCCTTCCACTGGTTGTAGCCGTTCATAATGTTTTTATTGAATTCGGCGGCGCTATTTTGAGCTGAAGCGTTGAACTGGCTTTCATTTGCTGAGCTGCCGCGCATGCTGGTGGCCAAGTCCTTCGCGCCGAAGAGGGCCTCCATTGAGCGCTTCTGCGCGTTAGATTGCGCCCCTAGCAATTCGAGTGCGTGGCGTTGTGCCGCCTCCGCTTGCGAGTTGGCCGCCATCGTAAGCTCTGCGCCCGACCCGTACACGCCCCGGGCCTGGAGATCGTTGACCTGTGCCCCGCGTGCCCCGCGAAGTGTAGACTCGGCTTCACGCCGAGACATCTCCATCATCAGCTTCTCTTCGGGGGTGATGGTCGGGTCGCTGAGACGCTCTAGCTTTGCTAGCTGCCTGTTTTGGGCCTCAATGTCGCGGGGGTCAGCTTGTGCTAGCTGCGCAACGTAGTCGCCGACGTACGCAGATAGCTCTGGATCCTTGATATTGCCTAGAGCTTGCTTGAGTTGCTCGAGGGCGTTTGCGTTACCAAGAGCAGCCTGACCCGCCGTAAGGGTCAACTGATCGGCACTCATGCCCAGGTTGGCCCAGTCGACGTTGTTTAGGTCGACTTGCTCGCGTTCCTTGACCGTCTCTTCGGCGGTGTCAATCTTGCCTTCGGGTGAGGAAGGGTCGGGGCCGCCGGTCGCGTCGGCTTCTTCATACTGACTGCGCTCTTGCGGAGTAAGTCGCTTCCAGCGATTGGCGGCGACACTCTGCGCGGTACTGAGCCAATCCTCGATCGAGGCGTAGCCTTTAGGGGCTTGCCCCTGCTCGATCGCCTTGACCGCGTTTGCATTACGCGGAGCGTCAATCTGGTTTTTCCAGAACGATGCGGAGACGCCTGCTGGGGGCGTAGTGAGATCGGTTGAGCTCCCGCTCGCCGCGGACTGGGCTTTAGTTTTCTTTTTGGGGGGTTTCGGGGGAGCTTTGCCCCCGACCGATCCGCCTGCGCCGACGCCCATTAGCCTGTCACCTTGAACACGAGTTCGTATTTGACGCCGCCAGTCAGCCCGGAAACTGCGTCGATTCGAACCTGGCCCTGACCAACCCAGGCCCACGCACACCCACCAGGGGCGACAAGAACGGTAGAATCGGTCAGATTGACGGCTCGACCACACTCAACTAGATCTGGAGAGTTCAAACGAGTGTCGCCTCCGAAGTGATTCACGAGCAAGGTAAAGGGCGGAGCCCAGACTACCGTAGTCTTGACTATTGTAGAGTCTACCACGGAATCCAGAGCAGACACTAAATCCTTGACTAGCCCATTTACATGATCGTCGTCGAAACCCGACCTTTTTCCAATCTTTCTACGCACGAAGCGTCTCGCTGGCCGGACGATACCGAGCATAGAAGCCCAACATTCGGAAGTCGGGCTGCGGGTTCTCCCCCGCAGTCATAGAAAAGCCGAATCTCAAATGTTTCAAATTTGTGGCGTTAAGCAGCGGGGCCACCACATGCTCGAAAGACCCAGCGTTGGCGACGATTTCGTAAGGGTTTGGGTAGTCGACCCCCTCGAATTGCGGCAAAAAATCAACAGAGCTCTGGGTGAGGTCCTCGAAAAAGATCGTCACATCGATCCACTCTTTCAAGCCCGCCAGATCTTCGCCGAAGATTTCGTTGAAGACAATGGTGGTGTCCATGAAGAGCGTACCAGTCGTGTCGTAGATTCGAAGGGTTTCGTCGGAGAAATCCCCTGGGTCCGCAGTCAAGATTGATTGCAAAAACGGGATATACGCGAGAGCGATAGGCTGCCGATCGCTCTGAGTCACAAAAGTGCTCGTTTCGTTGTTCCAGATGTACGTCTGCTGCCAGACTTCGCTTTCGTCGTCGAAGAGGAAGTAGTTGACCCACACTTCGTTTCGATACAGGTCGCAAGCAACCTGAAGCCCCCAGGTGTAGGGCAGCGTAGGGGTGGCGTTGCGAAACTGTTTCTCGAGCGCTCTGATATCGTCGCCAATAAGGGGGTTCGAGATCTTCTCTACTCCGCCTGAGTCCGTGAAGCTAACGAATCCGGCCGTCGTAAGCGCGTAGATCGTGTTGTCCATGCTGTCGACTGCGTCCGGCGCAAGCAAAACAGTATTCGGGTCGAAGGGTATCACGGCCCAATCATCACCGTCCCCCTCGATGCGATGAATACCGTCAGTAGCGAAAGCGAACAGGCTGTCTTGCGTGGCGAACATGCGGAGAATCGTCCCCTTGCCGACCCGTAAAAAATTATCGGCGGGGACGTGCTCGGGCTGATCGATCTTCGAGAAGTGGACTCGGTTAGTGCGACGATCGCGGCCTGCAGCCAGTGCAGTTTCAGACGGTGACGGGAGAATAGGTGACCAGTTCTGGCCGTTCGTAGCTTGGAGCGAGAATTCTCGATCCGTCATGGGCGACGTGAATACGAGCGTGGCGGGGTCGTTGTCTGAGTAATCAACGAGGCGCGTAGCTGAAACAAGTACTCCCAGCCTGTTGATGCTACTGCGGACGTTGAATTCTTCAATGAAGTCAGCTAGCGTAGCAAAGGGGACAGTAAAGGAGCCCTCAATAGTAGTAACGATAACTGCGTCAACAGTCGTCAGAAGCGCAGTCCCTGCCGCGCTCGATGTGGCGTTGGCCGACATCGTAACGGTACTTCCGGCCACGCTGACAACCGTGGTACCGGTGGGGAAGCCCGACGGCGGGTCGATAACCACCTGCCCGGCGACCATTCCGGTCGTATTGGCCAGTCCTGTAACTACTGCTAACCCAGACGTGCGGGTTCCCCCCGTTGCGGTACGGCTGCCCAAGCCAAGAAGGGCGCTGGTATCCGCAATGGAGCCCGAAGTAGCAGACACAAGCGTTGCTTGAGTCTCTCTCGAAGCATAGAACGTGGCCCCCTTGAAGGTGATCACGTCCGTACTGGGCGGAGGCATGAGGTTAGCCTTAGAAGGCCCCTCTTCGCTTTCGTTGGTGTAAAGATTGGCGCCGAGTCCGTTTTCGAGTATCGTGTCCCTAAAAGTAATCGAAACAAACGTCGTGTCGGCCGCTGTTACTTTGTACGTAAAGGCGAGCTGAAACCTGTCCCCTACTAAGTCGAGAGCATCAACTTGCGGGGTTCGGTACACCTCGAGGAGATCCCCTTCGGCAAGGTCGGAATCAACGCCGCCCCCGAACATGGGGAAGACTTCGAGCTCGGGGGTGCAATCGCCGCCCGAGAACAGGACGCGGGGGGCCGACGGTGCAGAGATCAGCAGGTACCCGTCCGAAAACAACCTCTTGTGTACAATGCGGTAGGCAACAAAATTGTTGGTGAGAAACCAGTCGCCAGCCGCCCCAGTACTGACGCCAACAGCATCAACAAACGCTATTGGGGGCAGTCCGGCACGTACGATAGTAAAAAGAGGATCGAACGGGTAGGGGAGCGCCACCACAGGTGAGCGGAATCGAGTACCGCCAATGGCGGTAAGATCGACGCTTTCGTCGTAGACGCTAGTGAGAATGCCGCGATCGCGAGCCAACGACATCTGGGTCATGCCCGCCGAGGCGACTATACGCACGTTCGTAAAGGGGTTACCGATATGCGTCGACGTAGTGCTGGTGTGGATAGAGTAGTCAGCCGCCTCAGGGTCTGCTGCGTCGAGAACCAGCACCTGATCGAGTCGGTCTGGCATGGGGAGAGGCCACACTTTCGCGGGCAGTACGGGGGCGTCTTCCGAGTAGGTCTCGAAACCCGGCCGCGGCTGAATCACGCCGGGCTTCCGGATCATGATGCCGTTGCCGACTTTGAGTGTGCCGGGGGGCAGCTCCCCGGCCGCGTTTGGCTGGGTGACAATCCCACTCGGGCGCACTACAGTTTGATGAAGAGTGGGCATGTTACAGCCGGCACTCGCTAGAAGAAACGCAAAAAATAGCTTGTTCATGGTCTTTCATCGACCGCCGCCCCAGCCGACATTACGCCGCAGGTATGAATTCCGACGGAACACGAACGGAGAGTTTTTCACCCTTGGCTGGGCAGCGGATACAACTCGATCAATACCATTTTGAGCCTTCTGTGTCAACAAAGCGCTTTTATCTTTGTCTCCTTTCGAGGCTCGTATCACGCCCGCGACATAGTCTGCCAACGGGCGATGCAGCTCTCGAACGAGCATCGGGAGGGCGGCTTGGTCGGGTGCTCTCACAAGGTCGCCGACGCTCACTCGGCCAGTAAAGATAGAGGAGTCGGAGAGAGTAATGGTGAACGGGCCCGCGCCGGTAATCGAGGTAATGGCGGCGCCCACCACGACAACTTCGTGGGAGCCGTCCGCGTCCTGAATATCGAGCCCCGTCGATGTGGAAATGCCTTCTGAGGCCGGGTCCGTGTTGACTACAATGACGTTAGCAGTCGGCTGTGAGACTACGCTGCATACCGGGCCGACGGATGTAATGAGCTCGGGCGGACGCAAGTAGTATCGGAACCGAATCAGTAGCGCCATATTGGGCGCGGGGAGGAGTCGGACACAGTCCCCCTCGAGCACGTAGCTGTGGGGGGTGCCCTGAGTATTGTCGTTCAGCCCGACACTCTGAGTCTGAGTAAGCAGGCTGATCGGGTGGTAGTTGGCCCCCCCGTTCGTCGAGATCTCAATCAGTTCTACGCCTTGCACAACAGCGCGCGCGGGCAGTCGGTAGAGCCCGCTCGTGTTGGCCGGATCCGCCGTTATAGTGGACCGCTGGAGCCAGTAGCCCTGTCTCAGGGCAGTAACGGGTTCCATAAAGCGTTCAATAAGCGCCTGCGTCGCCTCTTCTAGGATGACAGCATCGGTGTACGACGGGTCGTTTGTTGGGAGCTGCCCCGACCTTCGAATGGCTGCAATGAGCTCAATGGCGTCCAAGGCTTAGCGCCCCAAGCTTCGTCGGGCCTCGTCACGATACCAGGTGTCGTTGCGGTCATCGCTAGCCATGGCTTCAAGCCCGTTTTCTGGCTTAGACATTTCGCCGATACCCGCGTTAGCGGCATTCGTTACGCCAGCAGTAACCATAGGAGCCACAACCGTCTCAGCAAAGCCAGGAGCTTTCTGGATCGGGGTCTGCGGGGTGAAATCGTCGCCCTCACCAACGGCATTCTGGAACTTGGCCGTCAGTTGTCGAAGCGCCTGTTTTTTGGCTTCCTTCTCCTGATCTTGGCCGCCTACCCAGTCCTGAATACCCTTAGCGCCTGCGCCCACTGCGCCTACGCCCATACCCGCAAGCAATGCTGGAAGCATGAAAAACCTCGTAGAAAAGGGCCGCGGGGCGCAGGCCCCCGCGGCTAAGTTGAGTTATCAGGCAGGGATTACGTCAGCAGCCGACGTGACGCCCGTCCACATGATCGAGTGGTTGGGTTTCGTGATGATGATCGCCTGATCGCCGTACAAGCGGATTCCGAAACCCGCACGCGTATCTAGTTCGCGCCAGAACCATTCGTTCTTGGAGCCAGGGACCGAGAACGAGAGATCCTGCGAACCAACGCGCTCGCAGCAGTCGTCGGGCAGGCCCATCACAAGGCTCTGCTTCATGTAACGGTGCGTGATCAGGTTCACCTTGCCGCAGAGGCTGTCGAATTCGATCTTCGAGTAGCCTGCTTTGGCCTTGCTCTCCCAATCCGGGTGACGACGAAGGGCAGCCTCGTCCGTCATCAGGTCGGTCCAAGCACGCGAGCCCAGGAACACGTTCATGCCAGATTCCTGGCCGTTTTCGTGCGGGGTCGCGAGACCTTCCTGCAGCTTGTCGAACGTGAACGGCCCATTGACCGCCAACGTGTTGCAGCGCCACTGTGGGAACACAGCTGCGTCGATGTTGAACAGAGAACCCGTGTTCTCGTAGATGGCCTGGAGACCCACACATGAAACCGCGCGCGAGCCGCGGAACGTGATAACGTCGGCCGCAAGCACTGCAGCAACGTCGGTCGCGTTCCCTGTGAAGGTGAGACGCGTGTTGGACGGGTTGACGCCCGTCAGGACCATTTCCGCATTGCTCGTGTGGCTGGTGCCGCCCGAGGTATGGAAGTCGAAGCCCGCACCGATCAACTGC
>Ga0180071_1000009_pt1 | contig 9817 bp, 15 predicted proteins | sample EasRiv93A_16_10D_FD_123015 | JGI IMG/M metagenome (GOLD analysis project Ga0180071, IMG submission 123015) | Soil microbial communities from meander-bound floodplain in the East River, Colorado, USA - East River metaG ERMLT293A_16_10D | ecosystem: Environmental > Terrestrial > Soil > Floodplain ...
TCAACCAGCCGCAATTCGGCACCACGCCACAGAGTTCGGTCGCAAATACCGACGTGGCCGGCATTACCCAGCAGGGCTACGAAAATTCACTCATCCCGTGGAAGCAGAAGAATGCGCAGCAGCAGGCCATGATGGGCGGCCTGTTCAGCCTCGGTGGCGCGGCTCTTGGCGGTTGGGCCAAGGGCGGGTTTGGGGGGCTCGGCTAATGGCTCTCATTGAGACGATCCCTGCGAAGGAAGATTATCGCCGAAAGATGGCCTATAAGCTGATGATGGAGGGAACCGACGCGTCCCCCATTCAGCATTGGGCGCAAGGCCTCGGCCGCATGGGGCAGGCCGCGCTCGGTGGGTACGAGATGTACCGCGCCGACCAGAAGGACAAGGAAACCGAGTCCGGCAATAATGCGGCCTTGATCGCGGCGCTTCAGGGCGGCGGCGTTCCCTCTCCCGTCTCTGCTCCACCAATGCAGCCTACTACCCAGCAGCCCACAGCGCAGCCCATGCCGCCGGTTTCGTCGGTAACGCCTAGCGCTGGCGCTGTCCCGGCCGCGCTCTCTGGCGCCCGTCCTGGCGGCCCTGTGATGCCTTCCCAGAAGGTGTGGGGAGACAAGGAAGCCGAGGCCGCTGGGATCTATGAAAAGCCGGCCCAGACTGCCGCTCTGTCCCCGATGGTTCCGACGCCGGTAAAAACCGAGTCGGTTACACCCGTCCCATCGCCGACCGAGCCGCAGATGGCCGATGCCAAGGCGCGGCTTGTGCAGATGCTGCAGAGCGACAATCCGCAGATGCGCAAGATGGGGCAGAACCTGGCGCAGGCCCTGATCACGCAGCAGGCAAAACCGACTGAATACGATTTCAAGGTGGTTGGGGATCAACTCGTCCGCACGGACCCGAAGGGCGGCGCATCAGTTGTCCCGGGCATGTCGGCGTCAAAACCGCAATGGACGGATACCGGCGAAAAGGATCAGAACGGCAACCCGGTCATGGGCTGGGTTAATCCCAGCGATAAATCCGTGACGCCGTACAGGCCGCAGACCAATGCCGCGCCCTCTACAATTCCGCCCGCGCCGGCTGGTGTTGATCCGAAGGTGTGGCGCGAAGCACAGTCCAAACGCGCGACGGAAGAAGCAATGCCGGCATCGGGTGATTCTGCGTCCAAGCTGCGCAATGAAGTACAGGGGTTGCCATCCTACAAGAACATCGCGCAGGCCGCACCCGTGTATAAATCTATGCTAGAGGCCGCTGGACGAGATACGCGCGCCGCCGACGTAAACATGATCTACGGCATGGCGAAGATTATGGACCCCGGCAGCGTCGTCAGGGAGTCGGAAATGACGGTTGCGCAAGCCATTGCGACCCTGCCCCAGCAGCTTCAGGCTACGGTAACAAGTCAACTACAGGCCAACGGTCGCCTTTCGCCCGAGGTCCGAGAGGCAATCATGCAGGAGTCGCACAGCCGCATCGGCGCCTATCAGTCCATGTTTGACCAGGACGTCAGTATGTACCGCGGGATCGCACAACGCAATCGGATGAATGAGGCGGACGTTTTGCCGACGTTCGGGCCATACGACCAATATAAGAGAGCTAAGGCCGGGAGTGGCAACAAGACGAAAAGCGGCGTTTCCTGGAGCATTGAATAATGCCGACGCTGAATATCGGTGGGCGCAGGGTAAAGGTTGACGACAGTTTCCTGTCGCTGTCTCCCGAACAGCAAAGCGCTACGGTTGAGGAAATCGTTTCGTCTTTTGCTCCTGCTGCTCCTGCAATGCCGACAGAAACGGCCCCTGCGTATGACGCGATGGGCAACCAGACTGGCGCCGAAGCCCGCGTTCCTGTACAGGCCAACATGCCCTACAGCGAGCAGATGGCCAACGTTGGATCTGCCCTTGACAAGGGCGTCAGGATGGCCGCCAACGGCGCCACGTTCGGTATGGCTGACAAGTTCGCTGGAGGTATGGACGCCCTAACGGGGAAGGCACCGTCCTATGATGCTGGCGTAAAAGCTCAGCGCGCGGAGACAGAGGCCATCCGCAAAGCCAGCCCGGCGGCTGCTGGGGTAGGGGAAGCTGTAGGAGGCCTCGCAGGAGGCGTAGGGCTGCTCAAGAGCGGCGTTACGCTGGCAGGCAGGGTTGGGGCGGGGATGCTCCCCCGCGTGCTAGGATACGGCGCTGAGGGCGCTGCATATGGTGCTGCGCATGGGGCGGGAAATACATATTCGGACAAGGCCAGCGACTATATCGAAAACGCCAAGCACGGTGCCACAACGGGCGCCTTGATCGGTGGCGGGCTTCCCGTGGCTGGGGCAGCTGCTGGCGGGGCCTACCGACTCGGTTCGGCGTTCCTCGGTCCTCGGGTTGAGGGGGCTGGCCGTGGTGCGTCTGCGATGCTTCGCGGTGCGGCACAAGCTGACGAGGCCGGCTTGCGGGCTCTTCCAGGCATGGGCCCTGAAGCGATGCTGGTTGACGCTGGCCCGGCCATGAAGGGGCTTGGTCAAGGTGCCGGCACTGGTACAGGATCTGGTCGGACGGCGCTGGTTGAGGCATTGCAGGGCCGAGACGCGGGAACGGGCAATCGGTTGGCTGCGGCACTTGATGAGAATCTGGGACGTTCTCCTGTTCCGTCGCAAGTAGAGGCGGGATTGGCAGGGGCGCGTCAGGAATTGGCGCCGGCCTACCAGCAGGTCTTTCAGGGCGCGCGGCCGGTAGACACAAGCATTCTAGCTGAAAGGTTGAATGGTATATCGGTATCCGAACGTGGCCCGGCACAACGGGCGGTTCGTCAAGTCCGAGAAATGCTGAACGACCCGGTTGCTACCCGTGAATTGGACCGCAACCCGGCATCGCTTCTCAATACCCGTCAAGCGATCGACGGAATGATGGCAAACGAAGCCGATCCGAACGTTATTCGGGTGCTTACCCAGGCCAGGCAGGCCGTTGATACTGAGCTGGCGAACGCTGTCCCAGGCATCAAGGCTGTGGACGCTCAATTCGCCGAGCTATCGCGGCAGTCCGAAGGGCTTCAACGCGGGTCTCAGGTTTTGGACAGTGGCAAAACTGCCATCCGGCCAGTTGAGTTGTCAGACGAGATGGCCAGAGGAGCGTTGCCGCAGGGTGAAATGATCGGCCCATCAGCCGCCCCGGCCCGGCTTCGTCAGGGCACGCGAGCTGAGATCGATCGCCTTGTCGGCACCAATGTAAATGATCTGAGCACGCTTGAGCGGAAGATCGGCACGCCGCAGGACTGGAACAGCCAGAAGCTGGGCACGATTTTCGGCGAAGGCCCTCGGGACCGTGTAGCCAAGGCGCTGATGGACAATCGTAAGTTCCGGCAGTCCTATCAGGATATCGTGCAGAATAGCCAGACGGCGCAACGCATGGCATCAGCGAACGCCATGGAAGGCGCGGTAGGAGGGAATGCCCCGCACGATACCACTGTAACCGGACTTGGATTGAAGGCACTTAACCTGGTTTCGAAGGCTATCTCAGGTGCCAGCACCGGGAAGACCAAGGATGAGATAGGCAACATTCTCGCCAGGCAGGGGCCGGAAGCTCAACGAATGGCACAAGCTTTACTGGAGTCGGCAAGGGCGACTGGGGAAAACTCGCGGGCTATCGCTCGGGTTCTGTCGTCGCCTTACTGGATCTCCGCAACCTCGCCCGGTCGTAAAGCCAAGCAATGAGGCATAGAGTCGGAAAGCCGATCAAGAACGCCGTGTCTTTGTCGCCGATAAAGCGCTCCCAGTGATCAACCAAAAATGCGGTGACCGCGCCTAGCGCGAGAACAGCAATAAACTGCATCAAAGGCCGTCCTCCGGGGCGGCTTTTTCTATTAAGGGATATCTGAATGAGCCGCAACGGTTCCGGAGTCTATACGAAGGTCAACACCTTTGTGTCTGGCAATCCAGTTACGGCCGCCGGCCATAACCAAAACTGGGACGATATAGCTACGGAAATCACAAATTCCGTGGCCGCGGACGGTCAAACTACCATGACTGGTCCACTGAAAGCTTCCAGCGGAACGGCTAGCGCTCCCGGCCTTACATTTGCTTCTGATCCAGATTCCGGCCTTTACCGTATAGGCAGCAACAATCTTGGCGTCTCCGTTAATGGAGCGAAGGTTCTGGACGTTGCTACCACGGGGCTCGCTGTTACAGGTACGCTCGCTGTTTCTGGTGCGGTTTCTCAAGGCGGTTTCGCGTTGTTGCCGGTTGGCGTCATATTCCCCTACGGTGGCACGGCAGCCCCGACCGGGTATCTACTTTGCTTCGGCCAATCGCTGCTGCGTGCCTCTTACGCTGATCTGTTTACTGCCATCGGCACGACCTACGGCGCGGCGGACGGTACTCATTTCAATCTTCCCGATATGCGCGGTCGTGTGACGGCCGGCAAAGATGATATGGGCGGATCGTCGGCTAACCGCCTCACTGCTGCAGATGACGGCTTGGATGGCGATACGCTAGGGGCGGCGGGCGGCGGCGAAACGCAGGTTCTTGTAACGGGGAACCTGCCGCCTTACACGCCAGCCGGCACTAACTCCACAACGACATCGGTCACCTTTGACGTCGTTCGAAGCCCGGCCGGTCTTGCTACAAGTAACGCCGCCGGCGGCGTTAATGGTCAGTTCAACGGCACCGGCGGCTCAATCTCACAAATCTCGATTAATGCGCCAAGCTTTACTGGCACGGCGCAGGGCGGCACCAGCACGGCGTTTGGCGTCGTGCAACCGACCATTATTCTCAACTACATCATCTTCGCGGGGGTCTAGTAGCGGCCGTCGAGACTGTCTTCATGATGCTGCCACGCTTCTTTTGGCTTCCGTGGTCCGCCAATGAGCGTCGTCAACACGATCATTACCGCGAGCACGGCAAACACCGTTCCGAATAACCAGTAGGCCGTGATCCATTGTTCTGGGGTCATAAGTCAAACTCTACCACCACAACTACAACGAGAAAACCCCTGAAATCGGAGAAATTGCATGGCCTGGCGGCTTGCGAAGTCCATCAAGACGCTTCTCGACCAGGTGAACGCGGAAGATCCGCACCGGCGGAAGGACAGCGATGGCGGTATCGGGGACGCTGCGCACGCCTCGCGCGGGAGCGATCACAATCCGTATATTGTGGTGAAGGGGCAGGGCGTGGTGCGCGCCTTCGACTTCACGCATGCGCCGGAAACTGGATTCGACGCCTGCGCCTTCGCCGAGATGCTGCTGAAGAACAAGGACCCGCGCGTCCGCTACGTGATCAGCAACCGAAAGATCGCCTCTGGCAAGAGCGGCCCGCAGTCGTGGGTGTGGCGCCCGTACAGTGGCAAGAACCCGCACAACCACCATACGCATGTCTCGGTGACGGAGAGCGAGGCTGAGTTCGATAATCCGAAGAGCTGGAACCTTGGCGGGCTGGTGGCTGAAGCCGCGGCAAATGCGGCTGATGCCAACAACTACGTTCCGCCGCCGGCCACGCTGCGCATCAAGGCGCGCGGCGAACTGGTGAAGAAGCTGCAGGCCGGGATTGGATTGAAGGGTGCTCAGGTGGATGGATGGTTCGGCGCCGATACCGAAAAGGCGCTGAAGCTTTTCCAGAAGGCGCATGGACTTGCTGAGGACGGGATAGCCGGCCCTCAGGTATGGGATGCAATAAACAAAACCGCCGCCTGACGGAATCAGGCAATCAAACTGGAGACTATAAATGAGTTGGGAACAGATCAGCAGTATCTTGCGTCACATCCTCACGTTCGGCGGCGGCTTCATTGTGGCGAAGGGCTGGGTCGATACCGAAACGATGACGGGACTTGTCGGTGCGGTGATAACGATCGGTGGAGCCGTCTGGGCAGTTTTCAACAAGACGTCAAGCTCTATCGTGGCTCAGGCTGCAGCCCTTCCAGAGGTTCAGTCGATCAAGCTTGAGCCATCCGCTCCGACCGCGATGGCGGCGCCTGAGAACGTCAGTAAATGAGCTGGGTATCGCTCGCGCTCACTTTGCTCCAGATCGTAAACAAGATCATGTCATGGGCGAATGCGCGCGAGCTGGTATCGGAAGGCTATGACAAGGCGATTGCGGAGGTAACGCAATCGATCCTTGCCAAGACGACGGCCGGCAAGGCGATCATGGAGAAGGTGAATGCGATGTCCGATGCGGAGGTTGACGCTGGCTTGCGCGACCTTGAGCCTAAGTAGTTGCGCACATTCGCCTCCAACGGACTCGTTCTGTCAGGTCTACAATAGAGTGGTGATTGCCAAAGGCGACGGCGCAATTACTGCGCCATCTGGCGTAAAAAAGCGTATATTGGCGAATGAGTTAACGTATCGTGATCAGTGCGTGAAGAAATAGCGAGCGGACTGGATCTCTGGTCGAAACAGAGATCCAGCCCTGACCACCTCTCGAACCAGGCGGGGTTCAAAAAATGGCTGACAGCAGTAAAACCACGGAATTAGGGCTTTGGATGATCAAAATTGATCATCGCCCGGAGTATTCCCGTACTGAAGCGAAATGATCACACTTCGCTTCGTATCTCATCCTGGCATCTTCAATTGGGCCTGCAGGATTGCTCAGTACGGATTCTGGAGCACACACTGCGAAGCAGTTACGTCGGACGGGCTTTTCATTGGGGCCATCAGTGACGGGGTTAAGGCTCGTCCGTGGGGCTATGATGCCGGCGACTTCAGTGAGGAATTGTTTCTGGACGTAAAAGCCACTCCAGAACAGGAGGAGATTTTCTACGCTTTCATCGAGAGCCAGATCGGAAAGCCTTATGATCTCTGGGCGATCTTGGCTTACTTCTGGCCGAGTCGGGACTGGCAATCCTTTGACTCTTGGTATTGCAGTGAGCTGCTAGGGACAGGACTTGCTGAGTGTGGCATCCTGCCTAAAGAAATGGCCGTCAAGTTCAGCCGTGTGACCGTGCGTGATTTGTTGCTCTTGGTCAGCACGCGAGCGGAGCAATGAGTGATGATTTCTTTTCGATCATCGGCATCCATCTGAAGGATCTTGTCGCAGGCTTTGCGGGGGGCGTCGCTAACGCCTTCGTCTTCAAAAAGTCGAACCCGTGGGCTGTAATAGGATCGATCGTTGTCGGAGGACTGGCGGCTAACTATCTAGGCGCCACGCTCGGACGATTACTCGGAACATCTGATGGGTTTGCAGCGTTTATCGTAGGGCTTGCAGGCATGGCCATTTGCCAGGGCATCGTCGAGTCGGCCGGTTCATGGGACATCCTGAAAAGGCTTAAAAATGACTAGCTGGGTCAGCGTATCATACACAATTGCATCCATGCTCGTGGCCGGCCTGCTGGTCTATGTCATGCAGAAGGTTGAGTTCGACCGCTGGGCCAAGACTGATCCGCTCTGGCTGCAATGGATTCGTCGAGCCGCGTTCGTAACCGCGGCCATCGTTCTTCTGTTTTCCACTCAGTCAACCGATTGGCAGCTGACGTGCTTCCTTCTGGTAAGCTCCAGCGGGACCATACTCTTCATTAACGCGCTTGCGCTGGCACTACGGGCGCCCCCGAAGAATCGGGGGAAGGTTCTGCACGTGCCGCATGGCGTTTCGCATCTAGCCGCGCGCGTGGCCCATTATTTCAGTGTTCATCGCTGATGGTCGATAAGCCAGTTCAGGTGGTTCGTCCTGATCCAGACCCTACGCTTTTAACTACAGAGAACTTGCGGCGAGAAATCGGCAATCTGAAGGATCAGGTCGATACCCGCCTCGACCTGAATGACGAAGCAATCAAGCTTGTCCGGATCGCAACGGATAAGGCAGTCATCGACGTCCACAAGCTCATCACCGCCAATATAGAAACGCTGTCCAGTGTCACGGCACAGCGGTTCGAAAGCATTGCTACGCAATTTTTGGAGCGGGACAAGCGAACCGAGCAGCTTTCCCTTGCCGACAAGACGGCCATTGCCGCCGCTTTACAGGCCCAGAAAGAGGCGGCAGGAGCGCAGAACGAGAGCAATGCAGCTTCGGTGCTCAAACAGGAAGCGGCATTCACCAAGCTTCTGGATCAAACGCAGGCCCTGTTTCAAACGTCGATGTCGGCGCTGACGACGCAGCTCAATGACTTGAAGTCCCGCCTCGATACCGGAGAGGGCCAGACCAAGGGCAAGGGCGATATCTGGAGCTTTATAATTGCTGGGGCCGGAATCTTAATCGCTGTAGCGGCGTTGTTCGTCAGGCGCTGAAAGGAAATACCATGGCATGTTTTACACTAGGGTTTCTGCAAGCGCTGATCATTCAGATCATCATCATCGCGGCGATCATCGCGATCATCAAGCTTCTGGTGCCATTCCTGGTGAGCCTGACGGGATGGCCGATCCTCGGTCAGATCCTGATGATTGTCTTGTGGGCCATCGTTGCGATCATGGTCGTCTATCTGATCTTTGCGCTTCTCTCATGTCTGATTGGCTCGGGCGGTGGCCTGGGTAGCTTTCGGCTCCGATGAGATGCTGCCGCCATCAGAGCCTGCTCCTCCATCGATCTGTAGAGACTGCTGAGATGCACATCCATCACCACTACTATCACCACTCCTCTGAGGCTCGTTGCGAGGTCATGCGACGTCTTGAGGAAATGTCTGAAAAAATTGACCTCGTAAAGGAGACCATCATGGCCACGCTTGAAGAACTGACTACCGTTCTTGGAACGATCTCGTCCGAAGTGGACAAAGTTTCTGCCGATACCGACAATCTTCTTGCTCAGCTCGCCGCCATCCCGACCGGCGGCCTTAGTCCCGAGCAGCAGGCCGCGATCGATTCGGCCGTGGCGTCGGCTACCGCTATCGCAGACCGCCTGAAGGCGATCGACGACAAGGTGCCAGACGCCACCGCATGATCCACGTAGCCCGTTATGCCCTGATATTCCTCGGGATCGTCATCGGCATACCCTACGTCCTGACTTTGATCGGCCTGGCTAAAATAGCCGATCGATACAATCGCCGGGCACTCAGTGACCGATGATGGCTCCAAACCTCCACTGGAGTCGCTACCCCAGAATACTTGCCCGGCTTGGAAACAGGCCGGGCTTTTTCTATGGAGCTGCTGAATGGCTGAATCCGTAACCGTTGTTGCGAGCGGGGGCGTCCTCGTCACGGAATCTCTTGACAACACTGGGCTCCCGCTAACGCCGGTAGACGGGGCTAGGCCCGTAACGATCGGAGACGGCGGCCCCGAGGTTACGTTTATCAGTGCGGATGGAGTGTTGTGGCCGGGTGGTGTTGCACCTGGCGGCGGTGGCTTCGTTCCGACTTATCACATCTACTTTTTCTGAGAGGACCTGAACTATGGCTGCTGTACCTGATGTCACAATTACGGCTGGCGTACCTACCGCTGGAACCGGAACCGTTTCTACCTTGGACAAGTTTGACGGTGCTGCCGGCGTTCCGGCGACCAGGGCTGTCACGGTTCAAGGCATCGCATCCGGTACGCCTCAACCAGTGACAGGCACTATTACCGCGGTAACCGCGATATCAAACGCACTACCAGCCGGCACTAACCTTCTCGGCAAGGTTGATGTCCAGATTGCCGGCACCGTACCGGACACGGGCTCAGGCACGGGCGGCTCAAAAACCCAGCGTATGATCATCGATAGCTCGCAGCTCGATCCTGTTGTCGCTCACGACGCGGCGGACAGCGGCGCTCCATATAAGCAGGGGTACAAGGCAACAACCTCGCTTGCCGGCCTGACGCTAGTTGCCAATGCTGACCGCACGGACGGCTTTGCTGGCGTTGATGGCGTGCAGATCGTTCGCCCGCATTGCAACCTGGAAGACATCGTTACCGCAGTTGTGACGAGCACGAGCGGTGCAAATGCGTCTGGCATCGCCGCGCAA
>Ga0180071_1000010_pt1 | contig 9690 bp, 11 predicted proteins | sample EasRiv93A_16_10D_FD_123015 | JGI IMG/M metagenome (GOLD analysis project Ga0180071, IMG submission 123015) | Soil microbial communities from meander-bound floodplain in the East River, Colorado, USA - East River metaG ERMLT293A_16_10D | ecosystem: Environmental > Terrestrial > Soil > Floodplain ...
ACTTCCGCAACTTCATGGACTTCAGCGCGCGTCGCAGCCGTCTCCCCGGAAAGGATTTCCGCCCGCGCGCTATCGCCGATCGCATCCGATATCGCATCAACGTCGCGGGAAAATTCGGCGGCGCGCTTGACGGTTGGCGCCGATATGCCGTGCTGCGCGGCGACCTTTTCGGCTGTAGATGATCTCGGCTCTGAGGGTAGATCAAAATGAGCCACCCTCTCAGTAAATTGGTTTTCGCCGATAGCTTTCTTCATCCGATCGTATTTACGCCCGATAAAATAGGCGAACTGGATAGGGGGGGGTAGTCTTAAAACCTGGGCGACGGGGACCCAGACCGGTGTGGGGCTTTTCTTTCGCTAAACCGTGAGAAATAGAACAATGTTCACGTTGACAAAGAGGACCCCGGAACGCCCCCCAGGCAACAGCGCCGACCTTCGCCGCGCCGCACGGCGAAGGCTACGCCGCCTCAACCATGCGTCGAATAAATTCGGCGGCCCCCGCCTCAAGCCTCGCGAGGATTTTTTCGGCTTCGGCGTCGACGATGTCTTCGTAAAACTCGATCGCCATTTCGTCATTCATGCCGGAGGCTTTGCAGCGGCCGATGATTTCCTCGCGTGTTTCGCAAATCATCGCCGCGATTTCCGTTTCTCTGCCTGCGTAAGCCGCGATTCGAGTATGTTAATTTTCGCTTCAAGAACCGCGAAAAGCGATTGAGTGTGCTCGCGTTCAATTTTGATTACTCGCGAGATGGCAAGTTCGAGGTTCCGGTGGGCTACGTCATGCCGGTCAATAATGTTTTTCATCCGCTGATCGAATTGCAATTTTGTCACAAAACGCGCTGGTGCAGCGTGCGGCGCCGCCGCGACGCGCGGGCGGCGGGCTTCCCACTCTTCGACCGCGCCGGCATGGGGGCGCGGTTCAGCAAGGGCCGCGTCGGCAAGTTCGAGCGCGGCCAGCGCGCGCTCGCGCGCCGCAGCGCGGAGGTCTTCGTCGTTGTCGTTCACAGCCATGCGGTCGCCATCGTTGTCACAAGGTTGCCGCGTTGCACGAATGCGATATCGACGATCATTCGTATAGCGACGGAATTTGTTTGCCATGCGCTGCGCACGGGATCCGCAACCGTCGGTCCGGTGCCGGCGACAATTTCGAGCGGCACGTCCGACATGTGGACCAAAGCCTCTCTTGAAATATCGAAGTCGACACCGCCGAAGCTCACGACGAAGGCGCTAGGGTCGAGGGCCAGGATTGTCCCAGCCGGCAGCGCGCGCGTCGGCCAAACAGGCACCTTCAGAAAAGGAAGATGAATCGCGAGCAACGAGGCCTCTTGCGGATTCGCGACGATGACGGCGGCGCCGCTACCGCCGATCTCGGCCAGGCCAGCCAAGAGCGCGGCTGTGTCGTATTCAATGCTTCCGGTCGCCGTGACCGGCGTCGCGACATTGCGCAAACCGCGGTGGATAGTCGCGTCGCCTGCGGCGTCGGAAAAAACCGCGGCGTCGAAGGAGATCGACGCTTTTTCGTCGAGCATCTTCTTGAAGACGGCAAATCCGGCGGAACGTTTTGCAAGTTCGCCGCTCACCAAGGTCATGATTCCGAATTTCTTTTCCGGGCCGATCGTGTCCGTGGCCAGCGCCCCCGCCCAGACCGGAATCGGCAGCCCCTCACCAGTCCAGTCACAGGCGGTCGGCGCGGCCGAGGAGCGCGGGAAGCTTATGCTGGACAGCGGCCCGCCGAGGCGAATTGACAGCGCCGTCTCGATCAGGCGCGCGGCGGCGCTGGACGTTCCAAACGCCGCGAAGTAAGCGCCCACGGCCGCCCCATTCGCGACGTCAGAGGCCCAACCCGACCCGGTCGTCGTGCCGATCGTCTGGTCAGCCTTCGTGATGCTGTAGGGATTGACCAGCGCGCGCACGGCCGGGTCCTGGGCCTCGACGGCGGCCGCTTTGTCATGTTGCCCGGATGTGCGCAGAAATTCCGCCCACGCCGCGCGCGGAACTGTCTGGGCCGCGTCGCGACCGGGCGCAGCGAGTAGATGTTTCAGGGGATTCGTCGCCAATTTTTCTATCCTTTTCGGTTCGTCGAAAGGACAATCGTATAGTTTTGGAAGTCATGATGTAACCTGTTACAGGCTCTCGCCATGCTTCAGGCAAATCCTTTCAATCAATGCAGACAAACCGCGCTCGATTGTCTTCGTCTCGACTTCGCTAGCCGGGTTGAGATAGCCGAGGTCCGTGAGAACAATCTCGACAGCGACTTCATCTACCTCAACGCGATAGACGCGCCGGCCGGATAGGCGCCGAGCACGGGTGCGCCGGACGCGCGCGGCGGTTGCGCCAGGTTGCCGGGCGGTTGTGGTGAGGTTGCGGCCGGTCATTTCACAGAAAATCAATGTGGTTTATTCCATCATTTTGCCCGCGTGAAAATTTGTCCCCCACGCCGGTCAGAAGCCTAAACGGGTGGATTTGCGATACCCCCCCCCTGATGCGCGCTCGACTTGCCGCACAGCACGGCGAGTGCTCATGCTCGGCCCAACGTCGGCGCGCATCGCTCGCACATCCAAACTTCCCGTCGATTGCCAACAGGCCAAGCGAGGCCCGCCGTGTTGCCACACCGGCACCAGCGTTCAGTTGAGCCGTTGTGCGCGGCTTCGGCGTTCCGCCGATCGGCTTCGCGCTGGAGGGCAGCCGGGTCATATGCCGGCGCCAGCGCTTCCCGGATTTGTTCGCGCGCTTCCTTCAGTCGGGAGAGAAGGTCATCGGGAAGGTTCGCACGGGTCGCGACCTTCACCTTGCCTGCCTCGACGTAGACGCGGGCGCCGTAGCCCGCCAGTTCGTCGATCAGCTTCCGGGCTGCGCTCATAGTTCGAACACCCTTTCGCCAGAGAGGGGGGTTTCGCCGGTCACCTGGTCACCTTGCCGGGTAACATTGGGTCTTTCGGGTGACTTTTCGGGTGACCAAGGATTTACGTTTTCGGTCACCTCACTTTCGGTCACCTCCACATCATTCGGTGACTGAAATGGCGGGTGACCGTCGCCGACTTTTTCGGTCACCGGCTCGGTAACCTGTTTTTCGCTGGAAACGCTGGAAGGTGACCGGGTGACCGGCGGAGAGGGGGTATCTGGCGAAGAAGCGGCCGAGCCATCGGGAGCGGCTCTGTCAATGTATCTCGTCCATGCGTCGGCGAAGGATTTCCGATGGAAGCCCTTTGGCTTTTCATATGCGGAGATATGGACGGCCTTCGCGACGATGCCGAACCCTTTAAGCCGAGCACCAAGTTGGCGCGGCGACATGGGTTTTCCGCGATTCAACGTCGCCCATGGCGCGGTTTCGTCATCGATAAGACGTTTGTGCAGGTCCGCGAGAGCTATCCTTTCGACGGACGCCGAGTCGAATATGTCGCGGATGTCCGACAGTAATTCTTCGCCGGCAGAGCGATTGTCTTTTCCGTCTCCCGAGATCGCCAGCGCCGCCCGACGCGAGTCTGCTGGCCATCGGCCGCCGGCGAAATCCGCGATCGCGAGCAGCGGCTCCCAATTATCTTGTGCCCGATCATTAAGCGCGCCAGGGAGAGCGGGGCTCGTCCGCCCGATCGCCGCGCCATGATCCTTGCCGAACCGCGCGAGCTTGCGCGCCAGCATTTCGAACAAACCCGGCTCGGCATGGCGTAGCCGCTTGATCTTCTCCTCCGGTCCCTTTCTGCGAAGTGGCAGGATCACGGCGCGGTCCATGATTGTGTCGGACAGCTTGCCGATCCCGGCGATTGCCTTGGCGGCCCATGTGCTGAACTGCTTCACTTCGAAGTTATCGCCAACTGTGCGGATGACATAGGCAGACGTGCGCGTGTGACCGCTATTGATGACGCCGCGTAACTCTTCGTTATCGCGGAAAAACGCGTCGGCTTCGTCAATTAATAGCGTCGGACTTTTTGCTTCGATGACGCGGAACGTCGCCGCCGGCGAGATGTTCGAGGCGAAGAGACTCCGCCTGGACAGTCTGCCGATAATGTCGAGCAACTGCGTCTTGCCGCAGCGCTTCTCGGGCGCCGTGATGATCGCGAGCGGCGCGACCTGCACATGATCGATGATCCAGGTGAAGCCGATCCACAATGCCGCCGCCGTCGCCGTCTCGGGTTCACAAACGATGAACTGCCGAATGGTGGCGCGCACGTCGTCAAGCAGCTCGGCGAGGTTCACCGGTTCATCGCAGGGTTCGACGTCGCCGCAGAGCGACACACATTCTTTCTTGTGTTCTGTCGCCTCACGATGCTTCTTCACTTCCGCGTCGAGAGTGGACACGCGACAGCCGAGGCGTTCCGCAGAGGCCTCCCTCTGTTTGTCATATTCAATGGGGCTGAGCGCGGCCAGGCGCGCAATTTCGCCGCCGTTATCGGGTTCGCCGATTTTCATGAATGCTTCCTTCACCGCGTCGGCGCCGCGCGCTTGCGCGAAGTCGTTCCAATCAGTTCCAACGTCGCCAGCCGATCTATCAAACGGCGGGACGATGACGACGCCACCAACAGCCGCAGCGGCTTTCTGCGCTTCTCGTTTTCCGGGATTAACGCCGCGCTCTGCTTCCGTTCGGTAATCGTCATCTGCCGCGACGATGATCTTCGCGGCGGGAAAGCGCGCGCGCATCCGCTTCGCAGCGGCGGCGATGTTTCCGGCGTTGAAGGCAATGACGACGGGAAGCGAAGTTGCTTCGAAGATGCTGGCGCCTGTGGCATAGCCTTCAGCGATGACAACCGCGCCGCTCGGTTCGCCGATCATGAAGCAACCGCCTGCGGTGCGACTGTCCTTTGCAAAAAGCTTTGCACCATCGGCGTCGATTGATTGAATCGAGATCAGTTCATCGCCGTCATAGATCGGCACAAGCAGTGCGTCGTATGCTTTGCGCAAGCCATGCGCGCCGACGGATTTTTTCTTTAGATAAGCGTGATCGGCGTTCGCCTCTTTAGCGTTCGACCAGCGGCGCCGCGCGGATTCCGCCGCTTTGGCATAACCCTCGGCTTCACGCTTTAGGCGTGCGGCTTTCAGCTCGTCACGGCGCGCTTTATCCTCATGTGAAAGAGACGACGATCCTTTCGCAGACCATTTGCCCACGTCGCCCGTCCGCCAGTCACCAAACGATCCTGCGGGCAGACCATCGTCGTGAAGAACATAGTAACCAGCGTCATCTCTCCCGTTTTTCGAAGTCGCAAAACGATGGATTTTGCCATCGGCGACAACTTCGTTCGGAGCGACACCAAGCTTTTCCAGAATATGCGCCAGGAAAGCGCTCTCGATTTCCATCTCTGCGCCTTTCAAAATGGGATTTCGTCGTGAAATTCGTCGACGCCATCGCCGGCGAGGCGTTCGGCGCGGGTGTGCGTATCGGGCGGCGGCGCCGGCTTTTCGGTTTTCTGCTTGCGCTCGCGGGGAACCGGTTTGAGCGGCAGCACGCGGTCCGCGAAGCAGGTCATGGAGACGCGCGTCGCGCCGTCCTTTTCGTAGGTCTCGACCTTCAGCGTGCCTTGTGCCGACAGAGCGTCACCGTCCTGGAGGCGCACCAGCTCGGCGCCGGCGGTCTCACTGAAGACGAGCAACTTCCACCAGGCGGACTCGGCGCCGTCTTTCACGCGAAGGGTCGCGCTCCAGAAGGGCTTGCCGGACTTGGCGATGCGCTGCTCGGGCGCACGAAAAAGCACGCCGGACAAGAGGACGAAAACGCTCATGCGCGCGCCCCCTCAATCAACAAAAACTAGGCAAAAATTGCCCAGTTTCAACGGGAAAACGCTCATGCGCGCGCCCCCTCAATCAACTCACCCGGTCGCGCGGGGGCGGGCTTCAATCGTTTCTGGAGGGCCATCGATCAAGCGGCCTCCGAGGTTGAGCAGCGGGGCGCGCTCATCTTGTTCAGCGCCCAGCGGTCGAGCGCCTCTTTCGTGTAGACTACAATTTTTCCCGCCTTCTGGTAGACAGGCGAGTCGCCGGTCACGGCGCCCTTACAAAGCGTCTGGTAGCTCCCGAAGCCATATGTTTTTTTGAGATACTCGCCGGCCTCGCGGCGGCGATAGAAACGATGCTCGTTCATGCGGTCCTTCCATTCCTAGAAGGTCACGGGCAACACCCGTAAACCGCGTTCCAATAAACGCACATTTTCAGAAATGTCTTGGGGACAAATTCAAGAAAATTTTGCTACTCTTTGTCCCCAAGACACCTGAACGCTTCAATCGCGTCGCGTACGACGCGATCACTTATCGAGTGAGGCGCAATAGAAGCAGCCAAAAACCGTTGAAAAGGCGTTGTGATACTCTCGCCGGTCAGCTCATTCTTATTGCGCGACGCAGCCGGCTCCTGGCCCGTGCAATCGCGCCATGCAATGCAGAGGTGAATACAAAATTGATATTCAGACGGCGCGCGCGCGCCGCTGGTCACCTCACGCAATTTTGCTGCGCCACTCGCGACGGCGACGTGATCGCCCGCAAGAAAAAGGCTAATTCTTTGCGTGAGAAACTCATCTTCGGATCGCGGCGTCTTCGAAAGAACGGCGACGACATATCCAAGTAATGACTGCTGCGCCTCGGCGCCTATATCCCGCCATGCACTGGCAACGTCTTTTGCCGCCTTTTCCAGCCGCTCAAGTTTTTTCCGTGTGTCTGGCGTTATCGGCCCCGGCGAAATGTAGAAACTTTCGACCGCGAGTCTGGTTCTCTCAATCAGATTATTTTTGGCCTCCACGCTTAGCCTCAATGGTTTAAGTATCTTTGCGAGCTTTTCGGTTTTGCCGGGTTCCCATGGCGGAATAAACCCGCCGCGCGGCCTGTTAATATTCGAGGCGCACACGGCGCGCGCAACCTTGTCGAATGTCTCCCGCTTGCGCGTCATTTTCGACGCGCCTTTCCCGCCATCGCGTCGGCGATAGTCGCGCCGATCGCATCGGCCGCGCGTCGCAGAGGATCGGCGTCGAGATGCGCATAGCGCGCGGTTGTCGCGGCCTGTGTGTGGCCCAAAAGCTTGCCGATGATCGGCAGCCCGAGCGACGCGCCGGCGCCGATGCTGGCGAATGAATGACGCAAATCATGTATCCGAACGCCCTGAATGCCCGCAGCGCGACAAACGGCGCTCCATGGCTTCTTCAGGTCAGAGCGTGGCGCCCCTGCCCTTGCGCCGACGATGATGAACGGATTGCCTTCAACGCGCGGAAGCGACGCCATAACCGCTTGTGCCGCCGCAGAGAGATAGATCGGCTTCTTCCCGGTCTTGCTGTCCGCGAGAAATAGAATGCCGCGCTCGAAATCGACTTGCGACCATTGCGCGTCAAGAATTTCGCGCAACCGCGCTCCCGTGAGAAGCAGCAACCGGATCGCAGCGACGGCAAAAGGATCGATCTTCACGCGGCGGTTTTCGGGCTTGGCCAGATGCTTCGCGCTCGGCTTCGTCTCGTCTACCTGCCACGACAAGCCGTCGGTCTCGGCGAGCCGCAGCGCGTCGCCGATGCGCGCCAGCTCGTCAGTCGTCAGAAACCGCTCCCGGCTGCGCTCGCGAAAGCGATCGATCTTGCGCGTCGGGTTGGCGTCGTCTTCAACGTCGCCGATCTTCGCGGCATAGCCCCAAAGCGAAGCGAAGACGGCCAAAGCCCGATTCGCCATGATCGGCGTCTCCCGCATCCCGGAGCGCAGCGCGGCGAGGTCGGCGCGCGTCACGTCCCGGAGCAGCTTCCGCCCGATCGCCGGCCCGATGTAGCAGTCGACAATCCGTCGATACTCTGCCGCCGTGCGCGGCTTGCGCAACGCGTCCACATGATCGGCGAGGAAGTCATCGGCGACGGCGGCAACCGTCCGCGCGGCCCTGGCTTCGCGCTTCTCCCCGGCCGGGTCCTCGCCATGCGCGACACGCCCCAAAAGCTTCCCGGCTTCAATGCGCGCCTGTTCGGCGGTTATGTGCCCATGCTGGCCGATCTTGACCCGTTCCGAACGCCCGGCCCGGCGGAACTGGCAGACATATGTCCGAACGCCAGACGCCAGCACATAGACGCCGAAGCCGCGTAGCAGGGTGTCCCACATGAATTGTTGCGGCGGTCCCGGCGGCGTCCATTCGAGACCGTCGACCGATCTTTTGTTGATTTTTTCCCTCGCCATGCCCGCCCGCCTGAAACGCTGTCAGTAGGAGCGCTGATATAAGCGCCCTATAAGCAGTCGGGGGATAACACGGGGAATTGACAGGAAGCAACAGCAAGCTTGAACGATTGATTTTTCTATGTTTATATAATCAGGGGAAGCGTGAGAAAGCCTGATAAATGTGCAAAATCCTGACTTTTAATCAGGGGGTCCCGGGTTCGAGCCCCGGCGCGCTCACCAAATAAATCAATAAGTTACCGGCAATCTCTCGCTTCCTCTGAGCAACCCATAGGGCCGATATAAGCGCCCTATAAGCATCTGGAGGAAGATATGCGCAAAACAGAACTGAACCGCCGCGCCATCGTCGGCGCCCTCGCCGTCGCGCCAGTTGTCGCACTATCCGTGAATGTCACGGCGCCAGCCGGGGGAGGAACGCTCGCCGGCCTGATCGTTTCGACGGATAGATCCGGAAAAACGCCCCGGCCTGTTCATCCGAGGTCCGGGGCGTTCTGCGGGCGCCGCGCGACAGGGTCAGGGAGCGCCACGGCCTCTGCTTCGGCTATGGGACCGTGTGGCGTTTCCTGGCGCGGCACAGGATCACACGCAAGAAGACGACGGGCCATGCCAGCGAGCAGGAACGAGATGGCGTCGAAGCTTCGCGAGAAGCATGGTTCGAAGGACAGCTCGATCTTGATCCGGTAAAGCTCGTGTTCATCGACGAAACCAGCATCTCGACGAGCATGGCGCGCCGCTTCGGCTGGGCGCCGCAGGGCGCGCGTTGCCGGGCCCCGGTTCCGTTCGCGCATTGGAAGACGACGACCTGCATCGCAGGCCTGCGCCTCGACCGCGTCGACGCGCCGATGACGATCGACGGCGCGCTCGATGGAGAGGCATTCCTCGCCTGGGTCGAGCAGATGCTGGCGCCGACGCTGTGCGCGGGAGACATCGTGGTGATGGACAACGTTTCCTTGCACAAGGTGGCCGGCGTGAGCGAGGCCATCGCCGCCAGGGGCGCGAGCGTGCTCTGTCTTCCGGCCTGGTCGCCCGACTTCGACCCGATCGAGAAGCTCTTCTCGAAGTTCAAGTCGATCCTCAAGCGTATAGCTGCGCGCACCGCCGATGCGCTGGAGGCGGCCGTGGCCGAAGCCCTGCGAAGCGTCACGCCCGACGAATGCAGGAACTATTTCGCCGCATGCGGCTATGACGCGTTTTGATCGGATTATGCTCTAGCCCCACGCGCGTGCGACGGGACAGTCCTCAAAATTGAGGAAAAGCGCTAATTCCTCAATAGCTCCTCGCCCGCGCTTCGAGGAGCTACGTTGGCGATAATTAGGTTCTGTTTCGGAACCTAACCTTTGCCCGCGCGCTTCGAGGAGCTACGCGCCGATCGGCCGCAGCGATCTTGCTTCGCCTTGGCCGATAAAGCTTCCTTCGCGGTCGTAAACTGCAATGGTGCTTCAGCCCCCTTCACCACTTCCGCAACTTCATGGACTTCAGCGCGCGTCGCAGCCGTCTCCCCGGAAAGGATTTCCGCCCGCGCGCTATCGCCGATCGCATCCGATATCGCATCAACGTCGCGGGAAAATTCGGCGGCG
>Ga0180071_1000011_pt1 | contig 9273 bp, 13 predicted proteins | sample EasRiv93A_16_10D_FD_123015 | JGI IMG/M metagenome (GOLD analysis project Ga0180071, IMG submission 123015) | Soil microbial communities from meander-bound floodplain in the East River, Colorado, USA - East River metaG ERMLT293A_16_10D | ecosystem: Environmental > Terrestrial > Soil > Floodplain ...
GGCCGCGCTGTAGGCCGCGCTGTAGGCCGCGCTTAGCTCAGCCCGAGTTGCCTCCCCAGCTGCAAAACGCTCTGCAACTTCAATCGTAGCGAGGCATACAGGCGCTGACTCGCCGGCAAACGGAAGCGCCGTTCTAGCAAAGGCGCAGGCAAGCAACCGCCAACGGCGATCGTCGAGTACGCCCGGCTTGTCAACGAACCACAATAGATGGCCTAAGTTGTCGCACGTCTCATAAGCTTCGACGAAGCTTTTTGTTCCTACCCAATCGCGAGCTTCGACGCAGGCGTCGGCTTTCTCGAGCAGTTTCTGAAACTTTGTTGTCATGTTCTTATCCTGCCCCCCGTCCTTCCTTTTGTCAAAACAAATCTTCTGGTCGCGCGCTGAAAGCAGTACATACTCGAAGGCACATGTTCATATCGGTTTTCCGCCACGTAAAAGACACAAACGTAATCGAAAAGAATCTCCCGATTGCTGAGTTCGTTCGGCTGCTTACCGCCGATCCAGAACTCGTGGACGGGGTCAAGGGGAGAGATGATGTCGCAGCCAAAGAGGCTGGCGAGATGTGGTCACCCTGCAGGTACAAGGGGGATCTTCGCAACAAACGGGAAGCGATCGAGGTGTCGTGCCTGCCACTCGACTTCGACAAGGGTAAAGACGGACAAGCGGGACTACCGGACGAAGACAAGGAAGAACTATTCGCCTGGCTGGAAAAGAAAGAATATCTTTTCGTTTCTCACACGTCGTTTACCAGTGGCTACTACGCGCCCCGCTCCAAGTTCAGGGTCGTGCTTTTCTTCGAGCGTCCGATACTACCAACCAACTACAACCGTGTGTGGGATGTACTGCACGACCAGTTGCCGGTCAAGCCGGATAAGGCGCGTCGCGACTTCAGTGGCAACTTCTTCTCGCCTCGCATTCCTAGGGAACACGTCTCACTGTATGAGAGTTTCTGTGACGGACACAAATACATTGAGGTGGAGACGGCGCCGGATCTGAATACTGTTGAGAGGCCTCGCCTTGATTGGGAGAGTGAACTCAGGATCTGTGAGAACAAGCACGAAACGCTGGTAAAGGCGGCATTTGGGCTTGGCACGAAGTCAGGGGGAGATATCAACGGGGTTTGGAAAACTTGTAAGATCGCGCTGGAATCTAACACGGTTTCATCGCCGGTCAAAGACTGGGCCGCCGCCGAAAAGACATGTCTTACGTGTGCTGAGGCAGGGTGGAGGCGCGCGCAAGAGGAGGGACTCGAGCCCTCCGACTTCACACCAACCGAGAAACAACTGGCTAAAGCCGCGAAAGCGCTTCGAGACGCGGTCAAGCTTGTGAAGGGAGATCCTTCGCAGTTGGGAAACCAGGCCTACCTCGTCGGCCGATACACGCCACACGTGCTGGGGGCAACTCACGTTGTAGAGGCGCTCGCCACTGCTGCAGCCTTCACTAACAAAGGTGCCTTCGTTGATATGGCGCAAGGAACACTGACTGCGCAGGCAGGCGTTACTCGTGGGCAGGCGGCCCCCCTGTTCGTCGCGAGCAAGGTGGGTTGGCGCTCCCGGCTTGTTGTGGATGAGAACGGGGGCTTCGCGGCATGCGATGCCAACGTCGCCGCCGTGCTTCAGTACCATCCGGATTGTCTGGGGCTGCTTCGCTGGAACGTACGGGAGGACGCCGCCGTGTTCACGCGTAACCCGCCGTGGGAGTACGACGTTGAGACCTTCCCGACACGGGTCCGTGACTGCGATGGCTACCCCGCCGCGGCATGGTTGGCCGGACAGAAAGTCATGGGAGGTAAGCCGTTGGCGGCGCGCACCGTGCTTGAGGCGATGCTCGCCACTGCCGAGCAAGACAAGTATGACCCCTTCGCTGACTGGCTGGGGGGTCTCAAGTGGGACGGGGTTGCCCGCCTCGAGACATGGTTGCCTGTCTTCGCCGCTAGCGAGGATAGCCCGTACACGAGAGCCGTGGGTAAGAGCTTCGTGCTTGGGGCAGTGGCTCGTACCCTTGACGACAACGCGGCTGTTGACACCGTGCTCGTGCTCGTAGGACGCGAGGGGGTGGGCAAGAGTCGGACCTTGTGTACGCTAGCCGGCAGAGAAAACTTCTCGGACGAGCTCAGTGATATCAAGAGTAAAGACGCCCATCTACTGATGCAGCGTTGCGCCATTGTAGAGATTGCTGAGCTAGACAAGCTTATGCAATACGATTCGGCCGACGTGAAATCTTTCGTGACGGCACGGCGCGCCTATATCCGGCCGGCGTATGCCCGTTCCGCTCGTGTGGTTGAGCGGAAGGCCGTGCTAGCGGCGAGTACCAACGAGGAACATTTCCTCAAAAGTACGACCGGGAACAGGCGCTTCTACCCCGTCACGATACAAGGAAATTGTGACTATGCTGGACTGGCTCTAGCCCGCGAACAGATCTGGGCTGAAGCTGTTTCTCTCTTTCGGGCTGGTGAGCAGGCGTGGATCGGCGACGAAAAAATACTAAATGAGGCTCGAGAAATCCAAGAAACGGCGCGGGTCAAAGACGTGTTCGAGGATGAGTTAGGGTTCCTCGATGGAGGTAAACCTGCCACAGCCTGCACCGAAGACGCACGTCGACTTACTGAACAAGGTATGGTCACGTTTGAGGACCAGTTTTCCCCACAAGGTAAGTTCATGTGGGTGACACTGAAGCAAGTGTGCCAGCACCTTGGGATCGATTTTATGGATTCTCGAATTACGAAGAGAATTGCAAAATCGCTTCGACTGAAAGGGTGGGGCCCAGCTAAGCAGATGAAAGTACAAGGGAAAAACATCCAGGTGTGGCCGAAACCGCTCTAGCGCGGTAGGGGCTGGTAGGGGCTAGAGCATTTAGCCCCTACCAAAAAAGATAAGTACTTTCTAGACGGTAGACCCAGTAGACCCTAGTAGGGGTAGTTGGTATAAGGGTGGGAGAAAATAAAAAGGTAGTATACTATACTACCTTTTTTACGATCCTGATTATATGTGCCCCCCCCCCTGTTTAGCCCCTACAGCCCCTACCGGGTTGTAGATACTCGGAATAACAAAGGAATCCCGGTAGGGGCTACCCCCTACCAGCCCTACCGTCAAGGAAACACTGAACAGGATAGTAGAAATGCAGAATTCGAATCCAAACCTCCTGAAGTTTTAGGGGCTACTCTCGAGAGACATGTTCGACAAGCTCGTAGACCTGCTCATCCAGTTTCTCGATTTATTCTTCTTCGTCCGAATTGTCGACGAATGGGAAAGCGGGGTGGTGCTTCGCTTCGGAAGGTTCCATCGCTTAGCGGGACCTGGCTGGCGGCTGATCGTCCCACTGGGTGTGGAACGGCTCATTACGCAGGACACCTACCCTGTGGTGAGCAAGCTGGCGGTACAGAGTCTGACCACAGCAGACGGGTTTGCGGTCTCTGTGCGGGCGCTGGTGACGTGGCGGGCCCAGAACGTACGCAAGGTGCTGCTCGAGTGCGGCGGGGCTGAGGAGGCGCTGGTAGACAGTGTAACGGGGGTCGTCGCGAGGAACGTCATGGCCGTCAACTGGCGAGACCTGGTTTCGGAGGAATTTGCAAAAATGGTAACGAGCGATGTAACCCGAAAGGCGCGCACTTGGGGAGTGAAGGTGCTCGCAGTGCAACTCAGTGACGTGGTTAAGTGTCGCACCTACAGGATCATGGGGGACAGGGATGGCAAGTAGGCTCGCGGCTCTAGCCTTGCTGCTGTCATCATGCGCCACGGTATGCCCCTCCCACTGGGAGGTGAGTGTCGGAGTCGAGAGTAGCGACTTTTCCGGCACTCAGCCCAGCGGCTCAGTGTCAGTGGGGGGTGAGATCGGACCCGGCTGCAAGGAGCGGTAGCGCTCCGGGGCGATCACGGGTCCGGGGATACGCAGCTCTCAAAGATCAGCGCCGCCACTGTGACCGCGCGCCACGCGTCCACCTGGTCGCGATTGACCTCCACGAAGTCTCGAGCAAGTGCGTATAGCTCTGCGGCACTGCGCTGCAAACACGCCGCGCGGTCTAGGGTGTAGTCGCTGTTTAGCCCCTGTTCCCACAGAACGCGAGCGTGGTCTAGGTATGCCTGCGCCTGGTCTGTGCGAGTGCGCGCTATGAGTTGGAGTGTTGCCCGCACGGCTCCCCCTGAACTGCCAGGCGAGCGCACGCATGGTCGTCTGCCGCGAGGCGAGCGCGCCAGTAGGCGATCTCGCCTGGGTTCGTCGCTTGCGCAAGGTTGCGCTCAGCGCACATGCGGCGAGTGCGGTAGTAGCAAAGCTCGCGAACAGCGTCTTGGTTTTGCATGTCTACACCTTCCTGAACAGAAAAAATGAACCGGTGTGAGGCTCTCTGCAGTGAGTACACTGCTCCGAGCGAGCCTCGACACCCTCTCCGAACCCAGGGTCGAAGTCCGGCACTAAGTACGTGCCCGGGATGTTGCGCTCACCGAACATGACGAGCGACAGGGCGCAAGGCTCGCAGCACCATAGTTCAGTCATGTGTGCACCATTTTCGGTCGGGGGGACAAGTCTCGAACATCGTCGCGCAATATGGCTGCGAGTTGGGGTTGCCCGCGTCGGATCAGCCGAGTGGCGAGAATATGACGCCACGCAGCGAAGGCTGCATCTAGGGCGAGCTGTTCCAGGTAGGTCATTTTCAGAACTCTCCGTTTTCATCGGTCAGGTTTGCACGTGTCGCGACCGTGTGGAGTCGCGCCGAGAGCTTGCCCCCGTCATGCGTCCCACGCGGGCCGCTCAGCAAAACGTAGATGCCGCGAAGAATGTCAACGACGCCATCGTCGCCCAACACACCATCGTGGCCTACAGGCTGACCAAACTCAAGTGCGTAGGCGTCAACGTACTTTTCGGTAGCATCGATCAGTGCCGAGATTGCGTCGCCCATAGTCTTGTCCGCTTTAGTCATGATCTAGAATCCTCCGAGATTGTATAGCTCAGCCGAACACGTCGGCTCGTTGTCATCAGTCACGTCCGCCCAGTCAGCTAACTCTACCGTAGCGTGCATGAAGTTGCCAGCTCTATTTGTGAAAATAGGGCCACGGAAAGAGACCACTGTGTAGACCTCTCCGTCATCGCCGGACACGTAGTCCCCAACATCAGCGTAACCGTTTCCACGCTCTATGATTTTGGCTTGCATGTGACACCTCTCACAATAATCAACCGGGTTTTCGCTTCCATATCGATAAACCTAACAGAGTTTGAATCACGCGCCACAGAAATCAGCAGCTCTCACACCTCGTCCCGGAGCTGCTCGGCGTGCAGCACAGCTAGCCGCAGCTCGCGCGCGTACGCTACGAGTGCGGGGACCGCGTCCAGCGCGGACTCGTCGCCGTTGACGCACAGGTATCCAGCGCGATCGATCGACACATGCGCCGTGCCACCTGTCGAGCTTCGCAGCCGTGCCGGGTTTGGCCGACTCGCGATCATCGCCCGCACGGCCGCCTCCGCCTGCGCGACCGCTCGCCCACGCACGGAGCGAGGCTCGCCCCATGCCCCGATCTCTACGTGGCGCCCGTTTACGTTGCGTCGCCGCCGCGCGCCGCAACGTACACACTCCTCCGACACGCACACGCCGCCATGCGCGGCGCGATTTTCGTCGCGCGACACAGAGCAGGAATATCCAGTGATCTCGATTTCGCGAGTTTTCTCGTGACTGCAGTCCATAATCACCTCCCTAACAGGAATCAGAGTATCTCAGCCGCACACCAGTCCTCAGAGATTCTCTGCGATATCGCACCCAGCAAGCCATACGAAGCGAAGCAGGTTCTCATCGTGGTCAGAAAGCTCCGCATCATACCATGCGCCGTAGTCCCTAAGCCCCTTGGCAAGTTCAGCCGGGTCAATCTTCGCGAGCTGACGGCGGATGGCGGGAACACGCATTAGCGCTCGCACGTTGGCCTCTTGGTCTCCGGATCCGCTAACACTAGCGGCCTGAGTTTTCGTCATCGTGAAATCAATATTGCAGGTGTTTGTATACATATTTCACAGATTCTCGAGATAGTCGCCAGCTTCGCGACACAGCTCTCTAAAGTACGTGTTGAAGTCATCCTCCGACAAGTGACAGCCTCCGACGTACCCGCTGAAGTCTTCGTTAGTCAAGTGTGTCAGTGCACGTGCCGCTGACCAGAACTCTTCTGGATCGTTGTGCACTGATTCGAACGCTATCGCGAGCAGCTTGGCATGTTCCTTGTTTTCAATCTCGGAGAAGAAAGGGAATGGAATGTTGACTTCGTTAGCGTACCACTCGTGCGAAAGAATCCCATCGCCATGCTTGAGCTGTGTGTGGGTGCACAAGGTTACATCAGTTTCGGCGATTTCGGCTACCTTCTCACACCACTCCTCATCCTCGCGCCAGTTGTCCGGGGCGCCGGCTTCGTGCGCAGCATCGGCCCAATCGATGATGTGAAGCAAGCCCGGTGCGTTATCGTCCAACCACTCCATTGCGATCTCGAGTGCGGACTCGAGTTCAGTCTCCCACACGCGAACGCTCGTATCGCCATACGCGCCGAAGCTGAAGTCAAAAGCCGTGCCATTGGTTGAGAAACGGTTATCGGGGTTTGCAGTCTTGATCGTCATGTGAACCTCTATTTGTATCTTGAACTAGGATTGAGCTTGGTCAAATAGAATCGCACTGCAAAGCAGCCAAGTGCCCTTCCACCCATTCTCGTGCCGTGTATTCATCTCGCACAGCATCGCCATTCGGCATGGCGGCAACGTAGTCAATGCCATGCCGCGGTTTCAGATTCGTTGGCCGGACGTGGGAAGCACCTACTCCTAGTTCGGTTTCCGACACCAGGTACATGTGCTGATGTACGAGCGCCCTAAACAACATCGGGCTGGCAATGAGTGAGGCCAGCAGGTTCAGGTCAATCGGATCGCCAGCTTGCAGCACACACAACTCGAGGTTATACGGGTCGCTAGACGCATTGTATAGAGTCACGGCGACCGTTGCTACGATCTCGACCATGTATCCGGCTAGCGACAACTGATCGGCCAAAGCTAGTGCAGCGGCGCCGCGCCACGCCATAGCCTCCGCATTAACGTTGCAGGAAGCGGCTATATTCGCCTCTATCAACACTCGGCTAGGGCCGGTGGACACCTCACGGCGGCATGTGCGCCATGCGCGGTCAAGTTCACCCTGCCACACACGGTCAAGGTCTAGTTCGTCGCCAGCATCGGCGCGCACAGGCTTGCGTCGCCGATTGCGTGGCGTGGGTGGCTGCAGTTCCGAGCTCGCTTTCAGTACTCGTGCCACGCCAACTGGAAACGGCTGAGTCACGAGCTGTTTGCACGCTTCGACTCCAGCCGGTTGACGGTCGGAGCATACCCACGAGCTACGCCCGCACAGGAATCTGTTATCGGCAAACTTCGGAGGCAACTCGAGGGCTACCAGAAAGTCGCCGATGTTTTCGAAGTGGAAGTCCATCACCCGCCTACTTTGCGGAGTTCCTCCGCAGTCCAGCCGTTGAGTACATCACGTCGTGCTTCAGTGCGGTCAATGCCCGCCGCGGCCGCGCGTTCGAGAGCTACTATCATGCGCGAAGAAACGACCCGGCGCAATTTATTCGAGCGTGCTTCGGCTCGAATAGTCTGCACCCACTTTACGTTGTCTGCGCTGCCGAGCGTCGACTCAAGCGCGCGATCGTAGTCGATGGCGACACGATAAAAACGGTCAAGCGTGGACGCGTCCAGTGCCCCGCGGCCGACGTACTGAGTATCTGCACCCGTGCCGTAAGTGTTCGCAGCTGCAAGCACGATCGTGTCAGCGTGGCGTGCGACGTAGGTATCTTCGTGACTGGCCGCGCGCGCTTCGACCGTGAGCCCACCGTTCGCCAGTGCAGCGTTGATCACGAGCAAGAGGTTAGGATCGGCAGCATCCATTTCGTCCAGGAGGATTACCCCACCCTCACGGTAAGCCCTCATGAACGGCGACTCAACATAGGCGAACTTACCCCCTTCGCCGATCGGGAGCAGTCGACCAAGCAGCGCAGACTCCGACATACCAGCCGAGCATGAGATGATGGTGCATGTGCGGCCGAGTGCCTCAGCTACTTTCTGCGCCAGCATCGTCTTACCGCAGCCAGCTGGGCCGACCATCATGACGTTGAGGCCTTGATTCGCCAGTTGCAACACCTTGGCCGTAGCTTCGTGCGTCGTACCTTTGAGCTCAGTTTCGAGCTGGTCACGCACCACAATGGTGCGAGTCTGAGGCGCCAGCGTCGCGATTGCGGCTGCGAGGCGAGTTTCAAGCATCGAAACGAGCTCAGGGGCGATTAGTTGCGCGAGTACTTTGCTTGCGTTGCTGCCTTCCATTTTTTCCTCTACTTCGGTGACTGGTGACTCTTGATTCACTACGCAAACTTCAACCGGTGCTTCGAACGCGCGAGCAGCCATCCCACCGTCATGCTCAGCTTGGAACGGATCTACTGGCGTGTCCTCGCGAGTGTAGAAGTCGCGGGGGATATGAATTGGCGCGGGATAGCGCGTCCCGTCGTCACGGTACTCTGACCGCAGCTTGCGCAACGCGTTAAATGCGTGGTGCGGGTCATACTTCCGCTGGATAAAGTGGTCGTATACACGAGTGTTTGGCCAAGTGGCCAGCGTTGCCCAGTTCAGCGACCCCGATTTGCGTCCCATGATCAGTTCCTCCGATATCTATTCTGTAGAAATACCCAGCTGGGTGCAACCCCATTTTCACAAAAACGAGCCCCCGCGCGCGATCAATCGTGCCGAGCTCGAGTGCGAGCACCCCCACCCAAAACAGTGAACGCGTCAAAGATCGTGCCAAGCACAAGAGCTTGACTTTGTCCACATGTGCGCTAACCTAGAACGAAAAACGCTTGTTCGCCCCGTCGAAATAGACCTTGCATCGATCCACTCGAGTGCTAGATTCTATTTACTCCAACGAGAGGGACGAAGATGAAGACGCTGCTGTTGCTTGGTTTGGCTGGTTTCGGGATCGCGCTCTACACGGGCGTTATCGAGCAGGATATCGTGCGAGTAAACAAGGCTCGTGCCGCTGAGATCGTGCTGAGTGGCAAGGTTGCAGCGTGTGACGAGGCGCTCGAACAGACGCTCGCTGCTGTGAAGCGCGGACGCTTGACGAAGGGCCAGCACGAGCTCGCGTTATACGCGGCGAGCAAGTGTCGCCCTGTGTACGCAGCCGAGCGCGCCTCGCGCTGATACTCGGCGGGACTTGGTCCGGTACTTGCATAGTGCAAGAGCCGGGCCAAGCGCTAGAGCAGGTGGGTTGAGGTAGGTGGA
>Ga0180071_1000013_pt1 | contig 9188 bp, 5 predicted proteins | sample EasRiv93A_16_10D_FD_123015 | JGI IMG/M metagenome (GOLD analysis project Ga0180071, IMG submission 123015) | Soil microbial communities from meander-bound floodplain in the East River, Colorado, USA - East River metaG ERMLT293A_16_10D | ecosystem: Environmental > Terrestrial > Soil > Floodplain ...
CAGAGGGATCTTATTGATTTCCTTGAGGACTGGGATTCTTGTATTGAGATATGGGATTCAGAAAGGAGTGTGGCATTGTCCTTAAAAGCGGCCATACCCGTAGTTAGGGCGGTCACAGTTCAGAGTTTGTCTGAAAGTACCTCAGCCATAGGTGATTTTATCAGTGGCTTATCGTCCACTGATAAGTTAGAGGTTAACTCTAAGGCTGGGTCGCTGCCTAAGGAATTTATGTTTACGTGCGAGCCCTATGCAGGTTTATCTAGCAAGCGAATCTGGTGTAGGCTTAGGGCGATACCTTTAGGTAATGAGGTGTTTTTTAGATTCCGTATGCAATCTCAGGAAGCACTGCTAAAAGAGTGTGTACTGGAGTTCAAAGAATCTTTGGAAAAGCAGCTTAATGTCCCTGTTTATTGCGGTAGCGTGTCTTACCAAGGCAGGCCTTAAGTGAAACGCATACCTGAAATGGAGCTGCATCCAATACCAGAACTAGGCGAATACCCAGAATGGGTTTGCCTGGAGTGCGGGTTTAAGCACGCAAAGGTATTCCCTATTGCGGTCAGGTGTAGCCACCACCAGGTATGCGGTATCTGTGGCCAGGAAAAGGCTACGGCACGGCATACCTATTTTGGCGACCTAAACATTAAGGTGACAGACAATGGCTAAAGGCAGCAACCCACCCCCACCAAAATCTCCAGACGGCAAGGTAATCAGACCAATACCGCCTGCCAGTAACCCACCAAGACCTTATAAGTAGGTGTAGATGTCACAAGACAACTTCCTACTTGCCGTTAAGTCCACCCTTGAAAAGAGGGTCAAGGCGTTTGCTGACTCATCGTCCTTGTTATATGTCGACTTGGACGATAAGACCCAAACGGAAACCGTACTGGGCACCAACCAACCTGCATTGGTGCTCCTAATGGGCAACTTCGATACCGACCCTATTGACCCGCTGTATGCCGGTTCCTTTCATGTGGGTGCTAGGGCAGTGGACGACCCCAGTAACTACGCCTTGCTGGGCAACACAGGCAAGGTCGCTGAACTGTTCCCTATTGGCGGCAGGATAGAAGTATTTGACGAGTCTGACGTAATACAAGGCGCTTTTGTGGGTGTCCTGGTACCCGGTGAGCAAGGGGTGGACATACAAACGTACGACCTGTTGTCCGAATTCCGCCTTGTGGCAATCCCGTTCAAGGCACAGAGGTTGCTGATTTAGTTGGCAATCACTGTCAAGTTAAACTCAGCAAAGTTTTCCGAGCTGTTCGGTAAGGAGATCAAGGCTAGGGTATTGGCCGAGTTCTCCTCCCCTTCCAGTCGACAAGTGCTCACCAGGGATTTCGATACCGCCCTAGAGCAGACGGTGGATAAACTGCTTAACAGCACTTTGCCCGCACTAAACCAACAGGCTAAAGACGACTATAAGGCCAGCCTAGATGCCGTCGGTCAGGTGTTGGCCGAAGGTATATCCAGGGGCACTACGATAAGCGTGGATGGGGTGCAAGTGCAGACAGGGTTTAAGCCATTGACCCGTAGGTATTTGCTTACAAAAAAGAGGCTTAAACCCGGCACTGAGGCTTTGTTTTGGAAGTTCACCGGAGAAATGGCCAAAGCCTATAGGAAATTTTCAGGGGCGCGTAAATCTGGCATCCAGCGAACGAAGGCAGTCGCTACCCCTATTAGGCGTGGGTACCAAAGGCAAGGGCGCAGGTATACCTATGCGATAGAGTTTAGGTTCCCTGAGATAACCAGTAACCTCGCAATCGACAAAGTGTTTAGGCAAGCGTACCTGCTGGGGGACCCCAAGCTACTGTCGTATTTCTTTGCGCTGAACTTCACTTACGGGCAGCCTCCCGATCACACGGACCCTATGTCCGTATTGGCGTTTAACGAAACTGCTGGGCACAAAAGGTCCAGGCCCTTCATAGCCCAAGTCATGGCCGCTCGCGGAAGTTTTGCCAAGTCGGCCATACTTAGGAAGCTGGAAACTGAGTTTGGTAGGTAACCTATTGACTTTTAACCAGTTTATCCATCATTTCCTGCGCGGACGCGTCTACTATGCCAAACCCGAACTGGGACAAAGCGGCTAACCCCTCCTTAGAGTTAGCGTCGAAGACTTTGGTGTTGCCGCCACTCGCCTTATCTCCGTTATACCTACCCCCCATACCGTACAGCACGCTCTCATAGGCAATTAGGTTTAGTTGGACCATGTGGGCTACATAATTTTTGACCATTAACCTGACATCCTCGAAGTCCGTGGAGCAGTACAGTATGCGCATAGCGCCCATGTCGTAATTGGTCATCATACCGAGTAACTGTAAGGTATCCAAACTACTAATGTGGGTTGAAAAAGCTGAGCCGAAAGTTTTTTTAGGGGGTGCTTGGTCGCCCTCAAGAGGGGTAGGTTTATCAAGTTCTTGTAATCTTTTCAATAAGTAACGCTTGTCGCTGTCTGTGACTACAGGCCTTTTGCATATAGCCTTAAGGGTCACCTCCAGCACGTCCTCTTTTTCTCTGGCATCCATCCCTTGTAGGATGTTGTCACCATAATATTCAATGGCCAGTAGGGGGACCGGAAAAAGGCGGTCAATTTCCTTTAAAAATAATGACTTCGGGTTATCCATTTTCTTTTGTTTATGATAAAGTTTGCGGGTATTAAAGCGGTTTATGCTACCATAATTTCACGCTACCCTTCACTAACCACTCCCAGGAGATAGAAATGGCAAGATTAGGTTCCCCTCAAAGTAATGAATTCTCAATCGGCACCGCAGAATTGCGCGTAGGCCCTATGTCCGAGGCGGGTAGGTTGGCGCAATCCCGTTCTGTTGGTCTTGTCGACAACGTGACTATTGGGTTTGCGGTTGCGTCTGTAGACCTGAAAGGGTTGTTCCCACAGGTTATTGTGGATACGGCTATCACCGAACAGACGGGTACCGTAAAAGCTTCTGCCCGTGAGTACTCAAGGCGTAATTTGGATATTATGCTGGGCAACGCGGTCGGAGCGGGCGCAGCCCCAACCGACGTAAAGACTACCTTGGCCACAACTGCGGACGTAGCGGCTAACGCCACAACTTTTACTGTGGCTACCGCAGTAGGGCTGGCGGTAGACGACGTTATTGTGGTCTACCCAGACGGCAAGCCAGAGGACGTGACGGTCACACAAATTGCCAGCATATCTACAAATGTACTGACCTTGAAAACAGGGATGGGCACTGTCGTGGCCTACCCTGCACAGACTGACTCCACACGGCAGTACATTGTGTTTAAGGCGTTCGCTATCGCAGCGGGTAATGTCACCAAGACCAACTATTTCTCCATGATGATCTTGCAACAAAAGAACATCAACGGTCGCCCTATCGTATGGAATGTCTGGAAAGCCGCAAACACAGGTTCTTTCGAGCAGGCTACCTCAGCTACGGATTACGGTACCATGAATATGGAGTTCAAGGTATTGCAGGCGTCGGCTGCCGATACAAACACTGGGGGACCTTTGGAAACAATGGCGCCCTTAGTGGCGTTGTATCCGATGGGTGGGCGTTTCGGCGGTGCCGACAGCTAAGCCTTAAAAGGAAGCCGTACCTCCATCGGAATACCGCTGCCGATGGAGGTCTTACCTTAAGCGGCCAGTCTAAGGGTCAGTCCTATGGCGTCCAAAATACCTACAAAATCCCTCACAGTCGAACTGGACATTGACCTTAAAGGTAATGTCCGGGCAGACCAGCTTGTCGCCCAAGTAAAGAAAGAACTTGAGTCCATAAAGAAAAAGGTGCAGTCGAAAGACAGCTTGCCCCTTGACTTTGATGTCGACCTAAAATCTCTACGGGCTAAGCTTGATACGGCTATTAGGTTAGTCGAAAACGACCTTAATAAGCAGTTAAAGAGGCTAGGAACCAGTGGCTCTAAAGACGGCAACGTCAATCTTGCCACTCGCCTTCGGGACATGCTGTCGCAGTCGGCAGTGGTTGTCGACCAACAGGGCAGGATAGTCAAGGGTAAATTGCATGATCTGCTTACTCAGTTGGCTAAAGAGACCAATAATACCGGCGCTATTTCCGCCAGGGGCAGTAACAGGCTCAAGGAATTCCTAGACCTTGAGGGTAAGACTGTTGACGAAGCTACGGCTGCGCTGACTAAGAGGGCGTCAGAATATAAGAAACAAGTAACTGAATTTGTAAAAGGGTCAAGGGAACTTACCAAGGAAATACAGGGGACTGTAAAGGCTCAAGACACCGCCTTAAAAAGCCTGGATAGCTCAATCACAAAGAAACAGGACAAGACCCGTAAACGGGAAGCTGAGTTTCAGAACGAAAAGTCTAAACTCGCGGGTAGTACAGCCTTAGCAAAACAGAAGTATGAAACCGCAGTAGACCCTAAATCAGACGCCTCGGACGCCACACGCATCAGCTTGTTGGGTAGTTATACGTCTGCCCTACGCACTCAAGTAGCGCAACTCGAACTAGCACAAAAGGCGGGTAAGGCGTACGGTAGCACTAACAAGGAGATACAGGCACAACTTAAGGAACTGCGTGCAGAGTTGGGCAGGGTAGACCCGACTAAGTTTGACCTTACGGGTAACCTGAGGGACGCCTTACAAGATGTGCCGCGTAGGGTTAAGACCGCAAAAGCCTTACTGAAAGACCTGCGGGCACAAGACATTGAGCTGGGTAAGGCCACCGCTGGGTTTGCCTCCACCCCTGGCAGTAACCCGGAAGCGCTGGCCGCCCTTGAGAGGGAGCTTAAGGCCACAAGGGCGTTGTTACTGACCAAGAAAAGCCTGAATCAAGTCAGCAACACCGACAGGTATGCGGGGGACATTGCGGACCTGGAGCATAGGGTAGCCGTCCTTGATACGATAAAAGGAAAAATCACGGGCGTAATAAAAGCCGAAAAGGATTTGCAGGCCGTCCAGGTTACAAAAACCAAGGCCGCTGCCGATCAGGAGGCCCAGGCTAGGAAGGCCGCCGATGCCCAAGAAGCCAGGGATAGGAAGGCCACCGAGCTTGCGGCCAAGAGGGCTGCGATAGCGTTGCAGGCGAGATCCCCTACGGCAATACTGGGTGGGTTGGGTAAATCGGTAGATGATGCAGAGTTACAAGCCCAACACCAGCGCAGCCTAAGGGAATCCATCGACGGCACGGCAGTATCCAATAGGGAAAAACTCAGGGTACTGCTACAAGTACAAAAAGCCGAGGAAAAGCTTCTCGACTCTATACGCCGCCTAGATACCGCAGAGAAACAGCTAGGTATAACCGGCACTAGCACTAGCGAAAAGCTGGGGGCACAACGGCAAGCCTTGGCAAAGCTTAACTCGGAAGTGTCCGTGTTGGACAACATATTCGTACAGGCCAGCCGCTCTGTGCAATTGTTCTTCAGATATGCCGTTCTGTACCAAGTCATGTATTCCTTCGCGGCAGCGATTAAGGGCACCATTACGGAAGTGTTGGCGCTACAAGAGGCCCTAGTAGGCATCAAGGCCGTCGCTGGTGCGACCGATACTGAAATGCGTGGCATATCGGCAGCGGTCAAGGAAGTAGCACAATCGACGGCATTCAGTGTAGTGGAGGTAGCCAAAGGTGGGCAGACCCTTGTCCAGGCGGGTGTACAGGTCAAGGACTTTGGCGAAACCTTAAAGGCTACTGCCAACCTTGCGTCTGCAACTGGTTCTACGTTTCAAGAAAGCGCGGACATCATTACCACTTTCCAAGAAGTTTTCACCAACGTCAACCCTGCTGAGATTGCCGACAAGTTGCGTAATGCCGTAAACATCAGCAAATTGTCGATCAATGACTTAAAGACGATTGCCAACTACCTGTTGGAAACCTCTGATTCGTTTAATATTTCTATAGACAACTTCGGGGCGGCTGCGGCCACGCTTAGGAACGCTGGTATCAAGGCGTCCACCATAGGTACAGGGTTACGACAAGGGTTGTTGGAGCTGTTTAGCCCTGACCAAAAAGTGTTAAAAGGGCTGCAAAGGCAGTATGCCTCCATTGGCCAAGACCTGTCCCAGGAAACTATCAAGGCCATGTTCCAAGGGTTTGCGGAAGCGAAAGACCCATTGCTTGCGCTTATCAATGAGCTGCAAAAGCTGGGTGTCGGCAGCACCGGGGACCGCACCTTTACCCGTGTGCTGGACGTACGCGGTGAGAACGCCATTAAGACCCTTGTACGTAGCCGTGAAGCCTATATTGCCAATAGCATTGCCATCAAGGAATCAGGCACGGCGGCAGAGGGCGCACAGACCCAACTAGAGGCATTTAACAATAGCTGGCAAAACTTTGTAGAGACGATCACCAACACAGTCTATGACGCTTTCGAGGGCACCGTCGTTAGGTTAACTAAGGTCACCAACTCAATGACGACCTTCATCGACTCTTTCAAGAAATCGTTGGCGGTACTCCGTGAAGGAGGAGAAGGTTCAGGGTTAGGTGGGGCTACCGTAACAGGCGCCAGCGTATTGATAGCCTCTATGGTCAAGCAGTTCACCATAGGCAGGTCGCTAGTCCTTGGTGTACTTTCGGGCCTTGCCGCTGAGATTGCCAAGGTACTGGGGGCTACATCCACCAGCGCCAAAAAATTCTCCGATGCAATAGAAGCCATTACGGCTGGGTTACTGGCCAACTCCGTGATTAAAGGGGTAGCCAGCAAACTTGGCGGGGCCTCTAAGGTAAAAGGTGCGATAGTAGGTGCGGCAGCGGACACAGGCACTACCGTAGCAGAAGCAGCGGTAGCCCTTAGTATAGGTAAACTTAAAGGTATCCTAGCTACCGTAGGTAAGTTCTTACTGTCCAGGAGCACCCTTATTGGGGCTGCCTTTGTTGCCCTTTATGAGCTGGCCGACCATTATTTGGACTTCTTCGGGAAAACTGCCGACGATGCCGCCGCAAAAGCGCAGGCATTAGAAGACCAGACCGCCGCCCTGGAAAAGTCCAAGCAGGAGATAGAGGTACGCAAGACCTCTGCTCAAGAGGTCGTCAAACAGGTGGGGTTGTTCCGGGAAACCATATCCACGATGGGTCAGGCTCTCGACGCATACTCCGGCAAGGCGATCCAGGAGCAAGCCAAGAAGATCGAGGACATTGTTACCCAAGGCACCAAGCAGTCGCAGGCCAAAGGCCTATTGGACCTTGAGGCCAGCCTACGCGCTAACCCAATAGGCATTGCTAAAATTACCGAGATCCTTGAAAAGGCTTCTGGGGGTGTGGTCGCGCTTGGAAGCCAAGCCTTGGAAGATACCGCTACCCAACTTGAGCAAGTTATAGGTGCATCTAAAGGGAGCATTGATCGTGGCCAACTAGCCTCTGACTTACAGAGGATAAACCAAGGTATTTTAGAAGCCGAGGCCGTCAGGAAAGAGTATGTCCAGGATTTCCAGAAAGCCGTAGACGCTTTCCGTAAGGATAAAGGTGACCTTAAGGCCAAAGGTATCCTAGACGCTTACGATAAGTTGTCATTGTCGCAAAAGCTGGCGTTGGCCAGCAATGTAGAGACTTACGATGATGCCAATAAGGTATTTGAAATTAAGTCCAACGCGGCTAACACTGAACTTAGGGCAGCCTTGGAGCAGTCCTCCGGGAGTACCACCGGCGATATTTTGGCCAAAAGGATAAAGGAAGCCAGCAACTTCTATAAGGAATACCTGAGGGACTCCGCAGGAAACGACAGCGTGGCATTCCGGTCACTACAAGCCCAATTGCTGTCAGCCGTGGAGTCGGGGCAAACTGAGCTGGTAAAAGGTATCCTAAAGGTAACCGAAGGCAGCTTCCCTGCACAGTTGGCCGCTAAAGCTGAGAGCAATAGGCGTGCCTTATTGTCCAAGCCTTTTAAGGAGGCCATTAAGGAAAACCAGCAGGACGCGCCCACGACCAAACGCGAGCTGCCTGACATTAACCAGGCCGAGTCCACGTTCGTATCCAGGCAGGCTGAGATAGCTAAGAAAAACGTAGAGAACGATGGCCATAAGGGACAGCTGGATACTGAAATCAGGCTGCGCCGTGCGGAACTGAATAAGTTTGCCGAGGAAGCCGTAGCTATCTTGGATAAGGATAATACGACCCAAGAACAGGCATTGCAGCTAAGCGACGAGCTGAACCAGAAGAAGGTCGAACTCCTTAAGCTAACCGACCAGAGGTCCAAGCTTGAAGCTGACCAACTGGTGGGCGATGAAACCTTAAAGGCTGCACAGCGCAGCCAGATAGCGGGTGCCGAACAACTCAAGGTTTTGCAGGAAAAGCTTAAGGTACTGCATGGCACTAAAGTACACTCTGCCGAGGAAGAGGCCGCGCTATTAAACGAAATCTACAGGTTGGAGCGTAGCCAATTAGATTCGGAAAAGGCAGCATTGGCCAAGACTCTTGCCAATGAAGTCAAGAAGGAAGGGCTATTTAACCCAGAGGGTGCCTCTCCAGAGCAACTGGTAGAGACCTTATCTAAGAAAGGGTTTGCCACGGCCTTTGCCAACTCAGAAGACCTGGCCAACGCCTTCAAAGCTCTTGTAGAGGTTGTCGACCGTGAACGGGGGATACGTGAGAAGTACCTATCTGAAATTGAAGATGCACAACGCAAGGAACTGGACGCTAAGCTGGCGGCCTCCAAAAAGGCGTACGACACACAACAGTCGCGCACGACGTCGTTAGAGAACAACCTACAGAACGCCACGCAAAAACTGCAAAGTGCCAGGGACAAGCTGGCCGCATCCTACGAAAAGCAGGCCGAGCTGGAAGAGTTTTTTGCCAACTCGTTAAGGGAAATATCCGGCAAACCTCTTACTGTATCGGATGTCCAAGATACGCTGGCACAAGCTCAAGGCTCAGGTTCTACAGACCTTGCCAAACAGGCAGTGGGCCAAATCAAGGAGCTGCTTAACTCAGGTAAGATTAACCGTGGCGATGCGGAATCGCTGACACTCAAGGCGCGTGACATTGCCTTGCAGCAAAACCAGCAAGAGTTGGAGTATACCGCGCAGCAAGTTAGGTTTGCGGCGGGGCAGGTAGACGCGTTGTCCTTGCAGTTGGCTGAAAGTCAACAGGCAGAGAGGTGGCTAAAAGAATCTGTAGATGCCCTTACCTTACAGATAGAAAAATTGCATGAGACCGTTGCAGGCACGATACCCAACGAGGCAGGAAAGCCAGCCATTACCACCAAGATTTTAACGCCCGAAGAGGCCAAGGCCGTGGCGGGGCAAGCCAAGGCGG
>Ga0180071_1000014_pt1 | contig 9091 bp, 6 predicted proteins | sample EasRiv93A_16_10D_FD_123015 | JGI IMG/M metagenome (GOLD analysis project Ga0180071, IMG submission 123015) | Soil microbial communities from meander-bound floodplain in the East River, Colorado, USA - East River metaG ERMLT293A_16_10D | ecosystem: Environmental > Terrestrial > Soil > Floodplain ...
CTGAACTGTGACCGCCCTAACTACGGGTATGGCCGCTTTTAAGGACAATGCCACACTCCTTTCTGAATCCCATATCTCAATACAAGAATCCCAGTCCTCAAGGAAATCAATAAGATCCCTCTGCCTTAGGTCTACACCCTTTAACTTCCAAAGTGCGTCGAACTCAGGCGTATGCTTGAGCGTCAACTGCGCGGTGTCGTCCCCCCATAAAGGGCAGTCTCTAGTCCCCATATCAAGGATAGCCTTGGCCTTCATGTCCTCGGGTGACAGGAACACCCGGCTAGTGTCGTCATCCCCCCGGGTGTTTATATACTCGACAAAATCCTCGATATACATAGTTACATAAGACCCACGGAACCTATTGGGACGCGCGTCAAACCTCTCAGTATCCTCTATTCGATACCCTGGAGGTAAGGGCACTTGCTCGGACATCCGGTTGGAGTTGCCTTGCAATACTTGGACAATGCTATTACTGATAGCCAAGTCCCTAATGGCTTCAACTAACCCACCTTCAAATTTTTGATCAGCCATTAGTTGTCCCCTACTGCTGTGGGCCTAAAAGCGACCGGTTTGTTTTGTTTAGAAGGCGGGAAAAAACTCAGGCCACCATTGGCCGTAGGGTACATAGTAGTGCTTGTCGAATTCACCTCGGTCTTCTTGCCCCGTTTGGTAGGGCAGTCAAGCGCCCAGGCATGTTCCACGTCCACCATCATTTCGCCGTCCTCGTCTTCATGGCGCACGACGCTGATCGTCAGCGTCACCTTACCCTTTTTGCCTTTGATGCCGTGGTTGACTACCCCAAGGACAGCTTGTTTCAGGATGTCATCCGCCTGTTGCGCATAAACTTGGCCGTTAAACTCGCTAACGGCTTCGATAAATTCGTTCATAAGATTCTCCAGTAGTTAAAAATTGACTATAGGATATAGTCGCCGGAGAGTATACCGCTTTTATTTTTTAATGGGAAGAAGTTTTGACTAAGGGTAAAACTATGCTATCTTTAACCTGCATTTTCGATTCTCCAGTGATTGGCAGTGTACCCAACCCCGGCATCGTCCCTGCTGTCCGGGGTTGGGTTTTTATCTTTGCACCACTTCTGCACGCGCCAACAGCAGCTCTGGGAACACTTCCTTTACGTCATACTCCAAACCACCCCAGCGAATAATGTCTTGCCTTTGTAAATTGGCATAGGCGGGTATGAACAAGTTTACCCTACTTTGCACCATGTCCTTGGCCAACGTGCCCCCTGCACTGGCATACCTGTCGGTAGCTATGGGGAATAAGCCTTTGGACTGTTCCAACTTTTTGCCGCTGGTACCGGAAGAGACCGGTTGTGGCACCAACCCAATGACATTGGCGTAACCAGGTTCTATGTTAAGCAGGGTGTACTCGAAGAAATAGGACACGTCATCTTCAATGTTTTGCTGTATCCCATACACCAAGAATTCGGTGGCCGGTTCTGAGGTGAAACGGATTAGCCTAGTGGCACTGGGCAACAGCTCCGGCGCAAGCATGTATCGGCGGGAAAAGAAATCCTTGTTGCGCCCAATCCACCTTCCGCTAGTGGGAAGCTGCACCTTAAAAGGCACCAACTCCCAAGCGGATGTCGCCTGGTTAAATGTTTCAAGGGTATTGCGGCTAAGCTTTCCAGCCGCTTGGTCAAACCACATGGCTCAGATACCCGTGACAGGGTCGTAAGACGGCTTCGCCGTACCCAACAGCCCGATGGACCCGACAGCGACGAGGGAGGGGTTCATGACCCCCTCCAACACTTGTAGCCTAGAGCGTAGGGATGCAAGCAGCTTGTCAAAGTTAAGGGGGAACCTCTGCATTGCGTCTTGGTTGGCTTGGATCTTCATAGGGAAAGCCATTTGCGCCGTCTCAGCGAATACCAATGCGCCGTAATATTGGCACCACAAGCGCAGCAAGGGCTGCCCTTGTTCCGTGTCAAAGAAGTTTGCGTGGTCTGGCATGACTACAGCTAACCTTGCCAACATTTCTAGGTCCAGGTTGGCGTCCAAGATCATTTGGTCTGATACATCATGCTTATCCACCCCTAACACAGCCCTAATGGCCTGCACTGTGGTATAAAGGATAGGTATATTCACTGCGCTCCCTACGTAAACTATTGCGATCTTGCCGTTTGCGGAAGCATCCCCTACAAGACAAGACACAACGGTCTGGGAGGTGACATCTGCAAGAAGCCCTGCCGCAATTGTATCACCTACCGCTGCCGTAACAGTATAAGCGATAGTTAGTAATGCCTGTGTTCCGCCTGCACTTGAGTTGCCTACGGTACCTAAAACGCCCCTGGGCAGCGAAGCCGTAGCACCACTGGCCGTAGTGTTACCCGCGCTAGCCACAACAGTAAAGGTATTGGTCAGCGCGGCCACCTGCCCGTCTGCGCTTGCATTGCCTGTCAACGTAGAAATCCCTTTAGGCAATAAGGCGACCGTACCCGCAGATGAAGCGTCCCCTACCCCTGCCGGGATAAGCGTGGAGGCAGCGATAAAGGCCGTAGACCCGTTAGCCGAGGCATCCCCCTGCGTAGTTTGGATAACACTACCCAATACGGCTGTGGCACCGTTAGCGGCAGCATCGCCCGTAATGGCAGCAATACCCCTGTTAACCACTGCCGCCGAACCGCTAGAGCTAGCGTTACCCACCAGGGCCGGTACGGTAAGCTGCCCACTGATAATAGCGGATACCCCGTTAGCACTAGCGTTACCCGCTATACAAGCGACAGTGCTGCCCACCTGGGCGGCTAATCCAGTTGCAGTCGCATTTGCCGCTGCGGACACGACGGTACGGTTAAGTGAGGCAGAAGCCCCGCTGGCCGTGGTATTACCAACCACAGAAAGCACGGTGTTGTTTAATGAGGCCACCGACCCCCCCGCCGTAGCCCCGCCCACCTGAGCAGAAATAATTAGGGACCCGCTTACGGACGCATTGGACCCGCTTGCGGCGGCATTGCCTACCGTGGAGGCTATAGCACTACTTAGTACCGCAGGCACCCCTGAGGCAACGGCGTCTCCCAGTAAAGCCGTAACCCCCCTGTTTAATGCTGCGGACGACCCGGATGCCTGGGCATCCCCCGCTATACCTGTTATTGTTGCAGATGACAGTACGGAGGCCTGCACGCCACTGGCCACTGCATTACCGGTTGTGCCTACAATAGTAATAGCCGACGCCACAGATGCAGCCGAACCGTCGGCTGTAGCGCTACCTGCCAAAGAAACGACAGTACGGTTTAGCGCAAAAGTTAAACCGTTGGCATCCGCCGTATCCGTATGGGACGCTAAGGACCCTTCCCCAAACAGGGCAGACTCGAACCCGTCATGCCCCCCTGCCCCGTGGGACGACATGTCCACAAAGTACGTTTGCCCAAAGTTAAGGCCTGTTATCTTGTAGGCCTCAGTCAGCCTGCCGGTTACGTCGGCACTATTGGTGTAGTCCGCCCCTACACCCCCCGAGTGCGTCACTGTATCCCAATAAACAAAATAGCCCGTGACGTTCGCGTCGGTGCTGGCCGTCCAAGTTACCCCAATCACGCCGGATTGTTGGACAGTCCTATTCAGTGCAAACGTAAGGCCGCTGGCAGAAGCGTTGCCGATGGTGCCCGTCATATTAGTGTTAGCGGACACCAGCGCCGTGGAGCCGTTGGCTGACGTGCCCCCAGCCACACCCGACACCACCCTGTTTAAACTGGCCGTAGACCCATCGGCAGCGGCGTTGCCGACAATACCGGTTATGCTGACCCCACTAGCCACGCCAGCCGTGCTGCCATTGGCAATTGCATCCCCAACTAGCCCAGTTATAGTGAGGGCAACCAATATGGCCGCAGTCGCGCCACTGGCAACCACGCCTCCGACTATGCCACCTATGGTCAAGGCCGCAGATATGTTCGCCGTGCTGCCGTTGGCCGTAACGCCGCCCACAGTAGACACGACCGTACGGTTAAGGGCAGTCGTCGAACCGTTGGCCACGGTATTGCCGACTATACCGTCTATAGTGGTGCTGCCAGTAAAATCGCCAGCACGAAACGAGGCTATTGCATCGGTTGTGGTAGTCGAGGAGTGAGCCACGCCCGGACGGCCAGAGGAGATAGCCGCCACGCTGTCTGTTCCAGATGCAAACGTCGTGCCGTTCTTTTTGAGAACCCAAGCGCAGTTAACGCCCCCCGTAGTTGTAGTCTCAAGCCGGATAACGTCACCGGCTGTAAACGTAGTGCCAGAGCCGGACGATAGTGATGTGAACGTGCCCAATACGAACTTCCCAAGTTCGTACCCTGACGCGCTGCCTACTAACCTGTAGCGGGTGTTCGTCGCACCCTGTGCGGCGCGGCACATAATGCCCACACCTGAACCTACCCCCGCAGTAGTCGATACCGAAAAGGTACATTCGGCCCACTGGTCGTTCGGATAGGTTTGGCTGTCTTCAGTTTCGCTATTGTCGTTTGTGCGGTCGCCCGGTATCGCCGTGTTTGATGATATGTCAAACCCCAACGAGGCCGCAAACTCTGTACACTCACCCCAATTCGTACCTAAGTCGGTCGAGTTTGCACGGGTAAAGTTATCGGTAAATATTGTGGCCATTAGTGCAGTGTAAACCCACCGGCTTTGCGGTATTTCGCCGATAGGTACCCGGCTGAGGTGCAAAAATTATTGCTGTCGCCATCGGCGCTATGCGCAAGGGCGCAAAGTGTGCAAGCACCTCCGTTTGTGCAAGCGAAGGTTGCTGGGTTCCCTGTGCCCGCAGTCGAACAAGAGGCTGCCGCGCAACTGGAAACAGACCATGCCCACGTTGTCGGCGTACCGCTGGACGTTGTCGCGGTGCAACTTGTTGTTCCTGATGGCGGCTGTACGCTGGTGGGCGAGCATGTCAGTCCGTTGACCACCGGCGGGGAACCGCCAGCCGAAAACTGGATAGCGCCGCGCGTCCACTGTGAACTTGTCCCGCGAGTCCTACCCAGCATGTCCACCGTATTACCAGACAATAGGCTGGTAGTGTCAAACCCAGTGTTCGTGCTTGCGGTGAAGTTTGCAAGTAACGGGTTGGCGTTGTAGTTGGTGAACGGGTTGGCCGACCCACCATCCTGCCCGTTAGCTTCGCCCGTCAGTATTTCCGCATCTTTGTCAAACGGCCCATCCGCGCTTCGTATGTTTAATGAGGCGTACGTGTAGTCATGCGGCAGGTTTGTCCACTGGTATTGATTCGCGTCGTTGTTGTAAAACAAGTTGTTGTACGCTTGATTGCCCGAACCCACGTTGACCGTAAACCCACCTTGGGAGTTCGGGCCGTTGTTTAATACCGTATTGTTGAATATGTTGGAGTTGGTCAGCGATTGATGGTTTGTACCCGCCCCAAACTCCTCATAGTAGTACAAGGGGGTTACCGACCGACTAAAAATATTGCCATAAATATTCCAAGCGTCGGATGTCCCTGTGTTGACCCCTGCTATGACAGCGGTGCCGTCAATACTGTCCCATAGGCTATACCTTATATTCCAGCCGCTGTTTGTGCCTATCGAGCTGATGCCTTCACTATGGAAAGCAGGGGTACTTAGGTTACGGTACAGGTAAGAATATTCTATGGTGGAGTTGCTGGATGACCCTATATGGAATATGGGGCCAAATATATCCATGAATGCACAGTAGCTGAACGTGTAGTCCGTAAACCCGCCAACATTTTTAAAGCCCGCAATAAAAGTAGTGCCACGGTCAGAGGAGGCTTTGGTGTGCCTAATGGTGACGTTACTGGTACCTGTCCCGCTCGTTATTAGTATTACCGTGCTAGAAAAGATAGTAAACCCGTGCCCGGTATCCCATGACCCAGGCCCTCCCCCAACTTGGCCGTCGACTAACCAATAGCTGCTGCCAAAGTTCCAATGGGTGAAGTCAGCGGTGCCGTCACCAAAAGTGGAATTCCACCCTGTTGCGGTGCCGTGATCGGCTTCAATGGCTTTTTTGACGGTGATTAGCGTAGTGCCTGATACCGCTTGACCGAAATCGTAGCTGCCGTAAGAGCCGTCGGCGATATAATAAGTATCCCCGCGTTGCATGGTAGTGGGGACGGACGTAAAAGCGTCCGTCCAATCGTTGCCCGTGTTGGCGCCGGTCGCGCCCGCCCTTACGTAGTGGTTAACCGCAAGGGCAAGCCCAGAATTTACGACAAGCGCAAGGGCAAAAAACGCCTTCAGCCAGCGCATACAAGCTTACGCCTGCGTCAAGGTCAATATGTCATTGGTAGCCCCGGCCCAGTCGATTGTCACACTACCAGCGGCAAGAGACAGTGTACCCGCAGCCGACAGCTCCACGTAGGCTATAGCTCGTTTGTTGGTATCGGTGTTGTTGTAGATGATGCCATACGCGCCATTTGTAAATCCGCCAGCGTCCTGGGCTATGGTCACAGGGTCAGCCCTGAACGTGGGCACGGACGATACCACTGTCCAAGACTCGGTAGTCAAAACAATAGGCCCGGTGTAGGCTGTCGCCAGTGCGACTTGGTTAGTCGCGAAATTCGTCGTACCGGTACCTCCCCAGTGCGGTGCCGCTGTGCCCACCGTAGGCACGGTGGTAGATGTGACAATACCCAACCTCCAATCGTCACCGTCCAAGTCGTGGATCTTATTGCCCAAATCATGCAAGCCCTGAGCGAACCATTTTACTGTACCTGTTGCCATTTCAAATCTCCTGTTAAAGGTTAATTAAGATAAGATGCCCTACGGATATACCTATACAGCCCAGGTATTAGCCGAAACGAGTATAAATTTATTGCCGTTGTACTTAAACACCACTTCAGTGGTAGCGTTCACTACCCCGTTAGTGGCGCCATTGTCCAGCCCTGTGGTCACAAAGTCGGTGCCAAAGGAAATAGTCCTACCCCCTGTGCCGTCCTGCTTAAAGATAAACTTTATGGGTTTCATCTTTAAGATTTGCAGCCTAGTCGCAAAAGTACCTGCGAAACTGGTAGCAAATGTGGTCACCGAAGTTGTCATTTGGGGGTTTCCCACCGTGCAGTTTCCGGCCAACGATGGCACGACATGCACCAACCCTTCAGTAAACAGCTGTGGCGTGAACGATGGTGTTGCCGCAGCCTCGGTGCGTACGTTGATAATGTCGTCGCCCCCACACTGCAACAGGCCATTAAACTGGTAGTCGCCCCTGGCCTTATTAGAGTTGCCTGAAATAACCCCGTCATTTATGTTGATCCAACGCCCCGACACCGATTGGATATGTCCTGGGTTGGTAGTAGATTGGGGCACTCGGTTACCCGCCCAATCCACATGTGGGTTGTACAGCTCGTTGGTCCCCGTTTGATCGCCCACTAACAAATAACCGTATTTAGGCCCAGTGCCTGAGTCGCTTGTCATGCCCCTAAGGATAATAGTCGGAAACTGTACATTTCCGAATGCCGTGAATATGCAGTCCTGGTTAGTTAGGTTTTGCCCCCTAGAAAAACTGCCAAACGTCAGTCCGTCAACTATCAACAAAGCATTGGCATCCACCAGCTTCCTGACCTGCTCCGCGTACCCCCCACTAATAAACACTTGCCCAGCGGCATTCGGTGCCGAACCTATAGCACCGGATACGTTCGCCCTTGGTGACTGGTTAAGGCTTATACCTAAAACCCCCATATACCAGCACCCCTCAAACGTCTCTATAGACGCACTACCGGGAGGGTTCACGCTGTCATTGTTCGGCAAAAACCAAATAGGGCTATAAATAGACACATGCTGAGAAGGCGTGCCCGCTATAAGGACATCCTCGCCGAACCTACATTCCGTCCATTTGACTATGTCCACATTATAACCCCGCCACAGGGCATGGTTATTGTTCTGTAAACTGCACCCAGTTATCTCGGCATTGGTGACATCGTCAAACAACATGGCGGTATCGAACCCGTCAAAGTGGACGTTTGCTATCTTTATCCCTTGGGCAGTCGAGCTGTTGTTTGTGTTGGTACCTAATGTGTCAGCCTCGAACGCAAGGGCTATACCTTGACGGTCATAATTAGACGGGTACGCTGTATTACGGGCAGTTACGGTCAAATCTTGTAACCCGCCCCCGTAAATAGACTGCCTAACACCTACCGACAATGGGGCTTGAATCCTTATGGCCGGGGTGTACCCGGCAGTTTGCGAGGTCGTGTACCTACGTAAGAACGTAGGGGAACCAAACGCGCCCCAGCCTGTTGAGTTGATGGACTGTGCCAATGCAGGGTCGTTGCACAATTCGACATTGTTAGCGTCCACGATCTTGATGTAGAAAATACACCCGTTTAGCCTTTCTGTGGTGTTGCCCACACTGGTCAATACGGGACAGTCGAGAATAACCTTGTCACCGGCGGAAAAGGTGTGACCTGTAACCTGAGCCACTGTAGTCGCGCCCAAGGTTAAGGCGGTAACCGAAAACTGGTCATGCGTCTTAATGGTCGTATACAGGGTGGTCATGTCCAAGACGGTCAAATCCATGCCTGAACCAAATAGTTTGGCCCCCGCAAACTTACCGGTAATACCTGCCCGCCACTGGATTGGGGACACTAGGTTAAGGGGAGTCTGTATTGAAAACACGCCGTAAGAAAGGTAGGCCCCACCCACCTGTGCGACCATAGCGCTAATGATAGGGGCGTCATCCCCCCCACTCGGCCTGAGCATAAACAGCCCAAGGTAAGTCCGGGCCGCTGACTCGGTGGATACGGTCAGAAAATTGCGGCCATAAGGCGCAGTGGTCAGTGCTGCCAACAAGGTCAGGTCGGCATCCAAAGGCTGTGATGCCGACTGCGCCGCAGCAGCGGCCCCTTCCAGCTCCGCAGTAATGTATGCCCTTACGTCCGCCGCATCCAACTTAGTAAGCAACGCTCGGCCAAACGCGGTAGTGGTCAACGCCGCTAAGGCCGTAAGGTCCGAGTCCAAAGGCTGTGAGCTACCCCCGCCACCCCCGGGTACGTCAGCAAGCGTGGTAAAACTTATGGGTAAGTTACCCATGATTTCGGAGAGTAGCGTAGAGCCTATATTACTCATGGGGCACCTTTGGTAGGTTAGGTTAAATCCTAAGCCGTGGCGGTGCCCCTGCTACCGCGACGACTGCATTAC
>Ga0180071_1000015_pt1 | contig 8379 bp, 10 predicted proteins | sample EasRiv93A_16_10D_FD_123015 | JGI IMG/M metagenome (GOLD analysis project Ga0180071, IMG submission 123015) | Soil microbial communities from meander-bound floodplain in the East River, Colorado, USA - East River metaG ERMLT293A_16_10D | ecosystem: Environmental > Terrestrial > Soil > Floodplain ...
AAGTTTAGTATCATCTTTTTTTTCTTCCCAAAGTGCAAAAGCATTTGCAAGTTCATGTAACGTTACAAGACCATCAGACTCATAGAATTGATCAACTCTTGTTCTTCTTAGCTCTATCATAGTAGCACCAGGACCAAGAATTTCTCCAATGTCATAGTATAGTTTTCTAATGTATGTTCCAGCTTCACATAATATACGAGTTAAAAGTAGTCTTTCTTTTTGCTCAAGTACTTCTAGTTCATAGATAGTTCTTGTTCTAGTTTGTCTAAGAACGGAGGAACGTTGTGGAGGCTTTTGGAAAATTTCTCCTCTGAACATATCAAGTACATCATCGAGTTTTTCTTTTGATGGGAGAGAATGAAATCTTCCAAGTGCATGATATTCTTTTGGACCATAAAGTAATACACCAAGTGCCTTGGTTGCTTCTCCAAGACCCAAAGGCAATACTCCTGAAACTTGAGGATCAAGAGTTCCACTGTGACCAATCTTTGGAATCTTTAAAATTCTTTTTGTCCAAGCAACAGTTTCGTGACTAGTAGGGCCTGGAGGTTTATCTAAAATTATCAGACCGTAATTGAGTAATTGCTCAAGAGTTCTTTTGTCATAATATGTTCCATATGCATCATCAGTGATATCCTGATCAATTACAAGTAAATTCTGAAGTTGTTTGAGAATCATAGTAATTTTCTCACAGTTTCTTTTGCAATATTAATTACTTGAGTTGCATTAAGATTATCAGTGTCAATGATTTTATCAAATACAGACGTGTCATTTCCAAAATCAAAATGATATAATTTCCTGTATAATGCTCGGTTTTTATCATATCTTATTTTTGTTATTTCGTATGCTTCTTGCGAAGTCATATTATCTCTAGTTTGCATTCTCTTTGAGCTGCTATCATGAGAACCAGCTAGCCAAATTTTGATACCATTACTAACTAACCATGGAAGAGTATAACTTGTTATGACCATTCCACCTGTGTTAAAAAGTTGGATTAATTTATCATCAACTTTCTTATCAAATTCAGAATTGTTTTCTCTTTGATTGAGAAATTTCATACCATCTTCAGTGTCCCACCAATCATCACCAACTACATCAAATCCTTGTTCGTTTGCCATTTCTTTTAGAATATCACCACCGCTAAGATATGTCAGATTAAATTCATCTGCCAAACCTTTAGCTACAGTTGTTTTTCCCACAGCCGGAGGACCAGAAATTACAATTGACTTGGTCAAGGGCTCATGGATGTTTTTGTTAGTTTCATAATGATGCCACTAAACGCAATGGATGATAGAAAATACCAAGCCCAAAGATACAGAGCATCTTCTTTTTGTGCACATATACCATCCGGTTCTGCTGCTTGTGCTGCAGTACAAGTAAGATGGAAAAAGTCACCAGGAATTATGTTAAGAGAAATTGGAGATAATGCCACAATATGTGAAAATAACACAGGCAAGACAAGATAAAATATCAAAATTAAAGGAACAAATGTAATTAACATAGGTCTCATGTTCATCTGCATCATTTCCATAGACATTTTGTTCATGTAAGACGATTTTTTATTTAGTTCATTTATCTTTGTTTGATCTTTTGATCTCATTGCAGTCATTCTTTCCTTTTGCCAAGAACGTGTCTCTTTCATTATTCGTTGTAGTTTTGTTTGATCAACCATTTTCTTTCTGACTCCGGCATTAAAGAGATTCAACAAAATTCCAAAGCCGGTTACTGCAAATGCAGTTAGAATTAGACCTTTGACAATTGGATCATCACTTCCTAATGCAGCTTGACCGCTGCCGCTAAGAAATCCAAAGATACCGTCGCCTTCAAGGTATACAGAATCCAAAAATAACAAGATAAAATTAAAATCCATCTTACAGTCCTAACGCTTTAATTATTTTATCAACTGCTTCATCAATCTTTCCTTCTAGATTCAGCACATGTTTTACAGGAGAGCCTGAAAATACAGCACATGCAGAAATCATACCAGATTGCACGTCTAATTCTTTTTTAATATTATCAATTGAAATTTGATCTCTATTTCTAGTATCATCTTTCATTCTTCTATTGTAAATTTCCTCAGGTTTTGCAGAAACAGATACAAAGTTAGTAGGTTTAAGAATTTTCAAAACATGCTCTGGCAATCCAGGATAGTATCCCTCAGGAGAATTAATAAAAGCATGTGTATCAATAATTACCACATCGTCATTTAGCATTGCAAGTTTTTCAGCAGCAATTTTTTGAAGATTTTTTTGTTCAGATAGAGGTAATTTTCTTAGTTCATCTCTATCTTTAATGCCATTTGCTTTTGCAACTTCAAACATTATACTTCCAAAACTATTAACGCTAACACTTTTGTTATGATCTTTTAAGATTTCAGCTAGTTTTTGCAATAAAGAAGTTTTTCCAACGCCAGGTATTCCTACCACTACAACTTTTCTACTTTCTGCCAAGTAAAGCACCAAGACGTGGCATTACAACTTCTACTTGTTCTCTTACTAGTTGAGTGTAATAATTGATAAGAATATCCACCATAAGCAAAATTCCAATTCCAGAACCAAAAACACCTAAAACATCAGACACACCAGCTAACAAGCCCAAAATTATAGAACCAAGAATTGTAACAGACGGAATGTATTTGGCAAGTAATGCTTCTACAGGTGCATTTGATCTTCTAAATCCTGGAATTTGTACATCTGCATCAAGTAAGTTTTGAGCTGCGCTTTTTGGTGATAAACCTCCTAGCTCAACCCATAATCTGCCAAATAAAACTACAATACCAACCATAAACAGCACATAACCTATAGCTCTTCCAGGATCCAAGACTGCAATGGCTAATCCTCTTGGTGGAGTAATGTAATAGATAAGTCCACCAATTGGAGTTGAAGGACTAGTAGGATCAAATTGGCCTAGAATATTCATGAATACATTATTGTTTCGGGGGTTAAAGTTTGCCCATAACATCTGACCCATAAATACAGCATTTGCAGTTAGAGCTGATGCAAGTATTACAGGAATGTTAGAGACATACATCAGTTTAATTGGATATACTGCCGAGAACCCACGGTATTTTGTAGAAACAATAGGAATCTCAATTTTCATTCCTTGTGTAAATACTAGAATTAATAGAATACCTACAGTCAGACATAATCCAAAAATACTAGGCAGTTGGTTTGAACGGAATAATACATTGGATAAATCTCCATTCATCATGGATTGACCAATATAGGGTATGATGCCAATAGTACCGCCATCACCAGCTGGCAATGGGCTAAATAGACTCCATAAGATTTGTTGAGCGACACCGGCCATAATGAACAAACTGATTCCGCTACCTAGACCCCAGCCTTTTTGGATTAATTCATCTAAGAACATAATGATAATAGATGCAGCCATCAATTGGCCAATCATAACATACAAGACATATGGTTCTGGTACACCTGGACCATAAACAGCAGTTGCATATACGATAGATTCAGCTATAATTACGATGTAGGTTACTAGTTTGGTAGCAGTTTGAAATACTCCTCTTTCTTCTGGTTTTTTAAAGTCAAACTTTAGAATATCTGAACCTTTAAGCAATTGCATCAAGAGACCTGCAGTAACAATAGGTCCAATTCCTAATTCAACAAGCGTTCCTTGTTGAGATGCAAAAATGACTCTGGCAAATTGTAGAAAATCAAACTCTGGTGCTGTTGCTCCAAATAATGGAGTTTGCCCCATGACCATGTAGATTAACAATACTACCCCAGACCAAATCAATCTAGTTTGTAGTGGTATCTTTTTTTTTGGTTTTGGTACTTGAGGAATATATGGTTCTGCTTTGAAAACAACTTTTCTAATAAGAGTAGTTATGCTGCCTTCAGCCATTATCAGCTAGCACCTCTCCCCCTACTGATTTTATTTTCTCTTCTGCTGTTGCAGTAAATCTTGGTACTTTGACGGTGTATGGGTTAGATACCTTACCGCCACCAAGGAGTTTATCATATCCAGCAGTTATGAGGTCTATGATTTTCTTTCCTCCTTCTTCTTTACCAAATTTTGAGAATAGGTCATCGAGATCACGGACACTAGCCCATTTTCTTGTGATAATTGGGTGAGGTGGGTGAGTAGAATCATGTCCAAAATGATCTGGGTTTTCTTTTAGCAAAGTACTAAAATGATATTTATGTAATCCGGCAATTCCAAGACCTCCCTTGTGACCACTTGCACGATGTTGACCTACTTGTCCCCATCCCATATGTCGTCCGCCTCTTAATCTTCTTGTTTTTCTTAATCTTGTTGCCATTTTACATCATATTCCTTACCAATGTTCCAAGATCTTTATTTTGTCCTAGTATACCTTTTTGTCCATACAGTTTTTTGGTGCTTCGCTTGAATCCATGTCTTGGTGGAGCTAAAGCAAACCAAGGTTTTAGAGGTTTTAATTTAGAGAGAGTTGCTTTTCCTTCAGCTAGTGCTGAGCCAAGTGCTTCAGTACTAGCAAATCCAAGTTCTTTAAGATCAGTAGCAGTAATTTTTTTATAACCATCTTTTCTTGCTTTTTTATCAATGAGTTCTTTTGCTAAACTAGCATCTAATTCAATCCAAGATACATAGTGTTTTACTTTGTTTAACATTCCCAATGTATTTTCTTTAGCAGGTAAAATTGTAGCGCGATACTTTTTATCTAATTTTAGCAAAGTCATAGTAGTAGTTGCCCAATAAGGACAATCAGCTTGACCTTTTATTCTAACTACAAGATATGCATTTGCCATTTTATATCAACCCTGACTAAATGTCTGTTTTAGACAGTCCAATATAGCTTTAGAAGTAGAATTCATTGTTGGAGTAGAGCCCTTTGCAGTTGTCCATGCATCTTTAAGACCTGCTAATTGCAATAGTCGTTTAATTTTACCGCCAGCTACCAAACCCAATCCACGAGGAGCTGGGATTATTTCAATTGTAACGCTTCCACCTTTTCCTCTAATTTTAAATGGGACAGAATGTTTTTGATCACATCTACATTCCCAACTGCCACATCCTAGTTTGATTGGACTTACATTAAGAAGAGCTTGATTTGTTGCCTTTTCAATTGCAATTCTCATTTGTTTAGATTTTCCTTGACCTACTCCCAAGTAACCATTTTCATTACCGGTTGCAACAATTGCTTTGAATCTAGTAGATTGTCCATTAGAGGTCATTTTTTGAATAATACCTACATCAATAACTTCACTTTTCAAATCAGGTAATAATTTTTTAATGATACCAGCTTCTTGAATTCTTAAACCATCTTGAATAATTTCTTCAATAGAATTAATTTCTCCAGAAGCTACTTTTTTTCCTAAAATTGTTTTTGGGATCCAAGCTTCTTCTTCAGGTTCTCTTCTTGGTCGTCGAGCTTGTCCACTTGGTTTACCTCCACCATAAGTTTTTTGACCGCCAGGTCCACCTCTACCGCCAGGTCCACCTCTACCGCCAGGTCCACCTCTACCGCCAGGTCCACCTCTACCAGAGGGTTTACTTTGTGCTGTTTGACTCATTTCTATTTGACCTCACTATCAATAGCAGATTTAATTTTTGTAGTATCGTTTTTTACTGTAAGATGTTCTCCTTTAATTCTATCATCGGATGGAAATGTTTCTGAATCTGCTGGAACTTTTACACCAGCATCAACAACACCTTTTAGTGCAGCTGCCATTCGTTGTGTATATTTTCTAGTGCCAGTATACAAAACGGCATCTTTGGCACCATTACCAATAGCTTTCTTTCCAGCAAGATAACCAGTTAGATATGCTGCAGGTATACTTTTTCTTGAACCTTTCCAACCTTTTTTAAGTAAATAATTTGAATGCGCAGATGCAATTACTTTATCACCAGTCATACCAGGTTTTAAAACTTGGACTAGAGTATTTTCATTAGTAATATTGACTGTAATGAAATCACGTTTACCTATCAATAGTGTTCCACGCTTTTTGTAATTGGTCTTTTCCTCTCTTAGTCTTCTTAGGATGTTTGAATAGGCCATCTATAGAACACGAGTTTGAAACTGCACTTATATACGTTAAGCGCGAATTATGGAAGCAAGTAAAGCTTTTTGAGTATGAAGTCTATTTTCTGCTTCATCCCAAACAACAGATTGAGGACCATCAATTACAGAAGATGTAACTTCACTTTCTCTTTTTGCTGGAAGACAATGCATAAAGATTGCATCATTTTTGGCATTACTCATTAAAGTTTGTGTGATCTGATATTTTGGAATGAATTTTTTGATTCGTTTTGGATCATTATTATGAATTGAGGTATATGTGTCAGTCACTACAACATCTGCATTTTTAATTGCCTTGAGAGGATCTGTTGTTAAATCAATATCAATAAACTTTCCAGATTCTTTAATGACTGTTTTATCAGGTTCAAATCCTTTTGGAGTTGCAATTGATAATTTAACATCAGATAAAGCACACCCGTAGATCATTGAATTGCATACATTATTTCCGTCACCTATCCAAGCGATTTTTAATCCTTTGAATTTTCCTTTCTTTTCTTTAATGGTCATAAAATCTGCCAAGATTTGACACGGATGAAAAGAATCAGACAATCCATTGATAACAGGTACGCTAGAAGATTTAGCTAATGTTTCTAGTACATTATGGTCATAAACTCTTGCCATGATACAATCAGTATATCTTGATAAAGTTTTTGCAGTGTCTTCTATTGATTCACCTCGTGATAATTGCATATCCTGTGAGGAGAGATTTATTGCATGCCCACCTAATTGATACATACCAGTTTCAAAGCTTACCCTTGTTCGAGTGGATGGTTTTTGAAAAATCATAGTAAGTGTTTTATTTTTCAATAAAGGTTTGTTGCCATTTTTTAGTTCTTTTTTTAGTATAATAGAATAATCAATTAATTGAGCAAATTCTTTTGGGGTTAATTCCGCTAAGGTGAGTAAATCTTTTGTTTTGAGTTTCATTTCTTAAAGAATCCAAATACACCTCGTTTCTTTTTAGATTTTTCTTCTTCTTTATCTTGTTTGTGTTTCTCATCGTTAATTTCGTCTTTTTTAGATAAATGTTCATCAAATTCACCAAATTTTGTTTTCTTATCTGTTTTAGATTCTCCAGGTTTTGGTCGTCCCTGTTTAATCCAATCACGAATTTTTGTACCAAGTTGAATTGCTTCGTCATCATTTTCTGGTGGAGGGATATCATACAATTCTGAATATTTGAAAATATCAGCATCTGTAATTCCTGCAAAAGGATCACTTACAGAAGAATCAATTTTTGGTTCTGGTGTTGGTTCTGGTGTTGGTTCTGGTGTTGGTTCTGGTGTTGGTTCTGGTGTTGGTTCTGGTGTTGGTTCTGGTTCAGAAGAAATTTTTTTAATATCTACTCCAGATAATGAACCAAACACAGTTTCTAGAAAAGTTTCTTTATCAAAAGGTTTTAGATCTGCATATTCTTGTCCAACACCAAGGTAAAGTACAGGAGTAGATGTAATTTTCACAATAGATAGTGCAGCCCCACCACGTGCATCCGCATCACTTTTTGTTAGAATTGAACCATTGAATTTTACGTGTTCAAAAAATTCACGTGCTTGGTTTACAGTATCATTTCCAGCTAAAGAATCACCAACAAAAATTTTGAAATCAGGATTTACTACTTTGGTGATTTTAGCAATTTGTTCCATCAAGTTTTTACTAGTTTGCATTCTACCAGCAGTATCAATTAGTACACAATCTATTTTGTGTGATTTTGCATAAAGAACTGCATCTCTCGCTACAGCAGCAGGATCAGAATTATAGTTTTGAGCAACTAATTTCAGATTCAAACGATTTGTGTGTTCACGTAATTGCTCTATTGCTCCTGCTCTAAAGGTATCAGCAGCTGCTACCACTATAGAGTATTTTGCTTGTTGTAACATGTGAGCTACTTTAGCAAGAGAAGTTGTTTTCCCGGTTCCGTTAATTCCTACAAACAGTATGAGAAAAGGATTACCTGTTTTCTTTTTTTCATTAATTTTTTCAAAGAGATCAACTGTACCTGCAGCATCAAACAACGATGAAATACTAGAAATCAAACTATCCTTAACAAATTTTTCAATTTCATTTTTAGATACTTTAGAACCAATTAGATGATTTTTCAAGTCTGTTTTGATAGAATCGATCACCTCACTAGCTACGTCAGATTCAAGAAGAGAAAGTTCCAACTCAAAAAGAATTTCTTCGATATCTTTTTCATTTAATTCTTTTTCACCAAGACTTTTCGCTGCATTTGAAAATGCATTGCGAAGGTTATCAAACATTATTTTATCCTGAAATATCTGGAGATGTTTCTTGCATGAGTTGATTCATTTGTTCTTTACCGTGTTCTAATCTTGCGATCACTTCTTGTTTTTTGG
>Ga0180071_1000016_pt1 | contig 7797 bp, 19 predicted proteins | sample EasRiv93A_16_10D_FD_123015 | JGI IMG/M metagenome (GOLD analysis project Ga0180071, IMG submission 123015) | Soil microbial communities from meander-bound floodplain in the East River, Colorado, USA - East River metaG ERMLT293A_16_10D | ecosystem: Environmental > Terrestrial > Soil > Floodplain ...
GCCTTCTCGGCTGTTTTTGGTGGACGAGTTGACCCCCAGCCCTCGCGGCGACCGAGGATTCGGGAGTACAGGTCGATGAGAACCGTACTTCTCGATGTTGACGGGGTTATTGCCGATTTTGCAACCCCATTTCACGCGCTCGCCGAGGAGGTGTTGCGCCGAACTTTGCCTCCCCCCGCAGAGTGGAAATACCATCACTCAGAAACTTCGATGGGTCTTTCCGAACACGAAACTAAGTCTGTCTTGTTCGCTGCGCGCGATCTGCACTGGGCCGAATCAATAGGGCTCTACCCGGGCGCCAAGAAGGGTGTATTGAAGCTGCTGGGAATGGCAGATATCGTCTTTGTAACCGCCCCTTGGGAACACCACCCAACCTGGTGCCACGCACGGCGAAAGTTACTTCGGGAACATTTCCCAGGCGTGGACGTGATTCATACGGCCGCGAAGCACAGAGTTAAAGGGGACTTCCTAGTTGAGGATAACGCTACGTGCTTGATTCGTGGCGGCCCCTGGACGGGGTTGCTTTACCGCCGGCCGTGGAACGAAAGCGTTACATATAACACTGTGTACGATTGGGAGGACGTGTATGGACGAATCACAGCGACGTAAGAGCGAGCCGGTCTACTCTGGCTTCGATGCATATTTCCCACGCGCTAAGAGGGCGGCCGCTCGAGTTTCCAAAGCGGGAAACGACAAGCACAACCCCGGCACCCCACTCCACTGGAGCAAGGACAAGTCAACCGATCACCCCGACTGCGCCAGCCGCCACCAGCTGACTCCCTACGACGTCGACCCGGACTCGGGCGAGCTGCACCTGGTCCACGCATTCTGGCGCCTTGGGGCCTGGCTGGAGGTGGTGCTAGAGGCGAAAGAGCTCGGTATCGCGACGCCGGACCAGCTGAAGGCAGGTGAGATCGCGGTTTCAGAGCTGGGGCCGGCTATCGTGGCCCTGCGCAGGCAACCAACTGTTCCCGAGGGCGTGGTCTTTGACGCGGCCGCCTTAGCAGCGGGGCGCAAGATCTTTATGTACGAGCCGGGACCCGCCCCAAAGATCACCAACACGCTGAGCGCACCGAAGGTGCGGAATCACGAAATCACGCAGCACGTCCCCGACGAACAGAAAAAGACCTACACTTACGACGAGATCGTGGCTTCTTGGGCCCTTCCCCCCAAAATCACGAAGTAAGAGAAGGGGATCGTTGACTGAGCCCCCGAAGCCGTCACGACTGTGGCGACCTTCCGGGCCTTGTCTCGGGCGATTACTCGACACTTGTGGGCGACCCCGTCGAAGGGGTTTACGGCGATCAGCAGCGGAAATTTGTTTAAGTCCATAGTAAGAAGGTAGCAGGTCAATGGAAGATTTCAAGCAGCAGCTCAAACGCCTGCGCGGGTACAGGGACTACTGGGAGCGTCGAGCCCAGACGATCGACTGGGCCGTAGGGCAGCTCTTGTTGAGCTTCCCCGAATACGACCCGTGGTTGGCTGCCAAGAATGCCGCCGAAGGGTGGGATCTTCGGAACAAGGAACCTTGACAAATGTTCATTCTCCCTCCAGTGTATGAACTACCGGAGCCGGTGCCCCACTGGCACTACTTGACCATGAAAGAGATCTGGTATGGACAAACTGGCATTGTGGACGAGGAGCAACCCTGTACTTGCCTGTCTTTTGACGGGGCTGCTTGCCCTCGTCATCTATAAGCTTCCGGCATGGTTCTTGATCACTACGATCGTTTTCATTTGGGCGATGGTATGAAAGACTACATACTGTTTTCAATCGGCTCAGCAGCAGTGCTGGCCCTGTTTTACGCTTGGTTTGTATTATGAAACAGTACTCATCAGATCCTACGCCCGGCGACTTTGACCACAGGGGCGGAAACTGCCCGATTCACGGGGAGAACGTACCCACCTTTCGAGCCAAGAAGAGGCTCGGCCCCTTTCTCTGTGTTGAATGCGCGCTAGAAGAACTCCGTAAAGACATCAAGCTGGGCGACGAGTAGAATGGGCTGGCTAGAGAGAAGCCTCGCCGACCTGAAGACGGCGCAGCGAGACTGGCCGAAGTGGAAACAAGACGCGGCACGTTTAGAATTTGGGTTTGGAGGACGAATGCCTGACTGGGAAAGAGTTTTGTCCGACGATACGGCCTGGGATTACTACTGCTCCGGACTTGAATCCAAAATTGAAGGGCTCGAGAAGACGGTTGAGCTCTTGACTGACCGTTACAGTGAGAACGCCCCGAAGACCGTCGAAGAGGCGCTGGCAGCGGCCGACACGACTTGGGCTGACGGCACGTGGGCGAAGCAATGCGCCAGAGTGCTTGCTGTTGAGGTACGGAGGCTTCAAGACGAGATCGAAAATCTTGGGTATGAGCTCCGAGAAGCCGGAGAAAGAGATTGACTTTCACTGAACTGACGAATAAGATGCGGAGCATGTCTACCCTTCCCGACTTTGACGAATATATTGGCGATCTCATCGACGAGATTATGGAGCAGGGGCTGCTTGCTCACGAAAAAGAAGAACTTGACGCGCTACTGGGGCCGACAGAAGAGATCGGTCCCGACAAGGACGAAGAGGACACCGACATCTTCTTTTGGGAGGATCTGTCCTCCAACGCAGGGCAACAAATTACCCCTTGCCCCGAGTCAGAATCGGGCTACGCGCAGATTGCGGCCGAGATTAACAGAGCCGCTCAACAGGTGAAGCTATGAGGTACTTTGTGCTGGCGTCCGTTACTTTGATTTTGTTGGCCTATGCAGGCAAACACGAGCACGCTCGAGAAGGGGCGTGTATGGTCTCCTGTACGAGTTGCCCTGAGCTCAATACGCAGAAGTGCCAGGAGCTGTGCCGATGACCAACCAGGAGCTGTTCACTCGGGTCAAGGCCCACCTGCTGAAGCAGAACGAACAGGCTTTAAACGAAGATGGCACCAGCTGCCTCTACCGGAGTCCGAAAGGACTTTCGTGCGCCATCGGATGTTTGATCCCCGATGAGAAGTATCACGCTCGGCTTGAAGGCGGCGCCGCCGATTCTCGGCGTATAGTGGAGGCCGCAGGGCTTACTCACGAAAACGAGAGCCTGGCAATGACTCTGCAGTCAATACACGATTTGACTTCGCCGAGTAGCTGGCCACACCAACTGGAAGCGACCGCCGCCCAATACTGGTTGGAGAACGTATGATCCTCGGCACTATACTCCTGTATACCGGAATCATTGCGCTGGGGGCAGGCCTTCATGGCCTTTGCCACTTAGTGACGCTAGCGATTACTAGCTACGCCCAAAAAGACGTGCAGAAAGATGGTCCTTAGGGAAGAGCGGCCCCGGATCTAGCTTAGCTACTTTCACGTCTTCGTGGCCAGCCAAAGCCTGAAGCGTCGGATAAGCCGCAATCAGGTCGTGACACAGATGCTCGAAGATCGCGAGCTGGATCGGGGTGTACGTTACCCAGCCGCACGCATCTCGGCTTTTTGGGTGAGTAGCCACCACTACTTCGTCGTTTCGGAACGTCCTACCAAGGGCTAGCGCTCTCCACGCGCCGCTGCTGTCCTTAACCACCGGTCCGGGGTTATCCAGCTCGATGCCGATGGAGAAACTGTTCACGGCCGCCTTGCCGCGCCAGTGCGTTGGAGTGCCAGCATGCCAGGCGATAACGTTGAACGGGACGAGCTGGTAAAGCTCGCCCGCCCGCCCGATAATGATGTGTGCACTTGCTCGTGCCTGCTTCGAGCACAGCCACTGAGCAGATTTCGCCGCCGAGTGGCCCGCCGTATAGTGGGCAACGATTACGGTTGGGGCTTCAAGCGAGCCCCCGTGGTTGGGGGACTCAAGGAATTGAGCGCCTGTTAGGCGATGATTTTCGATCATAGAGGTGGGCTACAAATTCTTTCTCCTCGCGAGAAAGCTCACGAGGGTAGGGGCGCTTGATCAGGTCGAAGATCCGATTCAAGATCCAATGTAGCACACGGACTTACTTCGAAATCGGGGGCACGTCTGGCCCCTTCTTCTGCTTCGGGAGCAGTTTCACGAGAGTCAGAAGCACCTTGAAAAGGTTCGAGAGACTCATTCGCCCACCGCTTCGTTGATCTGGGTATACACATCAATCAGCTGATTGGCGACGTCTCGGCCTTCGGAGCAGACCTTCTCTTTGCCGGCCGGGGGCGGCGCACAGACGGCCAGGTAGAAAGACCTCAGACCCTGCAGCGCGTTGCCTGTGCGAACCAGCGGGAGCGCCTCAGCGCAGCCGGTGAGAGCTACGAGGGACAAAGCAAGGCAGTAGCCCTTGCCGCGCGACTTCTTCTTTTTCTTTTGAGTGACCATTGACTTCAGCATAGCACTTGCTATTATCTTTTTATGGACCGCGACGCAGTATTCAACATGGGCATAGAAGCTGACGAGCGAGAAGATTTCGAGCTAGCTCAGGCGTGTGAAGACGCCCTTTCGGGGGATCTGGCCGAGTGGCGCTATCTCGAAAACCTCTTGTATTGGCGCGAGGAGCAGAACCAATGACCAACCAAGAATTGTTCGATCGTGTAGCGGGGCATCTCCTGCGGCAAAATGAGCAGTCCCTCGACGAGGAGGGGGCCTGCTGCTATCGAGGCGCAGAAGGGCTAATGTGCGCCATTGGGTGTCTAATCCCCGATGATACGTACTCATACAATCTCGAGCACAAAGCCTGTGATCACTCAGCAGTTATAAAGGCGGCCGGCTTAGTCGGGTCGTACCAAATCGAGTTAGCAAAGCAACTGCAGGACCTGCATGACGAGTGCCCCCCGGCCTCTTGGCCGAAGAGGCTGGCTACCCTGGCCAAAGACCACGGCTTGGTGTTTCCGTGATCTGGATCGTAGCCGGAGGCTTTGTCGTCGCCTATCTCTCATTCCAGGCGTCGCTTTATTTGTTGGGCTGGATCTTGAGTAAGGGAATTAGCGGAGGACCAAATGACTAAGAGGGGCAGAGCTGATCGTCATGGCGGGCAGGGCGCCTGTTGAACAAAAAGACAAGGACGTGGCCCTCGCCTCGACGTAGACAGCCCGCCCGACGGGTCGGAATGAGCACATCGAACTCGCTCCACCAGCCCAGACAGCGGGTTTGTTCTCCAATATGGCCGTATGACGGCCCCCCAAAAGCGAACGGGTCGGGCCGGTGGGTGAGCTGACCCCTCACAGTATTTGCGACAGAACTTCGAACATTTTCGGGAGGGCGGCGCCCCCTGCAGCCGCAGCCGCACCCAACATAGCGAACACAGTCTTAGTGCGTATGTTGCTTTCGCGCATGGACGATTCTAGCTTTTGCACACGGGCGAAGACCCCGCCGTCAGGATCCCCGATAAACTTGTCGAATTTGTCTGTGAGGCCGTCGATTTTCTTTTCGAGGACCTCCAGATCGCGGTATCGGGGCTTGTCAGAATCTGCCACGAATCAAGTGCAGGTGAGGGTGAGGTAGGGACCCTGCCACGTCAAGGCGTGGGCGATCAGGGAGGCGGTGTAAGTCGTGGTCGCCGTGAACACAGCCGCCGAAGTCGTCGAGAGCAAGATGCCTTGCCCCATGTCGAGGGTCACACCCGTCAGAGAAACTTCAGTTCCAGCCATATTCGATCGGAAACCCGCCCACAAGAACGTACCGGCGTCGATCGTCGTGTTGAAGGCAGTCGTGTTGCCCACAACGCCAGTTGCCGTCAGAGCGTCAACCGTGCCGGTCGCAACCAGCTTGGTCAGGGTCTTGGCAGCCCCGCTAGGACCGGTCGTGCTCGAAAACAGCCCGATTTCGGCAACCTGAGTCGAGGAGCCAGCGGTCGAAACCACGGCCTGGACCTTCTGGGCCGAGATCGCGCGGCGCAGGCGGCCGAGGAACAGAAAATACGCAGTGTCCGCGACAACGGTCGCTCCCGCGATCACCTGGAGCAGGGGCTGACGGAGAATCAGTTCCGTGTTCGAGACGAGGGGCGGGAAGTCGTCGATTACCTTATTGGTAATGTTCGATGCTGATTGCCCAATCATATGGGCGTATTGTCGGGAAGTGATCTGGGCCATGAGAACAGCCTAGCACGAGCACAATAGGGAAAGTACGCTTTATCTGCAGATAAAGAAAAACCCCCCAACATATTTTCATGCTGGGGGCTGCACTAACTCAGTGAGTCGCGGTTCAAATAGAGGAGGGCGCGTAGCTTCAACTCCGGCCTCTCAGCAAAAGGCCCGTTTCTGGTTCTCTCAATCCGATCCCCGTCGCGCCCGTAATAGTTCCCAACACGCAAATTGCAGTCCCTGCAGATCACCCCTCGAACACGGCCCGTGCCGTGCTCGTGATCCAAACACAAGTGCTTGTCGCTTGAGCAGATCGCACAAACCCCGCCCTGCTCTTCTAGTATCTTAGCAAACAACTCCGGGTTATCTGTGCCCCGCGCACGCCGTTGTCGTGCGATTATCTCTGCTTGGTGTTTTTCTCGGCTGGCTCGTGCGCGGCCGTCCTCGGTGTAGCGCTGCTGATAGCGATACTTGCAAGCCCGATCGCGGCAGACTTTGCAGGGCCGGTCTGCACAACAATCAGCCCTGCAAGGTTTCAATGTTCTTGCCATCAGGCAAGCTTACCCTGACTATGGGTGCGAGACAATCCAATTCTTGACAGCCGTTGACTTGCTAGTCTCCGGGCCGCCGATTTGCGACTTCAGCCCCCACGCGCCGTTGCCTTGTGTGTTCGGCCAGGTGGAAGAGTCTGTGTAGATCGTGAACCAGTTGAAGTAGGGTGCCGCCTGATCAAGCAGGTACGTCATGGCCTGCCCCGCCTCCGGCTTGGCCGAGAACACGCCCGCGTTGCTCAACACGTGGACCCCGCCCTCGTACACGACTAGTGTCGGAATTCCGTTTGCCGTCGCCACGCCCTTGATGGCCTTGAAGCCGTCACCGCTGTTGACAAGCGAATCGATGTCCTGCTTAGCTTGGGCAAGCGTGTAGGTGGAGCCGTCCCGCCCGTTGCCGAAATACGCGCTCATGCACAGGAGGTCCAATTTCTGGTTGGTTGGATTCCACTGCGCGGACTTGTAGACAGTCGTCAGGCTTTGCCGCATCAAGTCCGTGTTGCCCACTGTGCACCGGCCGACAAGTACTCTCGAACCAACATCGGATCCGAACTGGTCCTGAAGGGCTTTGCGCACCTGAAGCGTACGATACGTGACAAAGGCTGCGCCTTGGTACCAAGGAGCTGCGCCGGGCAGGCCGAGTTGAGCGGCTTTTGCTTGCGCCTGAGCGGTTTGGCTAAACCAGCCACCATCAGGCTCATTGGAAAGTTCCACTACCAACGAAAGTCCCGGGGCGAGCTTCGCCTTCGCCAGCTTGGCAAACTCTACAAGGTACTGGTCGTCTGCCTGCATGGGCAGCGTAATCCAACACGTCTTTTGAGTGCGACTACAGAGGTCAAATTGCCACTCATAAGCCAGCCCCGGAACGATTCCCGTTGACTGGTCAACGTAGATGCTCGCGTTACCTGGATCGGTCGGAAGCCTGCGTTGCGACCAAGAGGTGATCTTGCTGTGATTGGTGCCATTCCAGTCCATGAGCCGGAGCACCTTGAACGGCTGCAAATCAGCCAGGAAGGCATCGCTCCAAACAGCAGCACTAGAACTGTACGCCGTAGCCCAGTTGATGCTGGCTTTCCACGGAGTACCAAAGCCCCAAGTCGGCGCCAGATACCAGAAGTTTACGCCCACCTTCATCGAGGCACCAGCTCCGCCAGCACCAGCTCCGCCAGCACCAGCTCCGCCAGCACCAGCTCCGCCAGCACCAGCTCCGCCAGCACCAGCTCCGCCAGCACCAGC
>Ga0180071_1000017_pt1 | contig 7546 bp, 14 predicted proteins | sample EasRiv93A_16_10D_FD_123015 | JGI IMG/M metagenome (GOLD analysis project Ga0180071, IMG submission 123015) | Soil microbial communities from meander-bound floodplain in the East River, Colorado, USA - East River metaG ERMLT293A_16_10D | ecosystem: Environmental > Terrestrial > Soil > Floodplain ...
CAGGGCTTCAGCAGGATTGTGGTGCCGACCTGCATCGCCAATGCCTCGTTCGCTCTTGGCAGCGGCAATTTCCGCGAGGATTTCCGCCTTTTCTGGAACGATCTCGTGCGCAATGGCGCGGCGGCGCATGGCTATGCCGTATCGGACAGGGCCGCGGACCCGGTGTTCGATGCCATCGCCGATGCCAGCAACTCTGCCTATTACGACGCCGATGGAACGCATCTGAAAGCCGCCGGATATTTGGTTTTAGCCGCCATCGACCGCGCTGCGATTTTGGCGCCCTGAGCGATGTCCAGGAAAGACATGCTGCTGGACGCGTGCTTCGGCGCGATCCCGCTCTGCCCGCCGTTGCTGGTGCTGATCTTTCTATTGTCTTGGCGTCCCGGCGCCCGGACGGAGCGGAGCCTTGGGGCTCACAACGAGGAGAAGGGACTATGAAAGGCATGAAAGGCTGGAGAACTATTTTGTTCGGCGTTGGTGTGGCTGCAATGCCGCCAGCGCTCGAATATCTCACCAATGTGAATTGGACCGAGATTGGCCTGAGTCCAACGACCGGAGCACTTATCGGCGCTGGTATCGTTGGCATGCGGGCCGTGACCAATACCTCGATCTTCTCGAAGTAACCGGCGCGCTCGCGAAAGCGCGCCGCGGGGCCTCAATCGTGCATCTCGATCGCAATATCCGCATCTGAGACTTACAGGGTTATTTTGCCATTGGTGAAGAGCGCCTGCATGCCTTCCGGCGAACTGACGAACCGCAGGCTGCGGGTGCTCTTTGCACGCTTTTCCGCTCCCGCGTTATCGATCCGCGCTTCCTCGGTGTGAAGCGCAACAATACGGCGTGCTGCAAGCCGGTCTTCCTGCATAATCATTGCGGGGACGGCCGCCTTATATTTCTTTGACATTGTGATGATCCTTTTTGAGCGTAAAGAACGGCGTTGCTGCGCCGTTGGCGGTTGCTCTTGTGCCGCTTAGTATTAAAATAGTAAAGCAAGTTTTACGTGTAAAGTATAAAAATGACTATTTGTGATATTATTTTATATTATGCAGCCGTGTTGCTCTGTAGACGCGTTAAACCGGAGGATTGAGGTAAGCTATGAGCGATCCGGAAGCTGAAGAACGCATTATAAAGCGCCTGACCTCAGTGTTTCAGGCTGAGCTGGCGAAGGCCAGGGAGGAGCTAGGCGACGAATTCAGGGAGGATTTACCGGTTCTTCTGTCCGCGAAATTTGCGTCTCTGGGAATTGACTGCTCAAGCCCGGACAAGATCGTCAAGGTGCAACGCCGGATGTCGTTCTTGCTTCAATTCGCCGAGAACGTTGACCATATTGCCTGGCGCCTCGGCTGGGGCGTTATTTGGCTTGCCATCTGTGGCGTCGGCTATCTGGCGTTTGTCGGATTCCGCAACCCGCTCGATCTGAAGGTGCCATGAACCGCGCCACGTTTCTCGACTTCGCGTGGTTTATTGCGGGTGTTGGGCTGTTCACATCCCTGTGGTTCTGGCTCAGTTAGGTGCGGGGGCCGTCCGAATTATGCTTTATATTTCAATGGTACAATATTCCCTCACCTTATATACTATCGCGTTGATTTTAAAGAGTTGCTAGAAGTCCTCCCCTGGTCATCCCTTAAGAATCGGATGATTGATTTGTTTACGTGTTTTGCTCTTAATTCCCTCACTTGGTTAAGGTGAGGGAATAGATTATCGCCGTTTTGTTCTACCGGCGCAATTTATCGATGGCGTCCCGCGCAAGCTTCGCCCGATCCATCGATCTCGTATAAAGGGATGCCATCTTGTCCCCCGTCCAGCCGAAAATAGCGTTGAGCTGGGCAAAGGTCGCGCCATTATTTACTGCGCGTGTCGCCCCAGCTTTTCGCAAGCCGTGCGCCCGGCCTGGAACCCCTGCCGCGCGGCAGGCATCGGCAAACCAATTGCCGAAACTCTTTTTGGTCATCGGCTGGCCGCTGGCGGCTGCAATGAAGGCAAGGTCTCCTGTTGGACTCGCGTCGATCACGGCAGTTAATTCCGGCAGGAGCGGAATAGCGATTACAGTCTGGTTTTTTTCGGTGCGGTAGGTGATTATCCCGTCGCGGACATGCTGGCGGCCGATCTTAACAACATCCCCCCGCCGGAGCCCCGTATAAAGCAAGATCGTCAGGGCAAGCCGTTCTCTGGTGCCAACCGGCCACCGGGCCTCAAATTGAGCAATCTCGGTTTCTGTCCAGCAATGCCAGCCTTTAGTTTTCCCGGCGGCCCAACGGACACCAATCGTTGGATTTGTCTCGATCATCCCGGCTTCCTGAGCCCAGCGAAACAACCCGCGCATTGCTTTCAGAAAATTAAGCGCGGCCCAAGGTGTTGCACGGCGTCTGTTGAGCCCAGCCGCGATCACAGTCCGCGTGATCCTGGAATAGGGCTCTCCCCCGGCGCTCTCAATCACATGCAGGAAGATATTGTCCCGCTGCCGCCGCGTGGCAGGTGCAAGGGCTGCCCAGGCCGCACTATCGCGGTATCTGGCGATCAGCCAAGCGAGACTGCCGCTCTCAGGCCCGCCCCGCGCCGCCGCTGGCCTGCCTGCCGCCGCGGCCTCATAATTTTCCCGGAATGCGTCTGAGCCGAATTCGCCACGGATGCGCACCCGCGGCCCCTTCCCGTCCCGGAAATACCAGACCGCCTTCCCGTGGCGGGAAATCTCCTTGTGGAGGCCGGGTGGCCGGGGGCGTGGCATACCGGCGATCAAAGCACAATCTCGCGAAGTCCCCCAATGTCCCGTTCCGGCTTGGGGTGTGGATCGCTGTGGTCAACCGGCAAAAGCCTTATCGTTCCGTCAGTTGCAATCTCGACCATCATGCGCGCGCCCGTTTGCTCGATCGCCCGGATCGCCCGAGCGATATCGCATTGGAGGGCACGGGCCGGGCGGCGGGACATCAATGTATCCGCGTTGGTTGCACGATCTTCGGCGCGGCTTCTGAGAGCCGCGCAAGCGCCTTTTCGTAGTTCAGGCCTCTTTTGACCGCGCAGCCGCCTTCGTTCAGCCGTCCATCGGCGCAACTGTATTCGCCCAGGCCTGGATAGTGGGCGGCGATGTACAATGGGCAGTGGACGATATTGCCGTGCGGGCATTTTGTCGGGCGGCGGGGCATGTCAGATCAGGCCCTTATCTTTGGCGAGGCGCTCAGGCATCGTCACGATCGCGTGTCCGTGCTTCCGCTCGATCTCGATGGCGCATTTTGGGAGCCAGACAGCCCGCGCCTTGTTGCCGTCATCCGAAGCCAGGATCGCGCCGTTATCGGCACTCCAGGGCGAGGTTTCGTGGTGAATGATGAGTGTGATGTCGATCAGGCCGGAGCGGGTCATGGGCTATTCGCGAGTTCGAGGAGGACGTCAGCATGGCAGGGCTTACATTCCGCGCAGACGATCCCGGCAGGTTTTCCAAAAGCGTGCGCATCGCAGAGACCGCACCAACATGCGAGATTGTTGCCGTGAAGTTGCTCCATCCATTCCACGCCATGAGACTCGATGCAGCGCGCCGCATAGCCTCTGAAGGCTTTGACGATGCAATCGGCAGAACCCATGACATGGTTACGTCCGCGAACATCTGGATTGCACATCCCGATGACGTAGGGGTTTCCCCATTTGCCCGGCCTCGCCACATTGACCGCTCCCAGCCCATTCAGCGCACGCGAATGCTCTTGCAGGTTGAAGCCTTTGCGGCGCGAGAGCCGGAGGCGGACGGGGAGGATCATCAGCTCACTCTCCCGCCGGATGCGGTCCTGGCCAAATATTTATGCGTGAGATTGAATCCGTCATAGTTGAGCTGATCGACAAGCCGTTCGCGCTCGTTAGCCATGGCAACCATCCACGATCCCCATCCGGAAGCCTCCTCGAACCAGCTATCGATAGTGGCAATGCGCGCGAGCGCAGCTTCTTGCTCAGGAGTATTGACCATTATTTCCAATCGACTCCTTGCCGCCAGATCGCCTCGAACTGGCGCTTGAAGCCTTGCGCGGCTTCGCGGCTTTTGACGACGATGAGGTCATTGTCCTGGCGCTTGAGGCCCGAGGCCGAGAGATTGGCCGAGCCGGTGCGCAGCACCCCGCCGTCGATCGCGTAGGATTTGAGATGCATGAGCGGCGTGCCGTCTTGGCTCACCTTGATGGACACGCCCGGCGTCGCGGCGAGGTCGCGGAAGACTTGCGCTGGCGGCCGCAGCCCAGCTTGCCCCTCGTCCAGATAGATGCGCAGCGCGACTCCGCGATCGGCCGCGCGGATGAGCGCATCGATGATCTTCCAATCGGTCAGAACATAGGCGGCAAGGTCTATCTCGCGCCGTGCCGAATCGATCAGAGCCGCGTCGATCTTTTCAAGGTTTTCGGCCGGAGCGTAGTGGAGTTCGACGGCTAAACCCGCTTGTCCCGCAGCAGAAATTGGATGGCCGCAGAGGACGATGGCGGCTCCGATGACCATGCCTTTGGCAATAGCGAATCCGAAGCGAACGGCGCGTGCGAGCATCACTTCATCTCCGGGAATTCGTTGTGCAAGCGGCCGTCGAGCAGGCGCCCAGCGCACTTCTTGCCGACAAGCGCGGACATCTCTCCGTCAGGCCAAATATGGATGCGAGGCTCGGGCTCAGGAACCCATTCTTCCCACCCGTCACAAAATGCCCAATTACCTTGCTGCTTGAAGAAAAACGGCACGCCCGCGGCTGCGCATTGATCGCGCAAGGACCTGTACCAATTGGGGTGGCTCGGCCGCGCCTTCGGGCCGCTCTCGCCGCCGCAGATGACCCAATCGAGCTTCGGGCCGCCGCGTAAAGTTGTTGACGAAATCGACCCGCATCCCGGAATCCAGAAATCGCCTGTGAGAGCGTTCTTGACGCCGCTGTTGCCATTAATGACGGTTTGTATTTTGGTGAGATCAATCTGCCCCAGTATAGGCTCGATGCTCACAAACCGCTTGGCCGCTGGCGTCGCGAGCAAATCTGGAATGCGCTCGTTGGCGGTTGCTTGATCCTCGGCCGTCACGCCGGGCCAGACGTTGGGGAGCGGCCAGCGCCGCAAGAATCCATCGCCGTCTGGATAGTGATCGTCTGCCCACTTAGCCGCAAAATCGAGTGCTTGAGGCGGCGCCTTGGGGAGTAGATCGCACATTGCTGATCGCACGCATATGTGCGCAGATGGCGTGTCGATTCTCGTGCCGTCGTCGAGGATCGTGATGAACTGTCCTGGTCTATGCGGTCTTGTCATGTAATACCGCATCCGCTTCGGCCGCTTCGTCAGCGGCAGGAACGTGTGCTGCGGGCAGAGCGCCATCACGGCCCAGATGCGATCAAGCCATTCGTCCTTGACCCAACCGCCGAAGATGTCCGTCATCGAGCTGGTGAAAATCCTGCGCGGCTTGCGCCAATGCAGCGGGGAGAGCAGCATCTTCTCGTCGAGAAAAACCTCTGCTTCGCCGTTGCAAAAGCCCCGTTTTTCTTCCCGAAAGAGATTGCCGGGCTTATAGTCGAGGCCGGTGCCGAGCCGCAGGTTCATTGCCTCCGCATAACAATGTTTACAGGCGGCACTCACCTTCTCGCAGTGCCAGCCGAGTCTCTCTCTGCCCGAGCCATTATTCTGAATTTCCCAATATCGCGCGCGGATCGGATTCCACGTTTCATCGGTCCAGGAAATCCCTGCTTCACCTTGTTTCGCCACTGTGTGCCTCCTCGCTGTGGCGCCGCTGGTCGAGCGCGGACCGGCCGGGCGGCGGATCGCCGTGATCGAAACGGCATGGGACAGGTGGCCGGACGATGACGGCGTGGGCTTTGGTCCGAAGGAAGGACGGCGTGGCAGGCGGGTGGAAGGGCGGCGGCGGAGGAACAGGAGGCTCGTGCCCTTGCCTCACCCGGATTTTGAAGCGCGTGCCGATTGCCTCGGCAATACCCTTGGCATATGCCAGGCAGAAATCATTGCGATGGAAAAATGTGCTGAGGTTGGCGCCAAACGAAGGTGAAAGGCTTGGATCGATCGCGGCCGATATGTCCCTCCGTCTGACGGGCGGATTATATTTGGCGTTGAGCGCCAGCTGGGCATAGGCGCAGATCATGCGCTTGTTGCACGACATCTTCCGCGCCATGCGCATCGCGGTTTCAAGATCCCCGGCGAAGCCCGGCGGAAAGGGTTGGGGCTTGCTCCTCGGTTGGGTCACGGCTGGCGCTCCAGAAATTTGACGCGCGGCAGAGAGATGACGACCGTCCGCGTCTGGGTCTGCGTCCGATCACGGAAACGATCGTCGACGGTCACCGTCCGGCTCACCGTCTCGATCGGCGCCGCGCTGTCCTGGGGCAAGACCTTGGGAAACGCCTTGCCCCGCAGCCGGGAGGTCCGGCCATCGGGACCGGGGGGCTTGCTTTTGGATGGCGGCGGGGCGGCTGGGGAGGATGCAGCCGCCTCGCCCTTCTTCGCGCCCTGGGGGTTTTTGGGCGCGGGAAGCTTGCTGGACGTCTTGGTCATAGCGATGCGGGTTCCGGCTCGCCCTCAAAGGCCGGAAGGCCTGTGGCTTTGGTAGCGTCCTCAAGATCATGTTGTACCTTCACCCTTAGCCAATGGGCGGCGCGATAGAGCTGGTACGACCATTTGATATCGCCGCCGTCAACGCGGTAGCGGAGGCGCGCGGGAATCCTGATCACCTTGCCGTCGATGAAGGCGCAGACCGCGACCATGAATATGCCTGGGATGTCGACGGCCTGGCCTGCCGCGGTCGTGTGCTCCGTCTCGAATTGCACGGTCCGCTCGCCGGTCTGCAGACGCTCGGCGCGCTTGACCCTGTGGCCGATATGGATTTCGAGATTGCGGGAGAGATTGACGATTTCGAGCGGCGCTGCGAAGCGCTCCTTGAAGAGCCGCTCATATTCGCTTTTTTCGGCGTCGTTGGGCGCGGACAGCTCGGCGGCATGCTCCTCCAAGAAGATCGCAAACTGCCCCTGCTCAATGAGCTCGCCGTTCCATTTCATCCAGGCCTTGAATTCGTCGGTCAGCGGGAAGGCGTATTCGATTCGATGCGTTCCGAAGCGTGCTTTGCCGCTCTCCATTTCGTGGTAATCGATCACGGACGTCAGTTTTGGCGATGGCCAATCCGTCTTGGCGAAAATGACGGAATGCGCGTCCTTGTGCCGGTTGACGAGGCCGCAAAAGCTTTCGAGCGTGGTGACCCGCGCGGTCCCGGTGCGCCTCTCCGGCGCGTTTCTGTGGGCGCGGAAATAGTCGTCGAGCGCCACAATTCTTGGCTGGCGCCATATTGGAGCAGCACAGGCACTTTGGCCGGGAGGCCGATGCTGCCCTCCGGCGGCGCGAGATCGCAAATTTCGAATGCTTGGCCGTCCTGCGCGAGAGCGGCGATCTTGTCGATCGCCACGGCAAAGTCCGGCTCTAAGGCCGCCGCTTTGCTGCCGCTCGTTCCTTGATTGGGTGTGTTGGGGGGGTGCCATCATGTCCTCGATTGTTTGGTGGGAAACTGTGCTTTTGACGCGGGTTACGCAGAGTCCTTGGCTTTCGCCGCGCGCGGGGCG
>Ga0180071_1000020_pt1 | contig 6566 bp, 5 predicted proteins | sample EasRiv93A_16_10D_FD_123015 | JGI IMG/M metagenome (GOLD analysis project Ga0180071, IMG submission 123015) | Soil microbial communities from meander-bound floodplain in the East River, Colorado, USA - East River metaG ERMLT293A_16_10D | ecosystem: Environmental > Terrestrial > Soil > Floodplain ...
CTGTAAGGGCGCGGTAGGTTTCCTTGAGGTAGTTTTCGGTTTCACCAGTCGTGATGAAATCGTCATTGGGCGTGTCAGTCTCAGCATCAGCCTTTTGGCGGGCCCGAAGCAGGATATCAGTGACTGTCTCAGTAATCATGCTTCGAACCCTTCAAAAAGAAGGGACCTGGCCACGTTTCCGCAACCAGGTCCCTGTCAGTCGGCCAGTAGGTCACAACAACCCGTGGCCTTACTCCCATCTCTAGGAGTCATTCACACCGCCGCCCCGAAGACCCAACACCGAGGCAGCGGCTTATTCTCAATATGCCTGAGAACTGTTCCTGCAGACCACACGGATCATGAGGAGAGCGCCAGCAGGCGGATGTGCTGGGGTGCCCGCGGCTGCAACAGCCTCGGTGTGAAAAGTCACGGTGCGGGCAGTCTTACTGATAACCCGGAGGCGAGCCACATAGGCCGCATCCGCATCTACAACAACACACACGTCAGCGAAGTTGATATCGCCCACACTACCGTTACCGGTAAGCGTGATCGTGTATCGACCCGTTGCGCCTTTCGTGACCACGAAGCCACGGCCCACTTGCGTATCAACCGCGCCAGAGGCGCCAGTGATAGCAACTGAACCAGTGACTTCAACCAGGTGAGACTGGAAGGACTTAGGACCTTCCCACAGGCGAGAAACGATAGCCATATATGCTCCTTGTTACCCTCCTGAGAATCAGGCAATCTTGATGCGGCAGTTGTACGAAGGAGCCCAGCAAGCCAGGTTCCCGTACATACCAACGCGAATCTCGACGCTATCAGTTGCTTCCTCGGTGATGAACTTGAAGCCATTCGCCTCAAGACCACGCGGAGCATCGCCCAGGGTCTTCAGCTCCCAGGTGTCCAGCTCCAGCATGCTAACTTCGCCCTGCGGGCAGTCGGGGTCGCCTATGAGCTTGATCGCTCCGCCGGAACCGGTGCTAGGAAGCACAAGCGCCTTGAACGAAATAGAGGTCACGTCAGGTGAGCTGACCATGTCATACTCAATCTGGCTGCCGAGCATCGTCTTGATTATACGCAAATCGATCGGGTTGCAGAGCGCCACGTCAGGCGATCCGCCCTCGCGAACCGTGATGGCATCCGCGTACTCAAGCGCTTCGATCGGGTTGAGCCCGAGGGTAACGGCGTCGATGTACTGACCGTACAGCCGGCTGTCAACCGATCGGTCGTCGCCAAGGTATGAGTCGCCGCCGCCGGGCGTTGGGGCGGTCGTTGGGACCCACGCAGCCACGCCGTTCATGGCCGCACCGAAGTCGCCCTCACGGAACAGGAAGTTACCAACATCAAAGCCGGTCCAGTTCGCCGAGTACAACACACCTGTATAGCGGTTGATGCCCGTAATCGTCAGAGCGGCTTCCGCTTCCAGCGCTCCACTGGTACCATCGGTCTGACCGTGGCGGATCTTCATATTCTTTTCAAAGTTGACCACATCGCCGGGGTTCAACAGCGTAAGAGCCGTACCGCTGATAGCACCGATCTTACCGCGCGCGCCCCCGTGGTTACGGTAGAGCGAGAGACTGATGTTGCGCGAGACCTGCTTGGACGTATTGTCCACCGCGTCAGTGCCGAGCTTGAGGAACGATCCCTCGTCATCTTCGGTTGCTAGAAGGGCTTCCATGTCGATGGACGAGAGCGCGTAGTCCTTCTTACGAGTCAGACGAAACTGGACCGTCTCTTCGGCGGACTTGTTTGCCTTCGCGATTGCGAAGTCACGCGATTGGCCGCCGGTGCCTGCGAACCAGGGCACGATCGGAATGTCCCGACCGGGGAACTTCTTGCTCTTCTTGAGAAGAGCCAGGAAGGGGTGTTTCTTATACGCAAGCTTCACTAGCTTGCCGCCCGCGACGTACTGCTTGAGTGCGCTGTCTAGCGCTGCTACTGTATTAGAGGCCATCTGCTACTTTTTTCCTGCTGAACGGATACGTTTCAACTCGCGGAGTGCGCGGGCTGAGTCGGGGTCGTCACCTTCATCGGCGTCTTCCTCAACTGGTTTCTGTTTTACTACCACCGGCACTGACTTCGTGGCCGATGGGGCCGACCCTGGGGCCGGAGCAGGCTTAGCTGTTGCCTTGTGTAATCGCTCGTAGCGGGTCTGGAGTGCCTGGTTGATCGTGGCTGCCGCCGCGTCAAACGAGATTTCCTTACCCTCTGTGTTGTACAAATGCGCCATCAACTCAAATACTTGTTCTCCAACACCCTGATCAGTCTCGGCGTCTGCAAACAGAAACGGGAAGGTATCACGTTTGGGCGCAAGTTCCTTTGAAATCGCGGCTTTGTGCGTTGAAATCAGGTCATGACGTTCTCGCTCGGCGTCGCGAGCTTCCCGTTCGGCAAGTTTTTTCTCCAGCGCTGCCGCGCGGACTTCCAGCTCCTTTGTGGCTGTCTTAGCCGGGTCAAAGTCGCCCTGATCGGCTATGTAGTCGTTCAGAACTTGTCCGTCCCACTTGATCTTGGAAAATAGGCGCTTTGGGTTCTTCTTAGTCGCAGCGTCTTCGGCGGCGGCTTCCCACTCATCAGCGACCTGCGCGCGGGCGCGCAGCTTCTTCAACTCCTCTGCATCGGCCCGTGCTTGCTGCTCGGACGCGGTCAAGCGGTTGAACAGCTTGGCGACTTCCGGATCCACGGCAGGCTTCATGTCGGTGGCGGGAACAGTGGTAGGCTTCTCTACGGCCTTTGGCTCGCCATTGATGTCCACCCCATCGGCGGCTGGCTTGTCGGTGCTCTCTGCGGCATCTGCCAGGGATTTTGCCTTGCCGGCTGCCTTGGCCTCGCGAAACGCAGCAAGGGCTGCGTCAACGCTGGTATCGGCCTCAGGCGCGTCGTTGGCGGGGGAGACGGTGCTGGTGTCAACTACGTCTACTTCGTTTTCAATCGTCATTGGGTCCTTGGGTGTGAGTATCAGAACAGGCCAGCATCAACGGCAACCGGAGGCGCTGCGCCCATTTCAAGTTCGTCCATCTGTACGCCCGTGCCCAGCTCAGGACCCATGCCCTGTGGCTGCATGCCCGGTACTCCTGGTACGCCCGGAGGCGGCGCTGGTGGCGTGCGCTTGAGGATCTGCTCCTCACACATGCTCAAGAAGTCCTGGAGGCACTGGATGTGTGCGCGCGGCACGAGCTCGCGTGTGGCCTTCAGGAGGGCCAACGTTCCGAAGCTGAGGGCACGATCCAGGTTCTGCCGCTCCTCGATAGCAATCTGCTCGCCATTCTCCAGCATCTGCTCCAGCTGCCACTCCAGCAGTTCGAAGTCAGCGCGGGAAATGCTAGCTACCGATTCCAGGTCGGGAAAGTCTAGCAGGGTCTTGGCCTGATCGGCGTCAATCCACTTGTTGGCCTGCCACCGCTCTATTTCGGTGGTGCGACCGCTGGGGGTATGCGGCAGAACGCTGACAGGGTATACGTCAACGAAGAAGTCTTCCGGCTGCATCGCCGCCTTCTCCCAGTCGATGCTGATCATCTGCTTGTCCCACGTGGATCGCAGCACGAAGCCAGGTAGGTCTAGGGCTTTCCGGCCCGCGTCAATCGCCGCGGCAACTCGCAAGAACTGGTGCGCTGCACCGACCGAAAGCAGAGTCTCGAAGTGCTTTGATACGGTATCGAACCTGACGCTGTGTTCCTCGGACAACTGCTCTAGTGCGCGACCAGACTCGATACCCGCAGGCTTGGTGGCGCTCACCTGCAGTTCATTGGTTCCTAGCTGCTGTGCAGCCTGAGATTTCAGGTCCCATGCTTGCTGAAGCTGCGCTGGGTGTATTGGCTGCGGGGTGAACACCTGGGGCGTTCCGCCCATCGTAGCGTCGTACGACACCATGGTTCCCGGCAGGTTCGTCATCTTGGACGCCTTCACGTCGCCGCCCGCAGGCATCATGATTATCGTGTTGCCGACCACGTCCATCGCTGCGCTTGTGCGCTGGATGATACGGTTGACTTCCTTCTCGATACCACGGATCTCTGTGACGGCAGGAGCACCCCAGAAACCGCGGATAGGCGCGCACCAGTGGAGAAACAAGAACGGAAAGGTGTCCGCCGTCCACGGCTGGTCATCTAGAACTACGCCGTTGCAAACCTTGATCATGCGACCAGGAATCTGCTCGCCTAGGTGGTCCATGCTCGGCAGGTGCCAGGCGTAAGATACGGCCGCGCAGCGGTGGCCACGTTCCTCGATGTCGTTTAGTTCGGCCTGCCCAGAGAGCGGCAGCATGCCGTCGGGACCCCACACCGGCGCTGACTCAATCGCGCTCGCGTGCTTGGGGTGCCGGTCGGAAAGGGTGTCTTTGTCCTCAAACGTCGTGCGGAACATGGAGCGGGGATCGCCCTTCACCGCCTCCACGTTGTCAACAAGCACTTCCAGGGGGAAGACGTTCTCTACGCTGACGCGCTGACACAGCGGGTCGTGAGGGAAGCCCAGCACCCCAGTACCGCAAAGCATGGCATTGCGGAACAGCAGCGGAGCCTGATCGTAGATCGCGCTCTGCTGGTAGGCACCGTCAAAGAAGCGCTGTAGCTGCTTGGCCTTCGCCTTGAGCCCGAAGTTCGCGCCATCCGTGAGCACCATTGGCCGCGGGCGGTTCTTGCCGATCTTGGCCGTGATGGTTTCGACCAATGACTTCGTGATGTTGAAGCGGAGTGTATCCTTGATGCGAATCTGGTTGCTGCGGTGCAGCCCGATCAGCTCCAGGCCGAAACGCTTCAGATTCTTCTCGCAATCAAGACGCCGGTCAGCGTCATCGTTCCACAGCTGAATGATCTTGTCTTCAACTGCCTTGCCAACTAGATCTGCCTCAAGCTCCCACCACCGGCCAGACTTGCTCTTACGTGGACGTGCTACAGGCTTCTTCTTCGGCATCTGTACTGTGAAGATGCGCAAGAAGAGACCGGGTTCCAGGACCTGCGGTCATCAAGCTTTCACTAGTGCTATCCACCACATCGCCCGGTGTCGGGCAGGTAGGCGACTAAGCCTAACCAGCGTTCGGTACGTCTGCCGGGTACCAACCGGGAATGAGTAGTGACCCCCCATGAACCCCCCAGAGTATGAAGCACAAAGTATGCCGTGTCAAGCCGACCACATGTCGATTTTTCAAGTAGGCGTAACGGCCCAGGTATTTTGTCGGTTCCAGAGCCCCAGAAACCCTGTAACGAGCCATGTCTGCCCGTTCAGCGTGATACGGTCACCCGGCGCGATGTGGCGCGTCATGTTGACGGCCAACACTGGCTTACCGCGTGCTTGGTAGATGCGATCCGGAGCCGTGCGTGATCCAACCTTGGGATCCAGCACTGCCCGCTCCACATCGTCGAGATAGTGACCTTTAGGCTTCATGACGGGACAGTAGCAGGCCGGGAATGGGCGTCAAGCCGCGTGGGCCAAGGCTCCTACTGCCCGCCCAGAAAGTAAATCGGCACTGAACAGACCGGAACCTGGGAGCGGTCATTTTATTTCGTCACGTGCCCTACGGGGCCGGGTACCCCCCGGTATCAACCGGGATATCATCGTGATACTACCACATGTAGGGAGTATCGTACTTGATACGTGATACATGTGCGCGCGTTATGCCGTATCATGCCAGATGTGTGTAGGATCGGGCAGGAATGTCGCGGTTTGATACATAGCACGTGACATTTACGTCATGTGTGCGTCGGCTTACCATCATTCCCGCCCGGGAGCACCGTGATACAGGCTCAACCTTGATACTAGACAGTGTCTGGTATCGGAAGTGATACTTGGTATGGGGTTTGCGTCCATCGGCAGTCCTTGTTCAGTGCCTGCATCATATTAGCGGAATACTGCTTCTCCTACCTACACGCGAGTGAGTATCCTGCGAATCCGCGCGCTGTAGGCAGGATGCGACACGAGTGTGACCCTCTTACTACGTGAGTCGGGAATGTATGGAACCGGGCAGTGGTTGGCCGACATGCCCGTTCACGAAACGCAAAAGAGGGCACTAAGACTACTAATCAGTATCGTTGAATCTTCTCTCCCAGAAGAGTACATGTGATTCAAAGTACTAGAAGAGGAGACTAAGAGCAGAAGAGAGAAGAATAACGCGCCTGTGTGCGCACGTATGCGTGTACGTATATCAAGCAGGTGTGTTTGCCGTCTGGCTGACCACAGAACGCGAGAAAGCCGCTCCCTGCTACCGTCGCATAGACGAGCAGAGAACGGCCGTTGTGGAGGCGCTAGGGAGCTGCAATCGGGCAGTATCAGTCTCGCCAGCGGGCTGGACGTGTCACAGTCCCTTCCAGACCTGCTCGGTTGTGTGTCCGCCGTCCGTGTCGCCCACACTGCAGCCAAGCAACGCATGCGTCAGCTCATGTTGCAGTATCACGCCTGATACGTCCTCGCCACGTATCAGCATGGTGGCGTCTGTGCCGCAGTACCATGTGCGCCCCAGAGTCGCTTGCCCACCAGTGCGTGCCTTGTCCGCCAGCCACTCCGCTTGCCCGATGTACTCCACGGTAAGTGCGCAATCAGTGGACACCTTGATTCCCGCCGCTGTGAGCTTGTCTGCCGCCTTGTTGACAGCAGACAAG
>Ga0180071_1000021_pt1 | contig 6125 bp, 8 predicted proteins | sample EasRiv93A_16_10D_FD_123015 | JGI IMG/M metagenome (GOLD analysis project Ga0180071, IMG submission 123015) | Soil microbial communities from meander-bound floodplain in the East River, Colorado, USA - East River metaG ERMLT293A_16_10D | ecosystem: Environmental > Terrestrial > Soil > Floodplain ...
CACAGCGACACCAAGCTGTCGGGGGGTACAGATGCAGATAAAGACGGAAAGTCGGCAACGAGCCTGGATTCCAAAAAGGCCCAGGCGAAACAGGGCGGTCCCACTTCAACTTAATTGAAGCCTCGTTACAAATGCCAGAGCAGGCACCAGGGGCGTACAATACTTGACTGTTTATGTCGGATATGCCAGAGTACCGTCTGGTAAATCGAATCCAACCCCGGGCCTGCGCCATGAAACTGACGACTAAAGGACGCTACGCGGTAACTGCCATGCTTGACCTGGCACTGCATTACCAGCAAGGCGCCGTAACCCTTTCTGAAATAGCCAAACGTCAAGGCATCTCCCTGTCGTATCTTGAGCAGCTGTTCGCGCGCCTGCGTCGCAACGGCCTGGTGGACAGCGTTCGTGGCCCGGGTGGCGGCTATACACTCGCGCTGGCGCCGGACAAGATTACCGTGGCGCAGATCGTGATTACCATCAACGAGAATATCGATGCCACGCGCTGCGGCGGCGACAAGAACTGCCAGGGTGACGAGCGCTGCCTGACGCATGACCTGTGGCACTCATTGAGCGAGCGTATCCACGATTTCCTCGATGGAATCACGCTGGGTGACCTTGTGGCCGAGCCGAATGTGCGCGAGGTGGCCGAGCGTCAACGCAATCGCGATCGCGATCGCGAAAAGCGCGTGTCGGTCGTGGCAACGCGCTGAAGCGCACGGATTTCACGCGGCCGGGTTGGACCACGCAGACGCCAGAGATATAGCAGACAACACCATGAGAAAACCGATTTATCTTGATTATTCAGCGACCACGCCGGTAGATCCGCGTGTCGCCAGCAAGTTGTGCACGTTTCTGACCATGGACGGTGAATTCGGCAACCCGGCCTCACGTTCGCACGTATTCGGCTGGCACGCAGATGATGCAGTGGAGGAGGCGCGTGCCCAGGTTGCCGCACTGATCGGTGCCGATCCGAAAGAGATCGTCTGGACGTCCGGCGCCACCGAATCCAATAACCTTGCCATCAAGGGCGCGGCACAGTTTTACAAGGGCAAGGGCAAGCACATTGTCACCTGCAAAACCGAACACAAGGCGGTGCTCGATACCTGCCGCCATCTGGAGCGCGAAGGTTTCGAGGTGACGTATCTCGACCCTGAGCAGAATGGACTTGTCGATCTTGGAAAGCTTGAAGCGGCGTTGCGCCCGGACACGATTCTCGTGTCGCTGATGCACGTCAACAACGAGATCGGGGTTATTCAGGACCTGGCGGCGATCGGCAACCTCACCCGCAGCAAGGGTATCCTGTTTCATACCGATGCCGCGCAGAGCGCCGGCAAAGTGCCGATTGACGTGAATGCCATGAATATCGACCTGCTTTCACTGTCGGCGCACAAGGTCTATGGCCCGAAGGGTATTGGCGCGTTGTACGTGCGCCGCAAGCCGCGCGTGCGTCTCGAAGCGCAGATGCACGGTGGTGGGCACGAGCGCGGCATGCGTTCCGGCACGCTACCCGTGCACCAGTGTGTTGGCATGGGCGAGGCCTTTCGCATCGCCAAGGCCGAGATGGCGCAGGAGAGCGCGCGTATCCGCATGCTGCGCGACCGTCTCTATAATGGTCTCAAGGATATTGAAGAGGTTTATGTGAATGGTGATATGGGGCGACGCATCGCCGGCAACCTGAACATCAGCTTCAACCTGGTCGAAGGTGAGTCGCTGATCATGGCGCTCAAGGACATTGCCGTGTCCTCCGGTTCCGCTTGCACCTCGGCGAGTCTCGAGCCGTCCTATGTGTTGCGTGCGCTCGGTCGCAACGACGAATTGGCGCACAGCTCGATTCGTTTTACGCTCGGCCGTTTCACGACCGAAGAAGACGTGGATTACACCGTTAAGTTGGTAAAGGAAAAGGTTGGCAAGCTGCGCGATCTTTCACCGCTCTGGGACATGCACAAGGAAGGCATTGATCTCAGCACGGTGCAATGGGCGGCGCACTAAACAGGTGTCGCTACATGTACACTTGTACAGACACGAAATGAACTGAGGAGCAGCAGACATGGCATACAGCGACAAGGTACTGGACCATTACGAGAACCCGCGCAATGTCGGGGCCTTCGACAAGAACGACCAGTCAGTCGGAACCGGCATGGTCGGTGCGCCGGCGTGCGGCGACGTGATGAAATTGCAGATCCGCGTGAACGAGCAGGGCATCATCGAAGACGCCAAGTTCAAGACCTATGGCTGCGGTTCGGCCATTGCCTCGAGCTCGCTGCTCACTGAGTGGGTGAAGGGCAAGACCCTGGAGCAGGCCGGTCAGATCAAGAACACCCAGATCGCCGAAGAGCTGGCCTTGCCGCCGGTCAAAATCCACTGTTCGGTGCTGGCCGAGGATGCGATTAAGGCCGCGATCCACGATTATCAGGAGAAGCGCACCAAAGGCAACAAAGCCGATGCCGCTTGAGGCCGCTGTCACCGAGACGTTGAAGCAAGAAGGCAGGCCTATGGGGATCCAGATGACTGAAGCCGCTGCGGAGCATGTGCGCAAGTCGCTCGCCAAGCGCGGCAAGGGCGAGGGTCTGCGCCTCGGTGTGCGTACTTCCGGTTGTTCCGGCAAGGCCTATGTGCTCGAGTTCGTCGATGTCATCCAGCCGGACGAGGTGGTGTTCGAAAGCCATGGCGTAAAATTGATCGTGGACCCGAAGAGCCTGTTGTTTCTGGATGGCACGGTCCTGGATTACACCCGCGAAGGCCTGAATGAAGGCTTCAAGTTCGAAAACCCGAACGTGAAGGGTGCGTGCGGCTGCGGCGAAAGCTTTACCGTTTGACCGGCCAGGTGTTTGGCGGCGTGCAGGCCGATCTGGGCAAGAGTTATTTCGAGCTGTTCGGCCTGCCCGTCACGTACGACCTCGATGTTACCGATCTCGCCACACGCTATCGCGAGCTGCAGCGCCGTTTCCATCCCGACCGTTTTGCCTCCGCCTCCGAGCCGGAACGGCGGCTTTCGTTGCAGCTGACGGCGCAGATCAACGCCGCCTTTCAGACCCTCAAGGATCCAGTTGCGCGCGCGCGTTACCTGCTCGGCTTGCAGGGAGTCGATACCGGTGAGGACACGGATACGGCCATGGATACGGCCTTTCTCATGGAGCAGATGGAGTTGCGCGAAAGTCTGGCCGAAGCGCGCGAGGCGGCCGACCGGCACGCGCGCCTGGGGACCTTGCGTCTGCGGGTGAATGAAGAGTTCGAGGCTCGATCCACTCGGCTGCGCACCCGTTTCGCGGAGAACTCGGAGCCGGCGCGCCGGCAAGCACGCAATCTGGTGCGCGAGATGCAGTTTCTGCAGAAGCTCGCGCACGAGGTCGAAGAACTGGAGTAGAGTCACACCGCATTCATTTCACGAAATAGATTTCATCCATGGCACTGTTACAGATCAGCGAACCCGGCCAGTCCACCGCGCCGCACGAGCACCGGCTCGCGGTCGGTATCGACCTTGGCACGACCAATTCGCTTGTGGCGGCGGTGCGCAGCGGTGTTGCCGATACCCTGCCGGACGAGCTCGGCCGGCATCTGTTGCCGTCGGTCGTGCACTATCGGCGCGACGCCGACCCCGAGGTCGGCGAGGCCGCGCTTGAGGCGGCAGCGGATGATCCTTTGAATACGATTGCCTCCGTGAAGCGCCTGATGGGGCGTGGCATCGAAGACGTGAAGCGTCTTGGCAACCTGTTGCCGTATGAGTTCAGCCCGGGCGCATCCGCCATGCCGCGTATTCAAACGGCGGCTGGTGAACGCAGCCCGGTCGAGGTTTCGGCCGATATTCTCAGAATCCTCAAGCAGCGCGCCGTGGCCTCACTGGGTGGCGAACTCAGCGGTGCGGTGATCACCGTGCCGGCCTATTTCGACGATGCCCAACGCCAGGCCACCAAGGACGCTGCGCGACTTGCCGGACTGAATGTGCTGCGTTTGCTCAATGAGCCGACCGCCGCCGCCGTGGCCTACGGCCTCGACCAAAACGCCGAAGGTGTGTTCGCGATCTACGATCTGGGCGGCGGTACCTTCGACATTTCAATCCTGCAGCTGAATCGCGGCGTGTTCGAGGTGCTGGCCACGGCCGGCGATTCGGCGCTCGGCGGCGACGACTTGGATCACGCCATTGCCGACTGGATGTGGCGCGCGGCGGGTTTGAGCGAACACGCCGATCGCAAATTGCAGCGCCGTTTGCTGCGCGATGCGCGCGCCGCGAAACAATCACTGACCGATGAACAGACTGTCCCGGTGCAAGTCCTGCGTCCGGATGACACGGTCTGGCAGGGCACGCTCACGCGCGCGACGCTGGAGCAGCTGGTCGATCCGCTGATTGAGCGCACACTGGCGCCCACGCGGCGCGCACTCAAGGACGCCGGTCTCAAGCCACAGGACATCCGGGAGGTCGTGATGGTTGGTGGTTCGACACGCATGCCGCGCGTGCGCGAGAAAGTGCAAGCGTTCTTCAGTCGCGAACCACTCACCACCATCGACCCGGACAAGGTGGTGGCGATCGGTGCCGCCACTCAGGCCGATATTCTCGCCGGCAACAAGCCGGACAGCGACATGCTGCTGCTGGATGTCATTCCGCTGTCGCTAGGCCTCGAGATCATGGGCGGCATGGTGGAAAAAATCATCCCGCGCAACTCGACGATTCCAACGGTGCGCGCCCAGGAGTTCACCACCTTCAAGGACGGCCAGACGGCGTTGCTTATTCACGTGCTGCAGGGCGAGCGCGAGCTGGTCAGCGACTGCCGGTCGCTGGCGCGTTTCGAGCTGCGCGGCATTCCGCCGATGGTGGCGGGCGCGGCGCGCATTCGCGTCAGCTTTCAGGTGGATGCCGACGGCTTGCTGGGCGTGGCGGCGCGCGAGCTGGGAACCGGCATTGAGGCAACCATCGTGGTGAAGCCATCTTATGGTCTCACTGATGCCGAGATCGAACAAATGCTGCGCGATTCCATCACGCATGCCAGCGACGACAACGCGGCACGCAATCTGCGCGAACAGCAGGTTGATGCGGACCGCGTGCTGGAGGCGGTGCAGGCGGCGCTGCGCGCGGATGGCGACAAGTATCTGGACCGGGACGAGCGCGCCGCCATTGATGCGGCGCTTGCGGCACTCCACAATGCGCGTGCCGGATCGGACAGAAAGGCCATCAAACAGGCAGTCACCCTGCTGGATGAAGCCACCCAGGCTTTTGCCATGCGCCGTATGGATGCAAGCGTAAACGCGGCACTCACCGGTCACCGACTGGACGAATTCAAGAGCTGAGACATCATGACCCGCTTGCGTGTACTGCCACATACCGAGATCTGTCCACAGGGTGCGACCATCGAAGTCGAACCGGGCAAAAGTATCTGTGATGCGCTGCTCGATGCCGGCATTCACATCGAGCACGCCTGCGAAAAGGCCTGTGCCTGTACCACCTGCCATGTGATTCTGCGCGAAGGTTTCGAGGTCTTGGCGCCGGCCGAGGAGAAGGAAGAGGATCTCCTGGACAAGGCTTGGGGACTTGAACCGACTTCACGCCTGAGTTGCCAGGCGCGTGTCGGCCAGCAGGACCTGGTCATTGAGATTCCTAAATACACCATCAATATGGTGTCCGAACATCATTGAATAATGCCTTGAATTATCATCTGGGAGCGTTATGGGCCTGAAGTGGACTGAAAGTCTCGAAATCGCCATCGCCCTGAGCGATGTGCATCCGGATATCGACCCCAAAACCGTGCGTTTTACCGATCTGTACCAATGGGTGCAGCAACTGGACGAGTTCGATGACGACCCGGCGCACTGTGGCGAGAAGATTCTCGAGGCCATCCAGATGGCCTGGATCGACGAGGCCGGCGGCTGACGGTCGTGCCGGTTACGCCGGGGTTGGCGTCGGCGTGTTTGTTTCCCCGGTGGCTAGCCGCTAAACTATCCCCTTGTTTCAAAAGGCCAGAACCGGCACGCCCGCGTACCCGCTATAGTCAAATCATGCAAACCACCAGCACCGGCAAAATCAATCTCCTGGGCCTCGATCTCGCGGCCTTGCAGGCGTTTTTTGCCGGGCTCGGCGAGAAGCCGTTCCGCGCCGGCCAGGTGATGCAGTGGATGCACCACTACGGCGTCACCGA
>Ga0180071_1000022_pt1 | contig 6080 bp, 4 predicted proteins | sample EasRiv93A_16_10D_FD_123015 | JGI IMG/M metagenome (GOLD analysis project Ga0180071, IMG submission 123015) | Soil microbial communities from meander-bound floodplain in the East River, Colorado, USA - East River metaG ERMLT293A_16_10D | ecosystem: Environmental > Terrestrial > Soil > Floodplain ...
GCTGCACGACGTGCGTGCCGGGGTTGATGTTGTCCAGGTGCCAGCGGCCTTCGCGGTCGGTTAAGACATAGCGGCCGTCTTCGAGCATGACGCGCGCGTTCGCCAGGCCGCGATCATCATTCTCTACTTTGTCATCGCAACTGCTGACGATGACTCGCCCTATCAGAAACGCCTTGTCGCGATACAGGTCATCGCGCACCACCACGCTGGCGCGAGCAGTGTTGGAGACATTTGGTGCCAGCGCCACAGCCGAATTCTCGGCAGTCCCTGTGCGGCTACCAGCGGTAACCGCCGCGACATAACGCACTGAAACAGTTGTGCTCCCCGCGATGTTGCCGAGGCTGAAAGTCAGTGTGCGGCCATCCGCTGAAATCGTTGGTTCGGCCATCGCCGCACCATTGAGTCGCGCGGATCCATTTTGGTAACGGAACCCTTGTGGCAGACGGTCACTGATCTGCACCGCCACCGCGGCCGCGACATTGCTGTTGCGAATGCTAAGCGTATAGGGAAGGAATTCGCCGACGCTGATGACGGATTTGCCCGCCGTCTTGGTGATTTGCAGGTTTCCGCCCGTTGGATCGAGCGGTACGTCTATCCTCAGCGCCGGGCCAGGATTTAGCACAAAGGCGCCGCCGTACGAAGCACCGCCGCCGGGCGACCCGATAACGGTGAATCCGCCCGGTAGACTCGCAGGCGCCACACTCGATGGAAAGCCATAGCCAACAGGCGGCACGACCGCGATGCGGTAAGTGCCCGGCACCACGCGCGGGAAGCGGTATTCGCCCGGCGACACGATCGCGTCGCAAGTGCTAGCGGCACCGGAGGTGATGGGTTGGGTGAGCACCGTGACTCCGTCACTACAAAAGACTGTCGCAGGCAGGCCGCTGAGGTCGTTGAGCAGTGTCACGGTCGCGCCATTCACGGCCGCACCGCTCGCGGAATTGAACAGAACGCCAAACGGATCCACGAGCGCGCTGGTGGTAACCGTCGGCACCACATCGGCGGGATCGGTGTAGGAGGCGGTAATGCTCTGTTTGGTGGCCACCGACAGGACACAGTTGTTGCTCGTGGCCGTGGCCGCTGTCGACTGCAAGTAGCCGATAAACACGCCGGTGGATATTCCGGTTTCCGCCAGCGCAATGGTTTCGCTATCGCCGGTCGGGCTTGTCAGCGTGATTGTAATGGTCTCCACGGCCGCCGCGTTTTGATTCTGGTCGTAATCCGTGACACGAATAAACAATGGATCCCCGCCGCTGTAATGCGTGGCCGCGGCGAGCCGCAGCGCACCGGGTACCGTCAACGTGGACGGCGGGAAGAGGTAGTTTGGATTTGGCAACGGGGTACCGCCGCACGACGCCGTTCCAACCTGCTCAATGGAGCCCGTCGACCCGCTCGGGACATATTGCAGAAACTCAATGGTTGCTGGCGTACGCGTGGACGTGGTGGTTGTGACACTGCTTGTGCTGGTAACCGGCGTACCGCCCACCTGGTAACTCGCGGTACCGGTATTCACGATGGCGGTGTTTGGTGGCGTGGCTGCCTGCGCCAAGGTTGTAGCAAAACCAAATAGCAACAGTGCGAGCGTCTTTCCATACGTGTTTGCAGCGCGCATGGAAAGACGCTCGCGACCCTGTATAAGGTCTCGAACGTATAAAACACACAAGGCGGCGCGGAAAACCGCGCCGCCCATGCGTGTGAGGAGACAGCCGTCCCTCATATGCTGACTACATCAGTTGATGCTGACGTTGAAGTACACGACCACGGACTCACCGGCCTTCAGTTCGCCCGCGGAATACGTGCCTTCCGCTGGCATCGCCGGACCGTAGTCGATTTCCACCGTCGTGCCGTTCAGATCGGCGCCATCGTTATCGTTCGCGGTGGTAAAGAACTTCGGATAGGTGCCAGGGCGTGTATCGCCGGTGACATCCAGCTTGAAGCCGCTGGCGTTCGCACTTTCCGCAGTACCAGCACCGGCCGCAGCGCCTTCGCAGCCCGCTGCACCACCGGCGCCGGTAATCAGATCCGGGTCAAAGGTGCTGTTGGCGTTCAGTGCGTCGCTAACCTGGGTGAGTGTCGCGGAGGCGCTTGCGGTGACGGCGTTGCTGACCGTGATGGTCCAACGTACCACGGCGCCCGGGATATTCTTCGGGTTGGTGATGCTGTTGAGCGGATCGCAAACGAGCGCCACCGTTTTCGTCACCGTAAGTGCCGACGCGGAAACCCGGTAGGCATCACGCGCCGAATACGCGGCATTGCGACTGGCGTCATCCGTGCCAGCGCCATCGGCGAAGACGATATCCACGCCCGCGGTGTTGGCACCGGTCGTTTCGGTGAGCGCCGCGCCCAGACTGGCGGCGGCGCCACCCGCACGCGCAGTAGCGGTGAGTGAGACCACGGCGTTGCTGCCGTTCGCCTGGCCGGACGGGATATCGCACACCACATAGACGGTCGCCGTTGTGGTGCCGCTGGCCGGCAATTCGTCAATATAGGTAGCAGTATCCTGCGCCGCCTGATAACCGGCGTTGGCGCCGCTTTCGCGAAACGCCGAGCACGACGTGCCATCGAAATTGTCGGTGCCGCTGAACAGTATCGCGCCGCTCGACAGGTTGGCGGCCGCCAGCGCGAAGTCCTGCGTCGTATTGCCCAGGTTGGTCACCGTAAACGTTGTCACGGCAGCCGTCTGACCGGGCGACACGGACGTGTAGGTGCTGTTGCCTTCCGTCACCAGCACATCCACCTTGTTGTCCACAACAAAGGTCGTGTCGGTACCGAGTGTTGCTCCCGGTGTCGAGTTACCGGTCGGTGAGGACTCGATCAGCGTCTGCGCAACAGAGCCCACTGAATAGGTCAACGACGAGCGGTTGGTGATGGTGGTGGAAGAGGCCGTACCGACGGCACCCGCCAGGCCTGACCAGGCCATCAGCAGGACGCCGAACACGGCGGCTGCTTGCCAGTAAAGCCCCCATACTGGGGAAATAGTTATTGTTGATTTCATGGCTGTCTCCAAAAACGACTGTTAAGAACACACGGTGTAACGACAACAATTCCAGATGACAGCTGTGTTCATTACCGCCTTCTGGGTAAAAGAAATTTTTCGAATTCTCGGGTGGGCGCTCACTTGATGAGCACGCGAAATCCAACCTCGCCACGCTTGCCAGGCGCCAGTTCACCCACATAGTGCCAGCGGATATGGGTGTAATCGCGTGACTCGGCCGTGCGCTCAGTGCCGCCCGGGATTTTGATTTTGAGTTTGTTGGGCAGGTCGTAGCTCTTGCCGCCATTCACCGAGTAGGTGATGGCAGTGCCGGCGCCGAAAGCGCTACCACTGACAAAAACCGTGTTTTCCGGAATCGGGTTGTTGATGACCACGTTGCCCGCTGGCTTCGTGCCCTTGTTGGTGAAGCGCGTGGTGTAAATCACCTGCGAGCCGGGAACGGCGAGCGCGACAAGCTGACGCTTCTTCTCTTTGCGTCCGGCGCTGTTGGTGACCTCCACCTCGGTCTCGGCGATGCTCTGCACGACGATGTCACCGTCGGCCTGCGCGGCCACGGGGGCGGAGGTAAAGCTGACGAGCAGTAAAATCGCAAACAGAGTGGCTCCTGATGATTTCATGATGGATCTCCTAGTTGATGGTGGCGCGAAAAGCGATGACATGAACGACGGGTGATACGGTGTTACCAAAATCGACGGTGACGGTGCTGGCGGAAAATTGGGCGTTGTCGGCATCCACGGCATCGGTGCGCGTGGCGCCATTCACCAGCATGCTGCCCGCGACATAGGTGGTTTGCGTGGGCAACGGATCAGTGATGATGAGGTTACTCACACTGCCGCTGCCACTCAGCGTGACCGTGAGGCGGTAGGTGAGCACGGAGCCCGACTCGGCATTGGATCCCCCGCGCGGATCAAGCACCGACACCACGGTTTTCAGGATGTTGAGCGTCACCGTGCTCACGAGGTAGCTGCCCGTGCGACTGGCCTGGGCCTGGGTGGATCCCACCACGGCGTCCACCCCACCGGTACCCAATCCGGCAAGCGTGGTGCCGGGCGTGGCACCGGCAGCGCCCAGCGTCGTTGCAGACGCTGTGAGCGCGGCCAAACCGGTGTTGCCAGCAGCAAGGCCAGTGGGCGTATCGCTCACGACATAAACAATTCGGCTTGTGTCGGCCATCAGGTCGGGATCATTTACGCCCGCGGCGTACAGTGTGTCGGCACTTGCACCACTGGTTTGCAGACCAGGGGCGAGTCCGCTTTCAAGAAAAATGGCACCGGCGCTGCCAGTGAGCGGATCGTAGTTGTCACCGGCCAGCATGTTGTTGCGCGTGAATACGAAGCGCTCGCTACCGTTGCCGGTGTTGGTGAGCAGGAATGTGAGGGCGTCGTTGTTGTCGGGCGTGGCAACGGATACCGGGCCACCGTCCTGCCACACCAGCGTCAGGTTGATGATCTCATCAACTCGCAAGCTGGCCGGTGCGGATACGATCGGCGCTTCCGGGACTCCACCGATGGAGTAGCTGAGAGGGGCGGTATTGGTAATGAGCGTTCCAGCCGGTGTACCCGCGGCCTGTACAATCGACCCGTACAGTACACACACCAGGGCGGCCAGAAGCGGTAGGGTGTTTTTGAATCGTTGGCTCTCCGATAAGTAGCTTGAAGGAGAAAAAACTGGAAATGAGTGCATGTAATACGTTAGCTGAAGTGTCTTAACCGTATGATTTAGCAATTAGTATGCCACTAATGCAGATGAACGGTTATTTTTAACGGACAGTCGGCTTTATGATTGGTCTGATCTCCACAAAAACTAATATAGTTAATAAAAACAGATAGTTGATAAAGTGACCAAATACGGCATTTCGCGATATGAGATTAAAAGATGCTGATAAATCAGATACATTTGCTGAAGGGTACTGCGGTAGCTTGAAAATAGCCGTTGATACAGCGCCCAATTGGTCGCAATAGCCGCATTTTTCCGTATGGGTTTAATCGATTTTACAAGTAGTGGCAGGTAGCTCTGTGATAGATCTGCCGCAAGGGATATTCGTATATATAAGCTTAACTTCTGATATCTAACGCTTATCTACGGCGAAACTGAAAATAATCGAGTTCAGAAACAAGCCAGGATTTAGCCTACGAAGACCAGCAAAATCACGACATAACGCGCCACCTTGCCGATAGTGATGAACAGCAACGAAGCCAGAAAGGGCAGACGCAAATAGCCAGCCGCGAAGCACAGCGGATCGCCCACAACCGGAAGCCAGGACAACAGCAAAATAGGACTCCCCCAGTGGCGCAGGCGCGCCAGCGCGCGTTGACGCTTTTCGGAAAGTCGTGCTTCAAGCGGCAAACGGCGCGCCACCAGATAGCCGAGCAGCCAGGTAGTGAGTGCCCCAAGCGTATTGCCGAGGCTGGCGATAGCGAGCAGTAACCACGGATCGGAGTGTCCATCAGCCGCCAAGACGCCGAGTACCACCTCCGATCCGCCGGGAAACAGCGTGGAGGAAACGAAGGCACTGAGGAACAGCCCCCACAGGCTGACATCGGCAAGCATGGTGAGTGTCAGCCGAGCAGTGGCGGGATGTCTTTGGTCAACGCCTGCTTGTCCTTCGTGGCCGCGCCCACCAGCGCGAAGCCGCGCAGGGTTCCGGCACTGTCATGAAACAGGGCGCGCACGCCGTCGGCCGCGACGCTCTCTTCCCACTCGCCCTCGACGCCGGGCGGCGGCGGGCAGACCACGGTCGGGCAGGCCGGGGTTTTCACCACCACCGGCATGGCCGGGTAGAACACCGGCGTCGGCGTGCCGTGCAAGGTTTTGGCGAGCGCCCGTGCCGCCTGCATGATCGGCATCACAAATGGCAGATTGAAGCCGGCGACCTCGGCACAGTCGCCGAGCGCATACACATCCGCGGCGCTGGTTTGGAGCTGTGCATTCGTCACGATGCCACGATTTACCGTCAGGCCGGCATCGCGCGCGAGATCGACGCGCGGCCGCAGGCCGATGGCGGACAGCACCAGATCGGCTTCGATGACCGTGCCATCGACAAGTGTGGCGACGATACCCGGCGCTGCGCGTGTCACCGATTGCA
>Ga0180071_1000024_pt1 | contig 5960 bp, 7 predicted proteins | sample EasRiv93A_16_10D_FD_123015 | JGI IMG/M metagenome (GOLD analysis project Ga0180071, IMG submission 123015) | Soil microbial communities from meander-bound floodplain in the East River, Colorado, USA - East River metaG ERMLT293A_16_10D | ecosystem: Environmental > Terrestrial > Soil > Floodplain ...
GTGGGGCTGAGCATAGCTCTGCGCAGGCGCACCTGGCGCACGAGTACGGGCACCATGTGCATCAGATGCTTGACTTCATGCCGCTGGAAGACCGTGAGGACTTGCGCGACTTGATTGCGGATACAATCGGCGTGGCTCGGCCAGCCAGGGCCAACCGGGGCAGCGCAACCTTCAATCCAGCACATGCATCCGACCTGAGTTGGTGGATGGAAGACAAGCGCAAGGAGATTGAGCGCTATTTTGGCAGGTATGCCGGGACTAACGAGCGTGAAATGATGGCCGAAATATGGTCGTCCTATAGCACCAATCCCAATACTTCTGCGCAGATTCGTGTGATCGGTGCTCGTATGCGCCGGCTGGGAGAAGCGGGGGCGGAACGCGGGCAGGTATCCCGCCCTGACCAGGACGCGGAACGTGTAGCCGCGCTCCAGGAGAAGATCAGGAAGGCAATGGATGCACCTGTACCTGCCAAAGCCGTCAAGAAGGCAATCCCCGTGGCTGCTAATGAGCGCTTATCACCAATAGACACACCGCCACGTCTGGGCGCTGCGCTTCGTGATGCGCGGGCTGAGTCAGTCAATAATATTCAGGGTGCATCCAGAGAGCTAGTCCAGCAAGAATTGGACCTACAGGCAGCGATTACTCCAAACTCTATGCTTAGGCTTAATGGAGTGAGGCAGGGTCGCCTGTCGGCAGGGGTTTCTGGCGAGTATTCTAGCAATGGCAGGATTGTACTGTCTCCGGCCACCGTCACTGAGGGGGCGGATCGTTCATCTCAAAACAAAGCTGAGGGATTTGTTGCGATCGGTGGCAACTTCAGGTCTCCCTGCGGGCATGACCATTCGAGCTTGCAATCAGTACTTGCCCATGAATACGGGCATCACGTCGACGCGATGGTGGATCGCCTAGGTCCGCAGGCAAAAGCGAGTTTGCTCCGGCAACTATCAGAGGCATTGGGAATTGATCCGCCCAAATCTACTGATTTTGTTGACGTTAACGCGTGGATGACCGCCAACAGGATAGCAATAAAGAAAAACGTTGGCTCCTATGCAACCCGTAGCGCTGGCGAGATGATGGCTGAGATATGGGCGTCATACAGCACTAACGGTAGGCCGAATAGCAAATTCATATCGACTATGGGCCCGATAATCCAAAGACTGGCCGAGGATGGTGCTTCAAATTGACATCCATCATACCGATCCAGTGCCTGGCTTGCAGCCGGCTGCAGCGTACCAAATCAACATGCGATGCATTCCCGGATGGCATACCTACCAGCATCCTGAGCGGTGCTGATCATCGGGTGTCGGTGCCCGGAGACGGCGGGAAATTATTCCTGCTGCGCAATGATGCAAAGGGCAAGCGCGCGTTTGCGGATTGGCAACTTGTCTTTGGGGAATCGCAGGAATAGTGTTGATCCGCTAGACTTCCGGCAAGACGCAAGGTATAAGGTACCTAGAGGGAGAATCATGCCCGACCTGGATGAAGGCGCGCAGAGTAGCGCCGAGGACGATGCCGGCAGTGCCGGATCGACCCAGGACACAGGCGAGAGTGGCAGTACCGGTGCCCAGGGCGGGACCAGAACCACTGCCGACGCCGATGTCGAAACCGTTTCCCGCAAGGACTATGAGGCCATTCGGTCTCGTATGCAGGCCGCTGACCGGCGTGCCTCTGAACGGGAGCGTGAACTTCAGGAAATCCGCAACAAGGACCTGCCTGAGGTCGACAAGCTCAAGCGCGAACATGCAGAACTGACGGCAAAGGCGGAAACCTTGGCCGCGACCAACCGGAAGCTCAGCCTGGAGAATGCTTTCTTCCAGGACAACAAATACGAGTGGCAGGACCCGCGAGCGGCCCTGAAACTGGTGGACTTGTCCGACGTGGAGATTGCCGACGACGGGACGGTTACCGGCCTGCAGGACGCGCTGAAGCGCCTGGCGAGCAGTTACGCCTGGATGCTGAAGGACAAGAAAGCTGAAGCGGAACCGCCCGCAACCGGGGCGGGAACGCCACCCATGAACGGCCGTGGCAGCACGGACAAGCCGGACAAGAACAAGCAGACTGTTCGATTTCCGGCGCTCCGTAACCGTACACGGTAGCACCTACGGATAGCCCCCGAGGAGGGTAGGAATGGCACGTTTCGACAAGTACGACCCTGTTTCCGGGGGATTCCGCGCCAAGCTGAATGCGGCCCTGCTGGCTGCTAACGTCGGCAAGGTGTACGGCGTCAGCATCAATACTTCCGGCCGTGTGGTCGTCGGCGGTGCAGCCGTCACTGACGTCCTGGGCGTAATCTGCCCGACGCAGCCGATGGCAGCAGGTGACGTCATTGACGTCATGACTTCCGGCGAGATCACCGAGTTTGCCTACACTGCTGGTGGCGCAGCAGCCTCAGGCGACCGGGCCTATGCGGCGATTGCCGACGGCGCGCTCACCACCACCAACACCGGTCGGCTTCTGGGTCGTGTGGTGCCGGGTACCGGTACTGACATGCGCCTGGTTGTCCGCGCGGTCGTGAGTTAAGGGGAGGATAGACAATGGCCAAGGGCTATGCTGCCGCTGCTGATGTCCTCACCCGGACCCGCGACGGCCAGGATCTGAACCAGATCTGGACGGACTTCAATGCCGCTCTGGAATCCTACAACGCTACGCGCCAGCCGCTGATCTCGCTGCTGTCCTCGCCGGTCAGCACCGTCATCGAAGATGTCACCACGCCGGGTACCGAGCGCTTCGAAGAGGCGTCCGAGTTTGGCATCCCGGTGAGCATCCGACCGGCGCCGGTCACTGTTCAGCGCGCCTACCCGTTCAAGTGGTATGACCTGCGCCAGGGTTACACCTGGCAGTTCCTGGCTGCGGCCAGCGGGCAGCAGATCGATTCCGTTCTGAACATGGCCATGGAGGCCAGCAACGCGCTCGAATTTGAAGCCACGATGAAGGCATTGTTCAACAACGCCAACCGTCTGGCGACCGTGACAGGCACGCAGTACAACGTTCTGGCGCTCTACAACGCGGATGGCGCGATCCCACCCGCGTACAAGGGTCTGACTTTCGCAGGCAGCCACACGCACTACTTCACGACCGGTGCGGCCACCCTGGACAGCACAGACCTGACGGACGTGGCGGCCACCGTTGAGCACCACGGCTTCACGCGCGCCCAGGGCTACAACATCATCCTTCTGGTCAACCCGGCCGAGGCTGCGGTCATCCAGACGTTCCGGCGTGGCGTTGTCAACAACAACACCCAGACCGCTCTGTACGACTTCATCCCGGCCACCGGCGCCAACCAGGCGCTGCTCCTGCCGCCCGGCTACACCCTCGCCGGTAACCAGGCCCCGAATGAGTTCGCGGGCATGGAGGTCGTTGGCAGCTACGGCCCGTATCTGATCGTGCAGGACTACCAGATTCCTGCCGGTTACCTGGTGGCCGTCGCGACGGCGGGTAGCAGTACTCAGACCAACGTCATCGGCATCCGGGAGCACGAGAACACCCAGATGCGTGGCCTGATCATCATGCCCGGCAACAACTCTGCCTACCCACTCCGCGATTCATTCTTCGTGCGGGGCCTCGGCAGCGGTGTCCGGCAGCGCGGTGCGGCTGCGGTGCTGCAGGTGGCCGTGTCCGGTACATACACCGTTCCGGCAACCTACGCCTGGTAAGGGAGGGAACCAATGGCACGCGATTTGAAGTTTGATGGCCCGCTTTCCATCGAGGGTCGCAAGTACCTCGCCGATCGGGGCCGGTATCCGGAAATCGCACGGTGGGACCAGGAATTTCCGCCTGACGGCGAGGCTCCTGACCTGGAAGACGTGAACGCAAAGACGATGCTCCAGGGCGGGAAGTCGCCTGAGCTGGAGCCGTTCGAGGCATTCGATGATGATGATCTGGCCTATGAAGAGTGGACTGTGGCCGATCTCGTTGAGGAGCTCAAGCGGCGTGGCCTCCCGTCTACCGGCAAGAAGCCTGAACTGGTGGATCGCCTGCGACAGAACGACGAGCAGAGCGGCTGAGTCTTCCGGAGTACGGCCCTGGCGAGTGCCAGGTAAAGCAGGCCGGTACCGGTGCGGTCCCGGTACCGGCCTGCTTCATATCATGATAGGGGCAGCTGATGGCCACGCTTGAGCAGCTAGCAATGGTCCGGTTACTGGTGGCCGAGGCAGACGAGACTTACTACAGTGAAGCAATGCTGGAAGAGCGCATCGATGCGGTGGCCGGCAACCTGGATCAGGTGGCCTATGGCATCTGGGTGGAGAAGGCAGCGCGGTACGCTGAGCTCGTGGACATCTCGGAAGCGGGCAGCAGCCGTGCTAACGGTGCGCTACAGGCCCAGGCGCTCAAGATGGTAGACCTCTTCAGGGGCAAGCTATCAGCAGCCGTAGCGGCCACTACGGCGGGCGTACGGGTATCCCGGTTACGGCGCTAGGCGGCAGGCATGGCGGTCCAGTATGTATCTGATCCCTTCACCTATACCACCGGTGGCGTAGCAGCTGGGGTTCAAATCGCTGTGGTGCTGGGCGGGACGTCGATCAAAGCTGCTATCTGGCATGATGCGGCCGGCACTCGCGCGCCGAATCCGCTGCCGACTAACGGGCTTGGGATCCTGTCATTCTGGGCCGATCCTGGATCCTATGACCTCAAGGTGAATGGTCTGACCTTCCCGATTGCGCTTACGCCTACGGGCGGGGGCGGCGGAGAGGGCGGGGCCGGCACCTACGTTCACACCCAGACCACGCCGGCTGCCACCTGGACCATTTCACACGTTCTGGCGACCCGCCCTAGCGTGGATGTGATGGACAGCAATGGGAATCAGATATACGTTGAGACTGACTGGCCGGATGACGCGACGGTTGTCATTACCCTGCCTAATGCCAACGCCGTAACGTATCCGGCAAAGGTCTACCTGCGGACCTGAGGAGGGAAGCCAAGAATGCCTATCGACTTCAAAGGTCCGCTTGACATTGGCGGAAATCAGGTCAAGAATGCGGCGGATGGTTCTGCCAATACAGACCTGGTGACCCTGCAGCAGATGCAGGCGTACGTGCGTGGCCTGGACTGGAAGGATAGCGTTCGAGTAGGCGCCACCTCCAACATCACCATCTCTGCGCCAGGTGCGACAATTGATGGCGTGACGATGGCCGCCACGAATCGCGTGCTGCTGATGGGCCAGACCACTGGATCCGAGAATGGCTGGTACGTCTGGAACGGCGCGGCTGTACCGATGACCCGCGCGACGGATGCGGACATCAGCGCCGAGGTCACTTCTGGGGCAGCTACCTCTGTCGAGGAGGGCACTGCCAACGGCGACAAGACGTACGTCCTGACGACCAACAACCCGATCGTGCTTGGCACTACAGCACTGACTTTCACAGCCCTCGGGGGCGGGGCGCCACCCACGGCCGGTAACAGCGGTATCTCTGTAGCAAGTTATGCCGTGAGTGCTGTTGCCGGGGCGGGCATTACGATCAGCAGTGGTATTGCGATCGATACCGCTGTGGTGACGCGCAAGTACGCGGTCAGCATAGGCAACGGGTCTGCGACTGACATTGCAGTGACGCATAACCTCGGCACGCGTGATGTCGAGGTGCAGGTGTACCTTTCCACAACACCGTGGAACCGGGTGTGGGTTGCCGAGGACCGTACCGATGCCAACACCGTTACACTGCACTTCGCAACAGCACCGACCACCAACCAGTACCGGGTGGTGGTGCAGGGGTGACTGCGCCATGGTTGTCTGAGATTGAGGCTACGGTTGGGCGGCTGACGATTGGTTCGGCCGGGCCAACGGTCAGCCGGGGAACAGGCACACCTGAGGGCGCAGTAACGGCGGTTGTCGGCTCGATGTTTCTGCGTACAGACGGTGGCGTAGGCACGGTCCTATATATGAAGGGGACTGGATCCGGCAATACCGGCTGGGACCACATCGGAATCATCATCACCGCTTCAGACCCAACCGTTAACGACGGAGA
>Ga0180071_1000026_pt1 | contig 5809 bp, 5 predicted proteins | sample EasRiv93A_16_10D_FD_123015 | JGI IMG/M metagenome (GOLD analysis project Ga0180071, IMG submission 123015) | Soil microbial communities from meander-bound floodplain in the East River, Colorado, USA - East River metaG ERMLT293A_16_10D | ecosystem: Environmental > Terrestrial > Soil > Floodplain ...
CTGTGCAACCGGCACGCCTACCGCACCGACGATGACGGTCATCGGCTATGTCGCAGGCGGTCTGCCCTGCGGTCCGGCCGTGAGGACGCTGGGCGGAATCAAGTTCTGCGCGATCACCAAAGAGCAAGCCGACAAGGTGACGTACTGCACAGTCGATCAGCCGCTGGCGCGCGGAGCCTGGGCGCGGTTGGCGACATGAACGGAAAGCCTGACTTCACTGTTCGGCTCGATGTCCATATCCATACGGCGCTCGAGGCAAAAGTGCTCGACGCCATCTTCGAACTCAAGGAACTCGTTATGGCCTCAAATACCGATCTGACCAACCAGTTGAACGCTGCTGCCGACAAGGCCGAGAAGTCGCGAGCCGAAGTCGTCGCCGCGGTCGCCACGCTGAAGACCGAAGTGGAAGCCCTGAAGGCGCAGATTGCCGCAGGTGGTGGGGACGTCCCACCCGAAGTGATTGCCGCGGCGGATCGCGTGTCAGCTGCTGTGGATGCGATCGATCAGCTTAATCCCGACGTAGAGTAACCCGTGACTTACGTGCAGGCCCTCGAAGAGGCCCGGCGCGCGTACTTCACGGCGCTCATGGAGCAAACACACGGCAATGTGGCGGAAGTGGCGCGCATTGCCGGAGTGAATCGAAGCCACTGCTACGAGCTGCTCGAGCGCGTGGGCCTGCACGAGAGCCGAAAGCAGAACGCGGGGAATGGGGTATGGCAGAGCCTGCGCGCGTGAGCAAGCCACTGTGGCCTTGGCTTCTCGTGGCGGTGGGCGTCATTTCCCTGTTCGCGCTTGTTCGTCCAGAGCCGGGCTGTCAGAAGAACCCGGTATTTTACCTGCGGGGTACGTCAGCTGACTGCGCAGTGAAGCCGTGAGCTTCGCGAAATACCTGCGCTATGACGACATGCGCCCGACCTCCTCGGGCACCGGCGACACACGGTATCAGGATGGGGATGATGGATCTGCAGCGATCCCGCTGGTCCCTCTCCAGATCCCTCCCCAGACCTTCACAGAAGGTACGCCAGAGACGATATCTCTGTTGCCATACCTAGAGCAGCCCACTCCCAAGGTCGCCTCCTGGGCCGTCCTCGTAGGCGGTGGCGTATCCGGGGTGAGCCTGGACGGAACGGATCTCGTGTACTCCGGGACCGGAACTGGTAGCGGGGCCTATACCCTCACTGCGTCGCTTACCGTCCCTTCGTTCACGGTCACGTTCGCTACCTTCACCGTCACGGCCAACGCGAACATCGGTGTCGACAGCCTCGCTCCGCCAATCCCGGTCGGCCCACTGGCCGTCGCCGAGCTCGTCAGTGGCGCTCCGCGCGTCACGGTGTCCTGTTACCCCGTGGGCGACATGGCCGTGGCGGGCCAGAATGTCTCGGGAATGGACGAGATTGAGGTCTACCGCAACGGCGCGCTGATCGGCGCCATCCCGGTCGCCGCGGGCTCCGCGCTGAAGCTCACCAGTCGGGCGGTGGGCTCTCCCGCCACCGCTGGGTCACTGAGCCAGTCGGGCCTGGACTACACCATCGTGGGCGGTGGTATCGGCATCGGCAGCACAGCGGATGAATGCCACACCGGGTACGCGACGGTCACGGGTGATTTCTTCATCTCCGGCATCCTTGAGTCGGTGACGGGAGCGGTTGCTAGCGTCTCGACTGCCGGGTGTCGGATGACGCCCTCAGGCGGCGCGGCAAACGAGCGCGCCGTGATCGTGTTCTCTTCGACCGCGCAGACCCGAACCCGCACGCGCTTCACGCCGGGCGCCTCTACGATTCCTTCCACCGCTCTAGTCGGTGTGACATGGCCAATACCCTTCCTCGCGTTTCGCACGGGCACCACGCTTACCACGATGGCCCGGATAGGCAACGACTATCAGCAGGTCGATAGCGATGATGTCGCGCTGGGGACATCGGTAGACCTACAGCCCTTCGCGACGATCGGGCAGGCTGGAGAGGGCACGGTCACCGCGGTAATCCGGCAGCTCAACATCGTCACCGGTAGTGCGGAGCGCCTGACGTACACCGATACGACGGCAGACTTTGCCACCACGTACACCTACACGTTCAAGTCGAAGGACCTGGCCGGGAACGTCTCAGCCGCATCGGCCGGCGTGTCTGTCACGACGCCCGTCGATCCGACACCGCCCGCTGGAACGCTCAAAGTCGCGATGGACTTCCAGAGCGGTTCGATCGCTCCCGGAGTGGCATCAGGCAACACGCCTACCGTTCAGAATTTCACGGGCCTGGGCGGCACGAAGGCGATGCAGTGCGTCCTCGATCGGTTCGGGAGCGCGAACAGTTTTCGCACGGAAATCCATCTTGCCAACGCAAACGCCGCTGGCAAGGCGCCTTACAACGTAACGCTGTGGTACGGCTGGAGCTTGTGGTATCCGACCGGATACAACACGCCGATTTCATCGACATGGGAGTGCCCCTTTCAGTTACATGCCACGGAAGACCCCTTGCCTGGTGGTGGAACAGAGCCTGCGATCAATCCGTGCGTGAGCCTCAATCTGGAGAATGGGCAGTTCAAGTTTTCCGTTCGCGGCGATGAGCGGCAGAACCTGCCTGTCGGAACGTCCTTCCAGTCTTCCAGGTCCGATACGTTCGCGCCGCTCATCAATCAGCGCATGGACTTCGTGCTGGAGATCGTGCAAGCGCCATTGGCCTCCCCGAAGACGGGTATGGCACGGCTGTGGATGAACAACGTCCAGAAGACCAGTGACGCGAAATTCCTGAACATCCAGACTGGTTCCAACGACATCGCCGGGTGGTATTGGAAGACGGGCATTTACAAGGGCTGGAAAGACGACACGGTACCCGACGACGTGACCGCGCGGACGCTTTATCTGCGTAATCTGCGTTGCTCATATGACGCCGGACTAAACGGCTACGACCTCGTGAACCCCCGGACGTACGCGCCATGAGCCGCGTCTTCGCCAACGTCAATACGGATCACCTGGACGTCGCCAGCAATCTGGGAATCACTGCGGTTCCGCTGACGATTTCGATCTGGTACAAGCGCACGGGAGCGGGCTCTGTTACGCAGAGATTGGTAATGCATGGCGTTGCGGGCAGTACCGATAACGCCTGGATGCTTGAGATCAATGTCGCCAGCGATGGTGTTCGGGCCGTAGCGCGTACGACAGGCTCGAATTCCTCGGAAAAAACAGGCCATACGGTCGATAGCGTCTGGCATCACGACTGTGCCGTGTTCAGCGCGAACAACAATCGCATCGCCTATCTGGATGGCGTGGCGGGCACCGCCGATACTGCGAGTCGGTCACCGGCGAGCGTCAATGCGTTTCGCATCGGCAATTCTTTGGCTACCGCGTTTCCCACGACCGGCAAGATTGGTTATGTGACTCTTCGGAGCGTGGCGCTCGCCGGCGCGGATGTGGCGCGCGAGGCAGGCGGCGTGCATCCCGTGAATGTCCAGCCGTGGACGCTCGTGCAATGTTGGGAGCTGAAGGATGCGTCGCTCACCGATCTTGTGGCGGGGACGGTGCTCACAGCGACAGGTACGACCTCGGACGCTGCCGACAATCCTACAGTCGACGCGATTGTTACGCCCTCGTTCAGCGTCTCCCCAAACGTCACTGCGCCCACGACCGATGGCTATACAGTGGGATTCACCGCGAACACAGATTGCACGGTGCACGTGGTGGCGCTGTTCAAGGGATCGAGCGCCCCGAACGCCGCGGCGGTCATTGCTCATACGGGGGCGGTGACTTTCGCCACCAAGAACGTTACCGGCGCCGACACAGTGACTCTGACGGGTCTCGTATTTCCCAAGCACGACATCTACGCCGTCGTGACGAGTCTTGCGGGCACCTCATCGGTGGCCTCGATCCTCGCCGCGCTGAAAGCTCCACCGACCGGCAAGCAGTACTCGACCTTCACGTCGGTGGACCCGGACACGAAGTACGCCGAAGCCTCCGCGCCCTCGATTGCGGCAGGAGATGTGCGCGAGATCCCACTCGAGTTTTCCGATGGGACGGACATCACCCCGTCGACCGATGGCAACGATGCGTTCCCGTGGGACGGCCGCCCGCTGTACTACCTGGGCCGGGTCTATGACGACAGCGCACAGGGCTGGTTCGCTATCACGATGCCCGATGGCTCTGCGGCACCTGACGAATACTTCGAGGTGTCGTTCGGGGATCGCATCCCGGTACGCGAAGACCCCGAGCTCACCCTCCTGCAGCAGCTGACGCTCAATGAGGCGATGACGTCCGTGGACATGGCGGACTTCATCCTTGACCCGGAAGCCACCGCGCTCACCTTCATCCTGCTGAGCAGCCTGCCGTCCGGCATGACCTTCAACGCCGGCGTATTTGGGGGCACTCCGAACGCTACAGGCACTTACATCCTCGACCTGCGTGCCGTTGACGCCCATGGCGGGACGTACGACTTTTCGTACACGTTCCTCGTGGGTCGACCGCTCGCGCCCAACCTCGTGGGTCTGTCGTTCGATGCGGCGGCGGCCATTATGGAGAAGCAGTTCTTCATCCTCGGCGCGTCCAGCTACACGATTACCGAGTTCTACGATGAAGGCACGGTGCTTTCTCAGGACCCGCCAGCCGATACCGAAGTAGACCGCTTCTCCACAATCTCCCTCACCCTTGCGCAGGCCGTTCCTATCCCTGTGGCCATCCGGGTCAGAGCGAATCAAGCGGGCTTCTTCAATGGCTACCAGAAGCGGGTCGGCGAGGAGTTCGTATTGCTGGAGCCCGAGCAATACTCCCCGTACTGGATGACGCTGCTGGATACCCCGCCGGCCGAGTGGACGCATCGCTTGGAAGATCAGAGCGCCGAAGTCCAGCGTATGATCATCAAGCAGCCGGCCAAGCGAGCGCTCACGCCCGAGCCCTTCAGATCATTGATCGACGTATAGGAGCCTGTAGCCATCACCGCCGCATTCGTCCAGGGCCGGCAGGGCCTCAATACCGGTAGCGTCACGACCTGTGCGCTGTCAGCGGCTCTCTCGAGTACCGCGGGCAATCACCTCCTGGCCCGCGTGGTGTACATCAACAGCGGCGCCTCCCGGACGATCACCTGGAGTACGGCCTGGGGCACGGTGACTCCGATCGGAACGCCGTACTACCTGTCAGACGTCGGTATCGCATTCGCGCACGTGGAGAACTGCAACGCCGCCTCGAGTACGGGAAGCGTGACCGCATCTGGCGCTTGCGTGGCCATCGGATTATCGGTGCGCGAGGCATCGGGAATCGCTCTGACGGGCGCATACCTTGCCGAGAGCGGGGTCAACAAGCAGGTGAACCCCGGCACAGGAGCGGGTGCGATCACGGCCTCAGTGACCCCTGGAGTCCAGCCCGCCTATCTCGATGGCCTGCACTGGGCGCGCAACCTTGCGCTGTGGAATACCGCGGTCAGTGATACGGTGGAGACAGCGGTGTGGAACGATAGCGGAGTGCCTCAGCACGCCCGCGTAACCAGTGCTGCTGCAAGAGCCATGACCGCCACAACGAACAACGGCACCGATGACTGGTATTCCCTGGTGATTGCCTTCAAGGAAGCGACTGCGGCCGCGGGCATCCTCAAGCAGGTTGCCGGGAACTACTACTCATGAGCGTGCGCAGAATCAAAGCCGGAAGCGTGGATGTGAGTATCACGCTGCGCATAGTGGACTCCACGGACGGCACACCCGAAACCGGCGTGGTGTTCAACACCGCAGGCATCGACCTGTGGTATCGCCGGGAGCTGGCCGCAAGCGTAGATATCACGGAAGCCACGCTTGCCGCCCTGACCACTGCGCATGCGGACGGTGGTTTTCTGCACATCAA
>Ga0180071_1000027_pt1 | contig 5721 bp, 7 predicted proteins | sample EasRiv93A_16_10D_FD_123015 | JGI IMG/M metagenome (GOLD analysis project Ga0180071, IMG submission 123015) | Soil microbial communities from meander-bound floodplain in the East River, Colorado, USA - East River metaG ERMLT293A_16_10D | ecosystem: Environmental > Terrestrial > Soil > Floodplain ...
TGCAAATGCCCCAATAACATTATGAAGAAACAACATGCCTGCAACAACAATCATGCCTAACGGAAGCTGTGCTCTTGTCTTTACATACATTTTTCCAAAAATGTAAATCAAGACTCCAAGCACTATCATGTTAATAATTGAAACAATAGATAGCACTAGAGAGTTAGATTCCATTTAAAGAGAAGCATCTCCTGATCTTTTATTTACTTTTATCCAGTTTTCCTTCAATTTCTTCGTGTCTCCATATTGGTCTCCAAAAATGGAGATGTAAAATGCATAATACTATACTAACAGGCTTTTCTAAATGACTGTATTTAGATATCAACAGATTTACGATTAGAAGAGATTGTATAATCTTGCAAGAGAAACTTTGTCAGCTGGGTCGACTGTAGCAATTTTTCCATCCACTCGTACCTCATATGTTTCTGGATTGATCTCAATTTTTGGTGTAAGATTATTGTAAATCATATCTTTCTTGCCAATATTTCTACAATTTTTTACAGGAACCAACTTTTTACTGATTTTGACTTTGGATGCCAGTCCCAAATCAAGTGCAATTTGTGATGTAAATGTAACAGAGGTAGAATGCTTTGCTCCACCGATAGATCCAAACATAGGTCGATATGAGATGGGTTCTACTGTTGGTATAGAACCATTAGGATCTCCCATCAGAGAATATGCAATCATTCCTCCCTTGATTATTAATTTTGGTTTGATGCCAAAGAATTGTGGCGTCCAGATTACAATGTCAGCAATTTTTCCAGGTTCTAACGATCCTACATATTGCGATATTCCATGTGTGATTGCAGGATTTATTGTGATTTTGGCAAGATATCGTTTAACTCTTAGATTATCATTTTCTCCAGATTCTTGTGCAAGTCTACCTGTCATTTTTTTCATTTTATCTGCAGTTTGCCAATTTCTTGTTGTAACTTCACCTACTCGACCCATTGCCTGACTATCAGATGACATCATACTTAGAGCTCCAATGTCATGCAATACATCCTCAGCCGCTATTGTTTCACCGCGAATTCGAGATTCTGCAAAAGAGACATCCTCGGGAACAGATGGATTGAGATGATGACATACCATCATCATATCCAAATGTTCTGATAACGTGTTTACTGTAAATGGTCTTGTAGGATTTGTCGATGATGGTAGAACATTTTTTTCGCCAGCAATCTTCATTATATCTGGAGCATGTCCACCACCAGCACCCTCAGTATGATATGTGTGAATTGTTCTACCAGCTATTGCGTTTATTGTATCATCGACATATCCGCATTCGTTTAATGTATCAGTGTGAATTGCCACTTGGGTGTCAGTTTTGTCTGCTACTCTTAGAGCAGCGTCAATGGTGGCAGGTGTCGTACCCCAATCCTCATGTAGTTTTAAACCGCATGCACCACCTTCTATTTGCTCCATTAGTGCTGTTTCTTGGGAATCATTTCCTTTTCCCAAGAAACCAAAATTCAGTGGAAGAGAATCAACTGCCTCAATCATTCTTTGAATATTCCAAGAGCCGGGAGTACAAGTGGTGGCATTGGTGCCATCAGCAGGACCTGTCCCGCCACCAATCATTGTAGTGGTGCCACTACAAATTGCATGTATTGCTTGTTGTGGTGAAATAAAATGAATGTGAGTATCAATTGCACCTGGAGTACAAATTGTATGCTCCCCTGAAATTACTTCGGTGTTTGATGAGATAATCATATCAACTCCATCCATTATGTTTGGATTTCCAGCATTACCAATTCCTACAATAATTCCATCTTTGATTCCAATGTCGCCCTTGACTATACCCAAAATTGGATCCATGATGATTGCATTTGTAATTACAAGGTCAAGTGAGTTTTCTCTTTTTATGCCACTTGCCTGACCCATTCCATCTCTAGCACTTTTTCCTCCGCCAAAAACCACTTCGTCTCCATATACGAGAAGATTTTTTTCAACTTCAATTATCAAATCAGTATCAGCAAGTCGTACTTTGTCACCCACCGTAGGACCAAAAAGGTCGACGTATGTTTTTCTAGGTATTTTCAGAGTCATGATTTGAAACCTCTTTCTTTTGATTTGCTCAGTGCCTCATCCATTTTTTCATCCAAACTTCCGTTGACCAATCCAGAAAATCCAAAGACAATTCTTTTTCCGGCATACTCTACAAGTTCTACTTCTCTTGAATCACCTGGCTCAAATCTAACAGATGTACCTGCAGGAATATTTAGATGAAATCCGTAGGAATTTTTCCTGGGAAAAGATAGTGCTTTGTTTACCTCAAAAAAATGAGTGTGCGATCCCACTTGTATTGGTCTATCACCAGTACTTGTTACTAGAATTTTTACAGTCTTCCTATTTTCATTAGCAACGATTGGTTGATCTGAAATAAAATATTCTCCGGGAATCATCTTTTACACTATCGGGTTATGTACTGTTACAAGTTTTGTTCCATCTTCAAATGTGGCTTCGACTTGAATTGTATGAATAAGTTCAGATACACCAGGTAATACATCGTCTCTTCTTAGCACTTTATTTCCAGAGAGCATAAGATCTGAAACTGTTTTCCCATCACGTGCACCTTCAAGTATATGATCTGTAATCAATGCAACTGCTTCTGGATGATTTAATTTCAAACCTCTTTCTTTGCGTCTCTGCGCCAATTGTGCTGCAACAAAAATACTGAGTTTATCAAGATCTTTAGGGGTAAACATCATACAATTAGATATGAAATTGTTCTATTTATTACTTGAAACCCAAAAATACGAAAAGATAACTTGAGGCATGTAGTAGATTTACCGTGCTAAGCTCAGTATCAATTGTAGGAAATATTTTTACTGAAAATGGATCACAGATTCTAAAGGAAAAAGTATTTGAAAAATTACAAATATCACGTAATGATTTAGAGAAAAATAGACTTCGCAGAACAACAGACAAAGGCACAGATGTTTCCATAGTATTGGAACGTGGTTCCAAATTACAGCATGGTGATATTCTCAATCATGGTGAAAGTTTCATAGTTATTTATCAGACTCCGGAAAAAGTTATCACAGTAAAAACAAAAGAGGATTCTTTTGAATTGATGGTATTACTGGGTCACATAATTGGAAACAGACACAGACCAATTTCACTAGAAGGTAGAACCGTGACATTTCCCATACAAGCAGAATCAGAGTTAGAAGTTTTTCAAAGACTATTCACTCCTATAATAGGAAAAATAGAGATGAGTATTGAAGAAAAAATCTACATGCCAGACCAGAGGATGAATGTTCATGAGCATTGAGGATATGCATCAAGATTTGGCAATGATGCAGATATCAGACTCGTTTTTTCCCACTGGACTTTATGCCAACTCAAATGGTCTTGAAAGTATTTTTCAAAATAATAAAAAAATCACAGAGCTTGAAATTATAGGAATTATCAAGACACAATTAAAACAACAGATTGGTCCCACAGATTTGATAGTGATGATAAATGCATTGAAATTTGCAAGTACAAAAGAATTTGATAACATATCAGAGATAGATATGAAGATTAACTCGATGAAAAATATCAAAGAAGTAAGAGAAGCATCAAAGAGATCTGGAATTCAGCTAGCAAGATGTGTCAATGAATTTATCAATGATGAGATTCTTGAGAAATATTTAGAATTTTATAAAAAAGGAATGATAAACGGAGCGTATTCAGTTAGTTTTGGTCTTTGCGCAAATGCATTGGGAATAAGCCCTCAGAAAGCAGGTTTGATGTTTCTGTATGGTTTCATAGTAAGTATAGTTGGTGCAGCATCAAGAATGGGAATAACTCAGCACTATCAAGCTCAAAAAATAATTCATGATCTAAAGCCGCTAATTAGTCAAATTGTAAGTGAGAGTTTAGATAAATCTACAAAAGATATTTGGCAATTTGCACCTCATTTGGAGATTTTACAAATGCATCATGAAAAAATGGATTCTAAGATGTTTATTACGTAAACAAGGGAGCTTGGCAAATGACTCAGAGAATACCAAGACTAGGAATTGGAGGACCCGTAGGTTCTGGCAAAAGCATGTTAATTGAGAAAGTTGTCCCAGTATTGGCAGCCAAAGGATACAGCATTAGTATAATTTCAAATGATGTTATTTCAAAAGAAGATGCAGATAGAATGAGAAAGAATTTGGCAACAGATAGAGGATTATTGCCAGAAAATCTTGTAATTGGCATTGCCACTGGAGGATGTCCACACACTGCAATTAGAGAAGATCCATCAATTAACATATCAGTGATAGAAGAAATTGAGGAAAAACATCCCGAGTTAGATCTCATTATTATAGAAAGTGGTGGAGATAACATTACTACCACATTTAGTCCAAGCCTTGCAGATTATGTTATTTACATAATTGATGTTGCCGGGGGAGATAAATATCCAAGAAAGGGCGGTCTTGGAATAGAAAGCTGTGACCTTCTTGTGATAAATAAAATTGATCTTGCACCACAAGTTGGTGCAGACCTTAATGTAATGCAGCAAGATGCCGTACGTATTCGTAAAGATAAGCCGCATGTTTTTGTCAATTGTAAAAATAACACTGGAATAGATAATGTAGCAGAACATATAATCAAGAATCTTCTTTTTGACAGTCCACCAAAAATAGCACTTTCAGATAGACAAAGGTAATAGATAAATTGGATTTTTCAAATAACGAAGAAGCATCAACGGAAATACTTCAGCACAATGAAGAAATAAAACAGCTTGGAGTAGGCAAGTCTGGAAAAACTGGCAAGTTGAAAATAGTTTTGGATATAGAGTCTATCTCCGGAAGAACAATAATAAAAGAAAAAGAATCGGTGTTTCCACTTAGTGTTCAAAAGGAGATGTACTATGATCAGTTTCAGCCCAAGATGACTCATGTGTATATTGTATCTAGTTCCGGCGGAATTTTACAAGGAGACAAATACATGATTGATATAATTTTGGAAAAAAATGCATTAGCCCATATAACAACGCAAGGAGCTACAAGAGTTTACGGTATGAATGTCAGTAATGCAATTCAAGTGGTAAATGTATCACTTGATGATGGTGCGTATCTAGAATTTATTCCAGACCAGATAATCCCCTACAAAAATTCTAGATTCTATCAAGAGATCAATTTCAAAGTGCATGATAACGCTACAATGATTTACTCTGAGATCATAAGCCCCGGAAGAATTGGCATGGGGGAAATTTTTGATTATGAAATATGTTATCTCAGGTCAATAGGAAAAAACCATAAAGATGAGTTAAGATTTACAGATTATACTAAAATCGAGCCTAAAAAAATGAATTTACAAGATTTTGGAGTATTAGGACAAAAACAGATTACGGCAACTGTGTATATTCTGGCAAAAAGAAATGACATCGAAAAAATAATTCAAACTTTAGAAAAAGAGATTAGAAATTCTTCAGAAATTGAATTTGGTTGGTCTACTATGACAAAAGAAAATGGAATATTGCTACGAATTCTTGGAAATACAACAAGGGATGTTATTCGACTAGTTTACGACATAACAAAAATAGTCAGAAAAACAATACTCCATTCAGATTTTCATGAAATACGGAAAACTTGAGGAAAAGATCAGATTTTTTTAATTGTAAGTTTTGGATCATTGCAAGATCAGATGCTAGTAATGTTCAATCCAAAAAAAGTCCCACTTATTACAATATTGTATAAAATGTCAATGCCTATTATGATACTAATTGAGCCAACTAAATAA
>Ga0180071_1000028_pt1 | contig 5698 bp, 13 predicted proteins | sample EasRiv93A_16_10D_FD_123015 | JGI IMG/M metagenome (GOLD analysis project Ga0180071, IMG submission 123015) | Soil microbial communities from meander-bound floodplain in the East River, Colorado, USA - East River metaG ERMLT293A_16_10D | ecosystem: Environmental > Terrestrial > Soil > Floodplain ...
GAGATCTAGATCTCGACCGGGGTACAATCCTAGCGGGATTAATGAAAAAATCTTCGCCTACCCCCACCACACGCAAGATCTTGCACTCGCCCCAGCCCAAAATTTTTCTTCATCCCGCCCTAGCGCCCGCCAGTTGCCCCCCAACCTCCGCCCCCATCCCAACCCACCAGCGACATGCGACAACCCGTCCTGGTGGCGGACACGAGCAGCAGCGAGCACTCTTGGCGCTAAGACACACCCCGCCCCTGAAATTTTTCTCGTCGACAACCCATAACCTGTGTGGTAGGCTCTTACTTGTATGGCAATCCCCTCGTACGGTAAAATCTGGAATCTTGGGCATAGGCAAACGCTCGAACTCTTCGACGGCCCGGTAACTGTTCAGGAAAAGATCGACGGCTCGTATTTCGCTTTCGGGATTCTCGACGGACGGCTACAGTGTAGGAGCAAGAGCGCCCTTATCGACATGGACGCACCCGACAAAATGTTCTCGCGGGCTGTCGAAATCGTCAAATCTCTAGAAGATAAACTCACACCCAACTACGTGTACTGCTGCGAGTATCTTCAAAAACCAAAACACAATACTCTTGCTTACGATCGAATTCCTCAAAATCATCTTGTTCTGTTCGACGTAGAAATTGAACCAAGATCCGAAAGGTTTCTCGATCAGGACCAAGTCCGAGAGATTGCCGAGCATCTCTGGCTTGAGCCGTGCCCCGAGTTTTGGGCCAGCAACGGATGGGACAAAACCGTAATGCCCGGGCTACTCGATTATCCGTCCGTTCTTGGCGGGCAGAAGATCGAAGGCGTCGTCATCAAGAATTACAACAAGTTCGGTATCGACGGAAAAATACTTCGAGGCAAGTTCGTTAGTCCTTCCTTCAAAGAAGTGCACACAGGAGATTGGAAAGAGCGGCACCCAGGCAAGGTCGATATCCTGCAGCAACTGGCCCACGAGTACCGCACGCCAGCCCGTTGGCACAAGGCAGTGCAGCATTTGCGGGACGCTGGGCAGTTGACAGGCGAGCCCAAAGACATTGGGCCCCTTCTCAAAGAAGTCAACAAAGACGTGCTCGAGGAGTGCGCCGACGAGATTAAAGAGAAATTGCTCCAGTGGGCATGGAAGAGTTTATCGCGCGAGTTGACAAAAGGATTCCCCGAGTGGTACCGTGGGCAGCTGGGAGCGGCCGATGACTGACGCACTTATCTGGATTTTTACGGCGCCGTTTTACGCAGCCGCACTTGTCGCGTTGGTCGCTGCCGCCGGGGCCTTCGTGCTGTTCGTGTTGACTTGGTGGGTGATGCTGTTCACTCTTGTTGGGGTCAAGGTCTACGATTGCTGGAAATGGTTTGCCTCGTGAAAATCAAAACCCTTGACGGGAAAACTGTTCTAGCCGACGTACCTACCCTCGCTGGCATGAGGCTCCCCGCCGCGACGAACTTGAGCTACGCCAACCTAGTCGAGGACGATTTGTCGGGGGCGCATCTCGAGCTGGTTGAATTCGAGTACGCGGACTGTTCCGGGGCGGACTTGAGCAAGTGCTCCCTCAACGCAGCAAGCTTCGCCTTCTCGAAGGGCCAGTTTGCCGATTTCTCTGGCGCTGGCGCCGAACAAGTCGACTTCTACTCCTCGAACCTTCGTGGGGCCGTCTTCCGTTCCGCCCGACTGCAGCGAAGCTCGTTCTACGGGTGCGACTTGCGCGGGGCAGACTTTTGTCATGCTAAATTGTACCTGACCGACTTTCGAGGCGCCAGATTGCAAGGCGCCAACTTCGAAGGCGCCGATATCTGCTACAGTATTTTCTCCAACTAGGACACACCCGTGAACGCACACGTCGCCCGCATTGTGAACGATTTGGCACCCGGTGACCAAATCGACCTGGACCGCTTCGAGCTCGAGTACGGCTCACGAGCCAAGCGCCAACTAGAAGACGAGATCGAGGGGCGCGGCTACGTGATCGACTCCCGCGGCAAGCTCGGCGAAGTGGCGTATTGTCTTTCGTGCCAAGACGAAACGACTGGCAAAGCCTGCCGAGTCTGCCAAGATTACGGCATGACGGTCGATTTTGGACGAGGGCTGAAGCCCTTCAAGGATTGATATGAGCGAAGAACTTCCTGTTTACGATGATTTCGGTTCGAGAGAACAACTAGCCCGAGAATTCGGCATCAAACTGGATGAACTTAACGGGCTTCAGATCTTGTACGCTTGGTACAGCCTGGAAGGCTACGAGGGTTGGGCGCACGTAGTTGTGCGGAACGAGCAGGGAGAACTGTTCGACTGCGAGAGCGCGCACTGTTCGTGTGATGGGCTTGATTGGGCCCTGGGTCCCACTACTCTAGGCGCGCTCAAGATGTACCCCACCAAGCCCCGCTGGAAGGGTGACGAACAGCGCCCCAACTGGGACAAGCTGATCGCGTATTTGGAGCACGAGAACAATGGAAACTGAGCAACACGACAGTATCGGCGTCGTCTTAGCGCAGGACGCCAACGGCAAGTTCAAGGCGATGCGCGTCTTCCTTCAGGGGAATACCGTAATCAAGGAAGAGGTACTCACTAACGGACGCGCCCTGACGTGGGCACTGAAAGCAGCGCTCGAGTCTCTGGAACGACTGCCCCGCGACTGGGGGCGGAAAGAGATCGAGTTCGCACAACCGGAGAGCCGGCAGCTGAAGCTGTTCGAGCATACTAAGAAATGAACGAAACACAGAGACTGGCAATTCGGAAACAAGCGCAAGCTCCCGTCACGGCGCTGCAGCAGCTGGCGTACGATGAACTTCCGAAGAGAAGCAGGCTAGCCGGTAGAATCGAACAGGTACGCAACCGAGCCCGATACTGGTTCATTGAATTCTCTATCTTAATGCCGTTCCCGATCTCTTGGTGGCTGCTGGGGTTGACGAAATGATCACAGAATCAATCACAGGCGCGCTGGTCGTAGTTATTTTGTTTGCCATCCATTCGATCTTCAAGGATCGTCGCGAGGCGCGACTCCACGAGAAGACGATCTCGAACGAGCTTCTTGCCGAGACGAAAGACCTACTCGAGCGCGTGAAGGCTTACGAGACGAGTCTCGAGAACTTCAAGACGACTCTTGTTGCTGTCTTGAAGGACATGCACGAGATCGTGAAGAACACAGAGTCAGAAAGACAACGTACAGCAGGCGTAGCAGCTGGTATGCTTCTTCGTCCAGGTAAGAGATCATGAATAGAGCAGCACTCGTACGGATCATCTTCGAAAAAGAGAAGCTGAAGAGGCTTATGGAGCGCTACAGCGTGACCCCTGGTATGCCTCCACAACAGATCTTTGACAACTTTGTCGCGACGGAGAATCATGAGCGCGAGTCGTTCTACGACCGACACTTGGCTGCCCCGACCGAATCGAAGCGACTCTACTGGGCAGCCCGCGCGTCGGGGCTGACCACGCACGGGGGTCGTACCCGCCTTCGGAAACTCCTCTCAAAGTGACGCTCGAAGAAACTAAAGCCTGGCTTGAGTGGGCCTCGAAAGCAAAACCACAAAATCTGCCCTGCTGCATTAAGTTGTCGTATGGGACGGCCCGATTTTTGGTAGCTATGGGGGCCGACCTAACCGCACTTGGCTATACGGAAATGAGTGATTTTGCGTCCTACTACCGGCCGTGCCCCGAACACGAACCAATTAACCCGTGGCTCGCGGACCTCGATCCCGTCAAGGTCAAAGAGTACTGCGATGCCGCCCCCCACATATTCCCCGTTACCGACCTGAAAGTACTACTCCCATGAGCAACCCGACCAAAGAAACCGCCCCCGTCAAGAAGAACCCTTTTGCCGTACCGACCGGGAAACGAGCCCTGTTGCTCGTCCCCTACGAACCAACCCAGCGTGATCAGGTAGCCGAGCTGTTGGCCACAGAGGCGCTCGAAGAGGGCGGCCCCGGCTTCCCTCGCGTCGTGGCTCAGATTAAGCTGTTGAAGTTGACCGACTTGGACGTGATTTTTACGGCTGTTCCGGTGGCCTCGAAGATGGGTGCCAGGAAGCAGCCCTCGAATTTCAAACTCAGGATTAGCGCTGGTGTAGCCGCCGATAAATTCATCGTCAACACGGACGAGGGGGACGGAGTGGACTGTGGCGGCGTGGTCGATGCGATCCAACCAGGCGCACACCCGTTCTCGTGTAAGATGAGCACCGACAAAATCTTGAAGTTGCTGGAGTGCTAAATCTGCTATACTGGCTGTAGTGGCCACAAGACCCATCACAGACGTCCCCCCGACCCCGAAGCAGATCCAAGACATTGTAAACTGGCTCGGGAAGGGCGCCATCATCGGCACGGCGATCGCTAAAGCGGGCGTCGCCCAAGTGCAGTTCGACCGCTGGTTGCGAGCCGGCGCCGCGGGACAAGAGCCTTTCGCTACCTTTGCCGCCACAGTTGACCACGCCCTTATGGAATTCGAGGGCAAACTTCTGTGCCTGATCTCAGATTCCGCCGAAAAGAACGTGAACGCCGCCCAGTGGCTGTTCAACATTCATTTTGGGGCGAAATATAAGAAAGCTTCCGAAATCGCGGCCGGTCTCGGCGAGATCGAGAGCCCACGCAAGCGCGAGTTCACGGAAGAGGAGGTTGCAGCCGCGGAGCAGCGGGCCTTCGTTTCGGCGGGACTCAGCGGTGAGCCGCCCCCGCCCAAGAAACCTGCCTTCGGCCTTGAGCCGTACGGCGGGCACAAGAGCAAACACTGATGAGCCGCTCGAAACAGTCAGGCTGCCGCCACGGGCGCAGCTGTTGGGTATGTGGCGGAGAGACCCGCGCCAAAGAGCGCCAAGGCGTAATCGTGCGCGACGAGAAAGAGCGTCGTCGTGACGCAGAGCTTGAAAGATTAGAGGACGAAGATGTCGATAGCCGATAGATTGACTGCCCTTGGACGGGGCGTCGCTCAAAGCGCAACCGGGGGCTGGGCCGATGAAGGCTACGCAAAGATCCTAGACTGGCTGCCGCGCCAGGAAGAAGAGATTCCCCGCGAGTACGCTGGTGGGTCGGCCTATAATCAGTACCGTGACGAAGCACGCTCCGACAACGCAGAAAGTCAGCGCAAGTACCCCGGCAACTACATGGCGGGTCAGATACTTGGCGGCGCACCAGCGGCGATCGCTACTGGTGGCGCTGGTGCCGCCGGGTCGGTAGGACTCGGGGCGGGGCTAGGCGCCTTATCTGGTGCCGGTACATCCGAGAACACTGGTCGAGAGCTGGCGAAGGACGCAGCTCGCGGTGCCGCCGTAGGCGGAGGACTGGCCGCAGGGGCGAATGCTCTTGCCGCAGCAGCACCTATGGCGCGAGCCGGTTTCGATCGAATGATGGCGGCGGCCCCTAAGGCGCAACTCCAGCCAGCTGTGGCCGGGGCCAATAAAATGATGGCCTCGAAGCCGCAAGTCAACATGTCTTACGACCCTAGGCAAGAGTACTACGGCAAGTTTACGAAGGGTTTCGATCGCCTCAAGAATCAGGGCAAAATTTCTCAAGAGGCTTTTGATCGTCTCGAAGATACCGGCAAAAAACTCGCGGCGAAGCCGCGCGGCGAACCCGTTGCCCCCCTTTCGTCCGAAGAGCAAGACGCAATTCTAGCTGAGGCGCTCAAGCCGGGCGGCATGAAGACGCAGAAGATGGCCAATCGCCGATTCGTCGGAGAAGAAACCGGCGAAGAGTTCTCGGCCCCAGTCGGAGAAAAGGGCGCCAA
>Ga0180071_1000029_pt1 | contig 5565 bp, 6 predicted proteins | sample EasRiv93A_16_10D_FD_123015 | JGI IMG/M metagenome (GOLD analysis project Ga0180071, IMG submission 123015) | Soil microbial communities from meander-bound floodplain in the East River, Colorado, USA - East River metaG ERMLT293A_16_10D | ecosystem: Environmental > Terrestrial > Soil > Floodplain ...
AAATGCGTGATTGACGCGTCAGCGATAACTGCATTGGATACCGCCGGGGCATGGTTGCTGCACCGCACCATCCACGCTTTGCAGCAGCGCGGAACCAGTGTCCGGATTAGCGGATTGCGCCCCGAGTTCAACACCTTGCTGAAATTGATTGCTGCGCGCACCGAGATGACGGTAATGGCCGCGCCCGTCAAAGTCGGCCTGTTGGCAGACATCGGACAGCATGCCTGGCTCGGCCTGCTCGGCTTCACTGGCATGCTCGCGTTTATCGGGGAAAGCGCCATTGCTTTTCTGCGTTCGCTCGTCCAGCCACGCCGTATTCGCTGGCGGCCCATCCTCCACAATCTGCAGACCGCCGGGTTCGAGGCGCTGCCGATCACCGGCCTGCTGTCATTCCTGATGGGGGTAGTCATCGCCTACCAGGGCGCCGATCAGTTACAGCGCTTCGGTGCCAATATTTTCATTGCCGATCTGGTGGGGCTGTCGATGCTGCGTGAACTGTCTCCGCTGCTGACGGCCATCATTGTCGCGGGACGCTCCGGCTCCGCCTACGCGGCGCAAATCGGCACCATGAAAATCAGCGAGGAGATCGATGCGCTGCGCACCATCGGCATCGGACCACAAGAACTCCTGGTGCAACCGAAGATTATCGCATTGGTTATCGCGTTGCCGTTGCTGACGGTATATGCCGATGTCGCCGGCGTACTGGGCGGCATGATCATGGCAAACTCCATGCTGGATATCAGCTACAGTGTTTTTCTCGACCGCCTCGAAGACGCGCTCAGCCTGTCCTCATTCCTGACCGGCATTATCAAAGCACCGGTGTTTGCCGTGATCATCGCGCTGGTTGGGTGTTATCAGGGATTCCAGGTCAGCGGCAGTGCCGACAGCGTTGGCCGGCAGACGACGGTGAGCGTGGTGCAGTCGATCTTTCTGGTCATCGTGGCGGATGCGCTGTTTTCCATTATTTTCAACTGGCTCGATCTATGAGCACCGCGAGGAAACAACAGCAGGAGTCCAGCGCCGTAATCGACATCCGCGCACTGCACACGCGCTACGGGAAGGCCGTGGTGCACGAAGATGTCAGCCTGACGGTGCGACCGGGCGAGATATTTTCTCTGGTTGGCGGCAGCGGCTGCGGCAAATCCACGCTGCTGCGCGCCGTCATCATGCTGCTGCAGCCGGTATCGGGTTCGATCCGGGTATTCGGCCAGGAAGTCATTGGACTGAGCGACGACCATGCACTGCCGCTGCGGCGTCGCTGGGGCGTGATGTTTGAGCGCGGCGCGCTGTTCAGTTCGCTGACGGTGGCGGAGAATGTCGCCATGGTGTTGCGTGAGCACACGCAGCTCAGCACAGTGTTAATTGACGAGGTCGTCGCGCTGAAAATTGCGCTCACCGGTTTGCCCGCCGACGCCGGGGCCAAGTACCCGAACGAGTTGAGCGGCGGGATGCGCAAACGCGCGGCGCTGGCGCGCGCGATCGCGCTCGATCCGGAACTGCTGTTTCTCGACGAACCGACCGCGGGACTCGACCCACTCAGCGCCAGTGGCATCGACGAGCTGGTGACAAGTTTGCGCGATGTGCTCGGTCTGACCATAATGATGGTGACGCACGATCTCGACCTGCTCTGGCAGACGGCAGACCGGGTCGCCGTGCTGGACAAGGGGCATATCCTGGGCATTGGCAGCATGACAGAACTTTCCCACCTGGATCATCCACTGGTGCGGGAATATTTCTATGGGCCGCGCGGACGCAGCGCGCGCGAACAGGCATGGAAGAAAAAGTAAATCTTGCCGTGGTGGGGATATTTGTGCTGGTGTTAAGCACCGCACTGATCGGTAGCGTGCTGTGGCTCAGTAGCGGCAAATCGTATGGCACATCCTACGATATCTATCAGACTTACATGAAGGAATCGGTCGCAGGACTGAACCTGAAGGCGCCGGTGCGTTACCGGGGCGTCGAGGTAGGCCGCGTGCAAAAAATCGCACTCGCGCCGGGCAATGTCGAGCAGGTACAGGTGACGCTTGCTATCGAGCGCGGCACGCCCATCAAGGTGGATACCGTGGCGGTGCTCTCGACACAGGGTGTGACCGGTATCGCCTTTGTCGACCTGACCGGCGGCAGCCGCGATTCGCCTGAGCTGAAGGCTGAGCCCGACGCGCCCTATCCGGTAATCCGAAGCGGGCCATCGCTGATGGTGCGACTCGATGCCAGCCTGATCGATGCGTCACGCACGTTGAAGAACGCCGCAAACTTGACCGAGGAGCTGCCCCTGCTCATTAAACGCATTCAACGCAGCGCCGATATCTTCGACAACATGTCGAACGAACTCGCCCGCGCCGGCACGAACGCAAGCGTAAAATTTACCAGCGAAACACTGCCGGAGGTGCGCCAGCTGGTTATGGAATTTCGTGACGTGACCGCGTCGTTGCGGCGCGTCGGCAACCAGCTGGAAAAAAATCCCAGTATCCTGCTGTACGGCAAACCGGCGGAAAAGCGCGGACCTGGCGAATGACCCTGTCGCTGCGCACAATGACAGTGACAAACGCATACTGGCAAATCGCCTGGTGGACATTCCAGGCTCTGACGTCTGTCCTGCTGCTCGTTGGCTGCACCGCCTTTCCAACACCGCAAGTGGCGAGCCAGACTACCTATGTGCTGGAAGCGCAGCGGCTATTGAAGCCGGCGCAGAGCAAGCGCAACCTCGTATTGGCGATCAGCGAACCACAGGCAAGACCCGGTTTCGAAACGTCCCAGATGGCTTATGTGCAGAAGCCGCACGAGTTGAATTACTTTGTAACCAGTCGATGGGCAGACACGCCCGCGCGCATGCTGGCGCCGCTGCTGGTGCAGGCAATGGAACAGACGGGCGGCTTTCGGGCCGTCGTGCAGACGCCGGGAGCGGTTCCCGCCGATGTCCGGCTCGATACTGAACTGATACGCCTGCAGCACGATTTCGTGACCCGACCCAGCCGGGTCCAGCTTACGCTGCGGGCACAACTGATCGATGTGCGTGGCCAGCGGGTACTGGCCGTGAAGCAATTCGATGAATCCGAGAATGCCGTCAGTGACAATGCCTATGGCGGTGTCGGCGCGGCGAACCGGGTGCTGCAGCGTGTTCTGGACCAGCTGGCGGATTTCGGTGTGAACGAATCCGTTATTCAATAACCGCGGTTATTTCTGCTGCTGAAAAAGCCGGGTAACGCCGACCCGTTTCTTCTATTTCTGCGTCCTGCATCAAACCAGCACCTGGCGCGTGTCTGCTAAATAACGATAAATCTGCCGTTCGATGCGCGCATCGATCATCTCCGCCGGCCGCATGCCATTCGGACAGGCGAGCCGTGGTGTCGTTCCGAACAGGCGACAGATCAGCGGGCGCTCGGCGTAAACTTGGCACCCCTTGTCGCCAAGGTGCGGGCAACTGAGTGCGGCGAGCGCCGCCGCATGCTCCGCGTCGCTCTTGACCGGTAGCCATGCCATCTCTTCGGCAGAGGTGGTCACCGGCCCGCAGCAGTCGTGACATCCGGGCATGCACTCGAACGATGGAATATGCCTCCGGAAAAACCGGACTTTCTGACTGTTGCTTGTCATCGGATGTAATCACCAGTCTGGCAGGTGGCCGTTCGCCCATGGCCAGATACCGCGAGGTACCTGGCCGCGCACCTCACTGATTGTTCAGATACGGCCTCAACCAGCCAGCCCGGCATAGACATTCTGCACATCATCATCCTCATCAATGGCTTCCAGGAACGCTTCGACTTCGGCAAGTTCCGCATTGCCTAACGTCACCGGGTTTTTTGGCCGATAGCCCAATTGCGCGGACTGCACGGCAAACCCATGCGCAGGCAGGGCGCGTGCAACCCCATCCATCTCGGTGGGGTCGGTGAGAAACAGCGTGGCGCCGTTTTCGGCCGGCTCCAGATCGCGGGCGCCGGCCTCGATGGCGGCCGCCTCCGGGTCGGCGCCGGGGGTTTGCGGAGTCGCCTCAATCATGCCGAGATAGTCAAAATCCCAGGATACCGAGCCCGAGGTGCCCAACTGCCCCTTGCGAAACAACATGCGAATGCTGGTGACCGTGCGATTCACGTTGTCCGTCAGGCATTCGACCATCACGGGAACCCGGTGCGGCGCAAAACCTTCGTAGATGAGCTTCTCGTAATGCACCCCTTCGTCCACCAGACCGGCACCCTTCTTGATGGCGCGCTCGACGGTATCCTTGGGCACGGACGCCTTCTTCGCCTGCTCCATCGCCGCCCGCAGGCGCGGATTCATGTCCGGATCGGCGCCCGCGCGCGCGGCCACCATGATCTCCTTGGATAGCTTGGTAAAGATGCGGCCCTTGGTGGCGGCCGTCGTTTCCTTGATCTTCGTTTTCCACTGTGCACCCATGTCCGCCTCCCCTCGATTCGTGCGCTTACCGCATCAGCCATAAATTAGCGAATTATGCTCTCTGGGCCAAGCGCCACTACCTCTAAGCCTCACAAGCAAGAAACTCCGTCATGCCAGCGCGACTGCCATGGATGAATGACGATGTGACCAGGGGTTTTCCTAACGGGAGTGCCATGACACGCTGGCCTGGTATTTCCACCCGGCTACCCGTTCAGAGAGATTGGCATTTCAATGGCAAGTAGCCCACGGGAATGCTGGTTTTATTTTCACCCTTGATCGTCATCTTGTCGGGCGCTGCGGCCAAGCCGCAAACCCAGGTAACCGGAACAGTGGGTGCGCCTTCCACGACAGCCGGGCGAAGGGTGAGCACCTTGCCTTTGATCTGACCGTTCGCGCGATTGCCGAATGTAATATCAATGGCACCATCTCGAACCAACACCGAGCTGACGAGATTGTTGACGATCTTGTCGGCGGACGGCAGTCCGGCGCTGGCATTGTCGGCGGGGAAGGCTTGTGCGATTGCCCACGATGCCGAAATCGGCACCTTTGCCAGGTCTGCCAATGGCAGCGCTTCGACGATTTGTTCGCGGACGATTTTCCCCTGATAACTGGGAACTGCCATCGTCGCCAAAATCGCGATCACCGCGAGCACCACCATCAATTCGATCAGGTTAAAGCCGGCGTTGCGCATTACCATTATCCATTCCTTGCCAAGTCGCTCCCAAATCGCAGCCGCAAGTACGGAACGACAGGTCGCCATGTCATGTTGCGAATGCAGCCATGCGCACCGTGTAAGTGGCGCCAAAATAACCGTGCCGGAACAGGTGCGCCGGTATAAATCTTCCCCGGTTTCAGATTTTACAAGAAGTTGGCCTGATCACATTAATCAATTGATGTGATCGTGCAAGACCTGAGGCCGAAGTTGCGTTGATCCCGGCGTTATGACCCGGGCGTTGCCGGCCGCCAACATCTCTGTTGGCGGTTTTTCGGTTCAGGCAATCATTTTCCTGAAGCGTCGACGCAGTCTTTTTGGCTGCGTAGCTTTCTCCGCCGCCTGCACACCGCTCGCCACACCCTTTTGGACCAGCTGAAAAAGTTTGTGTGCGGCCTTTGCGGTGCCGGGAGATTCACGCACCGTCTTGAGCGTGGCGCGTGCGGAGGCCAGTTCGATCTGCA
>Ga0180071_1000032_pt1 | contig 5285 bp, 9 predicted proteins | sample EasRiv93A_16_10D_FD_123015 | JGI IMG/M metagenome (GOLD analysis project Ga0180071, IMG submission 123015) | Soil microbial communities from meander-bound floodplain in the East River, Colorado, USA - East River metaG ERMLT293A_16_10D | ecosystem: Environmental > Terrestrial > Soil > Floodplain ...
GGCAATGGCGGTGCTGCCGAACAACCCAAGGAATATGGCCTGCAGGATGGACGTCTTTCCCTTGTAGTTGTCGCCCTGGATAATGACCTGACCTTGCTCGAACAGGAAAGTGGCGCTCCGGTGCTTCTTAAAATTGGTAAGTTCCAGTGAAGACACGTACATATTAGCGGCCTCTCTGAGCTAAGGCTTTAAGTTGGGCGTCCGCCACCGCGTCCATCTTGTCGTATACCGACAGGTCTATGATGCTAGGTGTTTGTACAGCGACCAGCGCCGAACAGCTTTTACCGGTCTTCTTGAACACCTTGGCTATACGCTCATCTTCCATTACCATTTCGCAAGCCTCTACAGGAAACCCGAGACTTTTCAGGTAATCTGCTAATACAAGCATCTCGCATACCCCGTCGTCAACAGGGAAGCCACCGCTAAGGGCGGCGCCAGAAAACGCACCCCCTAGCGATACAGAATCCTTACACTTATAAGGGTTAACCCCAAGGCTCACTGTTGGCGCATACGCAAAAGGGGTTTGCCTAACTTGATTAAAAGTTGAGGAAGCATTTATTCCGCGTATACTTGCGGTGCCGTTACCTGTACCGCCTGAACCGCCTGAACCGCCAGCACCCCCCGCTGCAAGTGCCCCTGCGTTGGAATCCGAATACGATGCCGCAGACGAGCCTGAGTAGGCCCCCGATAGCGCTATGCTTGATGGGTAGCTTTGCGAATGCTCATCTTCATGATGCCCTTTGTCTGTGGCGTAAACAGAAAAGGGGGTTAATAAAAGTAAAGCTAAGATATTGATTTTCATAAAGTTTCTCCAGTTGTTTAAAAATAAAGTTATTTGTCAGTAAGTCGGTATAGCTTGTAGTTCCGCAATTGCTTAACGCAGCAAGATTGGCATATTGTGCTACCGTCCTCTATCTGCCACCCATCAGGAGGGCCGTTGTCCTGACCAATGACCCCTCCACACTGTGTACACTTAAGGCTATGTTGGCTTTGTAAGCCTGCAATTACTCTTGCCAACTCGGGGTTTCTTGCCTTGGCGTACGCATTCCAGCCGAGCCGGTGCGCCCGCTTTATGTTTTCCACTGCCATAGAACTGGCTCGCAAGATGGATTCTATTTCCTCGTCGGAGGGTTCTTGGTATTCAATCATCCTCAGGCTCCTTAGGCAGTTCTGGGGATAACGCCAGCGCCTTAGTAGCCTGTATCTGTTCTTTTATCTTTTGGGCCGCCTTATCCATTTCTTCTTGTGACGGTACGGCGCCGTACTTGGCCTTAATGAGGGCGTTGGCCAGCTCTTCCAAGTGCGCTGGATTCCTGACAGGCATAACCACTAAGTCGGTGACCGATGCCCAAGCATGGAAGTCAGCGGCTAACGCAGTTTGCTTAGACAGCATTGATACATCCTTCTTCAGTAGCCCGATGAAGAGTACGCTTTTAGGTTCTTGCAGTTCGCCTTGGAACCTGACTATCTTACTGATTATGTGCATTTGCCCACCCCCTTAACAACTCACGTTGCCGATCATTGACGCACTGCTTAAGCAGCGCATCTAACCAGTGTTCTTTTTTGGTGTCTTGCACGGCCTTATTGTGCCGGTGCAATACGGTGTTGTTTTTTATTGCGATGATGGATTCCATGTTCTTGAACATCCCTTGCGCCCTGCGGTTTACTTGGGCCATCATGTCAACGTCAACGTCTCCTACTATTTCAACGAATTGGGTGTCGGAAGGGAAGTCGTGCTCGATAAACCCTTTAGCGTCGGCCTTGGCATACTTATCCGAGTGCCACACAGGCACCAACTCGTAAGTGCCTCCTTGGGTGTCGTAGTCCATGACAAACTTGGTCTCCATTTCCCCGAAAGACATAGGTAAAATTGACCCTAGCATGACCACGGCATCCATCGGTTTACGGTGGTTGTGCTCATGCCCTGATACGATCAAGGTAAACCCGCTCCCTAATAGGGTGCGTGCCACTGCCGGTGGGAGGTAGTTGTCGGTCTCAGGGCCGGTGTGGTCACCAAAGTTACAGTGTAGGCAAAGTACGTTGAACCTGTGCGTCTTAAGGCCGACCAAACTTTCCAGCGCCTTGATAAACTCGCCTTGGGTATGCTGGTGTGGGACAAGGAAAAATTCCGTCATGCCCTCCGAGAACCTGGTAATCTCAGACGCTATTGAGTCATTGAAATTGTCCTTGAGCAGTAATAGTGCAGACGGCTTGTCCGTGTTTTTTGACAGGTCATGGTTACCCGCCAGTGTCCATAGGCAATTCCATGTGGTCTTATACCCCGACACGAACAGGTCATCGTTTACGGTGTAGGTGTCGAACAGGTCACCAAGCTGTACGCAAGTGTGTTGCGACAGACTTTTCGCTACGGAGTTATTCCGCATCTGATCGAACCTGTCCGAGGTTTTTATAGTGGTGTGGGGAAACCTCTTCCCAAAATGGATGTCGCCTATAAGGCGTATTGCTGTCATAGTTTTTCTCCAGTGTTTAAATTCAAATGGCTTAGCACAATCTCAGCAAGAAGTGCCTCAGCCGTCTTTTCCTCGCTCGCTATAAACCCCTCCCGTAAGGGTTTACCTTGTAGCTTACGTTTCCTGGGCGGAGCGTAGTATGCCTCCACTACGCTAGCCATGTCCCATAGCTGGATGTACTTAGTTGGCAAGTGAATGAACACGCACAGGGCTTTAGCGCCCGCCCTCGCCCAAAGTCTTGCACCCAGTATTTGGGAGTCCCTAAAGGCACTTTTTATGGCCACTTCCGGTAGGGTGTGGTGTACTTGTGAACTTTTTACCTCAAGTAAGCACCCAACGGTCATAGCGTGGACAATAAAATCCCCCGGCTGTGGAGGTATCAGGCTGCCCCCACTGCCGTATCCTGCCGAAGTGGAGTCATAAAGCCTAATGAACGTCGCCTTATGCTTTCGCTCCATATAGGCCAGTGCTGCCTGCACGTGGTCTTGTGCCCACTTGCCATCATTACGCTTTTGGTTTGCTGTTTGTGTATCCCTTGTCATACGCCCTCATCGCATCGGCAATATCGCTAATACCACCTGCCGACATTACCCGTTTTTCAAATAGGGGTCGGCTGTGTTGCAATACCAACCCCTCCTGCATCATCTGCCTGCACACCCCCATCACAGTCGTGACCAAGGTAGCGCTACCATGTGGCAAGCGGTCTAAGTAGTTGCCTACCCTCTCAGCAAATTTCTGGTTAGGTATGTGCTTGCTTCTACCCAGCAGGGTGTTCTCACACTTAGCAAGGACAGTGACATAGGTAGCCTCGGACTGGTACGGGTACTTCCCGTGCATGTCCCTTAAGCATTCCAGGAACGCATCCCTGTAGCGCCAGTCGTTAAACCCTTCTAATTTTGAATTGGCCAGCCGGGATGAAACCTCATCCTTGACATGGTGCTGGCAACCGTCTATTGGGGTAGCATCAGCGGCCTCCAGTAATGTCCCGTCCCATAACCTTACTTGTGGGCGTATACTAAACTTATTGCACATGTCGGTGTATGCCGTCACAAGGACCTCTGTGTAGAAAGCGTTGCTCTGGCTCTCCTCAGCGAAGCCTTCACTTAGGCCCAAATCATTAGGCAAGTAGACGTAGTTTGACGCCTCTTCTGACTTGCACCACTCGGACAGGCCATATACAGGCCCTCGCTTTGCAAATACCCTATCCCACACGCACTCAGGTTGTTCAGAGGTTACCACTTCCTCTTCCTCTTCTTCTATCTGGTCAACAACTTCGCTGAAAATAGGCGTTACTGAGGCCATAACAGGTTCAGGTTGCAGCTCTTCCTCCAGCTCTGGTAATGGGTCAGGCCCAACCCGTAAAGGGGGGACATCAACCCTCAAGGCAACCGGAGTTTTACCCAGTTCAAAACAGGGCCTGCCCACCGCTACCGTAAGCAGCTTGGTGGCCAGCGCCAACGGCATTCCGCTAGGCAGCTCGAAATCAAGGAACCGGTATTCCCTAAAGCCGTAGAGGCTTACCTTAACACCGCCCTCAAGGTACAGGGTTTCGGGGGCAACGGTGCCTTCCGGTAGCGGGGGAAAAATCTCAACAGTCGCTTTCATCTTGTTTCACCTTTGACCTTGCTTCTAGTATGGTAACCATGCCTTGTAACAGCCGCTTCCTTTCCGCTATTCTGGGGTCACTTTCGTCACCCAGTAACCTTCTCCAGTAAGCCAACTCGTGCAGGGTATCCGCAATATCCGATGCTAACTCGGCATTACCGATATGAGCGTACTGCTGCACCAGGCCTTGTTCGTATTCTGTCAGGTCTTCGCTCACGCCAACCCCTTTTGCTTGGCAATCCATAAGGTGACTTCAATTGAGTCATGGTCTTGATCCGCTACCTGTGACAGTGGGATCCAGTGCGCCTCCCCCGTACCGAAATAGACCAACACGGCCTTTGGCGACCTGGCCTTAAACTCTACGTCTTCAAACCTTACGGTCTCGTTGTTCTTTTCACGGCTCATGGCGCATCCTCCAGTTTGGTGTAATGGAACCTACCTTTAATACATTTGGCAAGGTAGCTGCCCCTTGACGAGGCATGCGCGAACCCCTCGAAAATATCCAGGGGGACTTCGGCGTAACTGTACCTACTGCCGTTACGGAAGGCTATAACTAATGCTTTCGTTGCTGGGTTATAAGAAGCCTCTTGGATATTGCAGGACTCTGGGGTTTCTAGGTTAACAGCTACTTCTACAGTCATGGTTTTCTCCTATACTGAAATGGGCGCCTTAATGGCTGGGTGACAACTATAACCTTCCAAGCCAAAGCTTTCTGGGCTGTATCCGAATATGGAACTAGGCATATCCCGTATTTTTAATTTAGGCGCTTGATGGGGGTGTCTAGTTAGTTGTTCCGAGGCCTGCTCCAAATGGTTTAGGTACAGGTGGACATCCCCCCCAGTCCAAATAAGCTCCCCTACCCCAAGGTGGGAGTGTCGCGCCACTAGGGAGGTCAGCAGGGCATAGCTTGCTATGTTGTAGGGTACACCTAGAAACACGTCACAACTGCGTTGGTATACCTGGCAGGACAACTTACCGTCAGCCACATAGAATTGGAACAGGCAATGGCAAGGGGCTAAGGCCATGCAACCCTCCTCCACGTTCTCTTGTGGGCTGATCGACTCGTCTGGAAGATCAGCCACATTCCAAGCGGACACCACCATCCTGCGGCTGTTGGGGGTGGTCTTGATCTGCTCAATTACCTGCGTGATCTGATCTATGCCGTCGCTCCATTCACACGGCCATGCCCGCCATTGTTTGCCATAGACA